>Ga0209710_1001927_pt1 | contig 15042 bp, 14 predicted proteins | sample ArcticOcean_MG_C_5_FD_187436 | JGI IMG/M metagenome (GOLD analysis project Ga0209710, IMG submission 187436) | Marine microbial communities from western Arctic Ocean - ArcticOcean_MG_CB4_138 (SPAdes) (version 2) | ecosystem: Environmental > Aquatic > Marine > Oceanic | place: Arctic Ocean...
GGTCATACATGCTACCGCCGTGTTTAGTCAAAATGCGATGAATTCACCCGCGGGTATGCATGGCGTGCCGTCACAGACAAAAGTGATGGTAACGGGTTGAGGCCTGTGCCATAGTTTTGTAAAAAATCTGATGTCAAAATACCGAGTCGTTCACAACAACCACTATTCCTTTGCGGAGTCGGTTAGCCACTGCACGCTCGAAGCGCGACTAAAACCACTGGACAATAAAAAACAAACCGTCGAATTCAGTCAATTTGTTGTGCGACCTTTGGCGGATAGCCAGCATAGTGAGCTGGATGAATTTGGTAATCATGTCAATTACTTCGAGATAGCTCGTGGCTTACGGTCTTTTTTATTGAGTGCTATCCATACCGTTAAAACCATGCCTTTAGTGTCGATAGATCTAGCGGCGTCCTCTCCTTGGGAAAACTTAGTCGTTTCCACCGATGCTGATACCGATACCTCGGCTTATGTTGGATTCAATCCGGAATTGACTGACTATGCCCGGGTTTCGTTTAGGCCGGATCGTCCCATGCTCGAAGCAGCATTTGATTTGATGCAGCGAATTAATGCGGATTTTCATTATCATCCGGGGGCAACGCGGGTCGACACCACAGCGATTGAGGCGTTTCAATTTAAGCGCGGTGTTTGCCAAGACTTCGCCCATGTTGGCATCGCCTGCTTGCGCTCGCTGGCCTTGCCAGTGCGCTATGTCAGCGGATACGTTGATACTAAGGTTAATTCAAAACCACCCCATAGAGTCGCAGCCGATGCCTCGCACGCCTGGTTCTCGGTATACGACCCTGAATTCGACTGGGTCGACTTTGACCCGACGAATAATCAAATGCCGGGAGAAACTTATATAACGTTGGCCTACGGCCATGACTATGACGACGTCGCGCCGCTAAAAGGTCAGGTTGATACTCAAGGTGGTAATCAGCTGAAAGTCGATGTCGATATGACTGCGCTAGGTTGATTACCGCCTTATTTTGGTACCGTGGTTAACTGGGTGATACACAATAACTAGGCCGAAAGCCTGCCTGAAATACTGAGTCGTGCATGATCGATCGCCTGGTTGGGGCGGGTTTGGCGCTATAGTTGTAACACTACCTGAATACAGGCTGACGTCGATAGCTGACGTTGCATAGGGTCGTAAACGCAAAAAAAGAAAATTAATGCCAGCCAGTTACACGCATGGATATTAAATATAGTAAACCCGCTTGTATCACTATTAAATGAGCTATGTGGCTATAATCTGATCGAGTTATTATACTCCATTGACACTATTATTAGATTAATTTTGACATTATCAGGGTGATCACACAATAAAAACCCATTACTAGAGCAGATAGGGGTTGGCAAAGGTTGGTACCAGGTCAGCGACGACATACCCAAGACACTCAACGCAGTGAATTGACTCTATCCTTATAAGCTCGTATCAATACACAATACGAGTTAAAAAGCTTAAATCTTACTGGCTGTATTGGTTCTAGTCACTTTGTCAGTGAATGGAATTATGCTGGCCAGTGTGGTTACTCTAAGGCGGATAGCGTGAGTAATACTGCAGGTGACCCATTTCGCTTTCAGTTGGTCTCAGTGCAGACGGCAATACATTAGCGGTTGGTGTTACTCTAAAAACGTTAATACAACTGGAATTAATGGAGAAGATAGCGATTCTGGTGCTGTAAGTTTCTATTAAATCCACATTCGGCATTAGTTAATCTATTTAATGACTAGGCGATACCTGTCGATCCTGACAATTAATTTAATTTTTTAGTTAGTTGTAAGTTTGACTTATTTGACGCTGCTTACTGGAGACATAGGACCTGAAATAATTATTATGAATACTAACTAGTGCAATAAAAATGAGGCAGGACGGAACAAATTATCAGGTTCAGTTTAACGAATAATACCTTTGAGAATAACTTTTTCTCTGGCTACTCCAAATGCGGCTTTTTAGAGAAACTGTTAAGCCTGAAAATGTACATTAGGTGGAAAATAAATTTTAAATGTCTTAATTTTGAAGACCTTTAGTTGGATTTAACCTATTGTGCTTATTTGGATAGATTAGGATAGATTAGTTTCCATTCACCCTACGATAGTGTGAGATGACTGAAAATTCATTTTAAAAGCACGGCTATCGCTTGCTTATTAGTGCTGGCTATAGGTCAAACGTTGCAATTCATTTTGGCTCCAGATTGCCTCTGCCGGTAGTATTAACCTTACTTTTAGGAATTAAAAAGATGATTTATAAACTGGGTCATAGATCACCTGATATTCACCCCTCCTGCTTTGTCGCTCCATCGGCCGACCTAATCGGCTCGGTGATAATGCACAGCAAAGCCAGTGTTTGGTTCAACTGTGTATTACGCGCTGACAACGAGCCCATCACCATTGGTGAAAACTCAAACGTACAAGACGGCTCGATTCTGCATGTGGATAAAAATTTTCCAATCAACATAGACGCTAACGTTACGATTGGTCATAAAGTGATGCTTCACGGCTGCAGCATTGGAGAAGGTTCACTTATTGGCATGAATGCGGTGATCATGAATGGTGCTAAAATTGGCAAAAACTGTTTGATTGGTGCAAGCGCATTAGTGACTGAAGGCATGCAAATCGCCGATGGTTCGATGGTGATTGGTTCACCGGCTAAGATAATCAAAGCATTAGATCAGAAGACTCAGGTGTTGCTCAAAAAGGGGGCTGCACACTACACTCGAAATAGTATTCTGTATTTAACCAAGCTAGAAAAAATTTAAATTTCTTTATTTGACTCATAAGCGATCAAAAACACAACATAGCGATTACTGTTAGATTTGTGAAACTCATTAATGTGGCCTTAGTTAACAACTTGTGTGTTAATTAAAAACGGATGCCCTATTTATAATTTAATTAATAATGCCACTAAAGTGCCTAGTCTTGCCGATACTATATCCTTGGGGATAGTAGACACCAAATCTTTTAACTGGTCCTTGATGGCATTATTTTTTACAAATTAGGCGATATTCATCAGGCCGATCACGTGATCAAAACCTTGATTGACTAAACCATGGCCTTACTAAACGGATCATTGAGTATGCGTTTTATGAATATACCGTCGATTTTAGATAGTCTACTGGTAGGTTCTTCAGATATTTAAATGATGACAGTTCAGTCCTACAATCATTAATAGTCAATTGGCAGTCTAAATTTTTCAAAGCAATAATGATTGTATTGGCCCTACTTAAGTTGGATATTGCTGTGGTTGCGTTGATTTCACAAGTGAGTCGACTAATCCAAACGCCTACAGCTTGGTATTGATCGTCTCTGCCCAATTAACTTCTCCGCTCTAAAAACTAAAGCGGTATACTCAAACCTATTGAAGAACCAAAAATTCTACGTATCCAATAATCAGCCAACCTAACCAATTTGGCTCAGATGAATAATAAAGAAACTCAACTTTGTAGTAACCAGTTGTAAAGCTATTCCATAATTAAGACTTTATCGACCATCAAAATAAACGGGTTTTAATACTGCCTTGGAGCAGGGTTCGCTGTGAAGTTACTGGATTAGTTTAATATTAAGAGAGTCTTGTCACTTGAAGAGCCAATAGTTACCATCTAAGGATAAGGTGTAACTTTTTTAGCTGCCTGCTCAAAAACTGTTATAGACGCCTGAAAAACGGGTCACTTGTACTGCAAAGATACTTTTTTACACAAATAAAGAGGGTCATATTCTGTTAATTATATCAATTTATTTATTATTTGAAAAATATACCCAAATGATAGTTTAGGTTAAGTCAACTACAAAACATATACTCATCCCTTGAAACAAACTCTAATGTTATAGTGTTATTTCAAAAAGTTTAATTTGTGAAATAAAGATAGATGAGGTCTTATTCATGATGAAGTTTTATAGTTTTCTAACAAAAAAGTATTATTCATTTTTTAATAGTACCAAGCCGTTGTTGCTAGACTGTCAAAATGAGATGTAAATCAATTTATTGAAGTTGACTCAACTGTATCATGGGAGTTTTAAATTTATCAAGAGATTGTGTTCATGGATGAAGATGAAATTCAATTCAATCATACAATGGCGTCTAAAATTAATACTAAACTTAAAATTAAGCAGCGCAGACAAAATAAACTAAAAAAACATAACAAAATACTCGATAACCTTATTATCGCAGCTAATATTGACCATGAAGCGCTTGTGATTGCTAGAGATAAAGTTGAAACGGGAAAAAATGGAAACAAATCCTTTAGAACAATGGCATCCTCGCTTGACAAGCATCAACTCATTAAACTCAGAGAAGATCTTAAAATGATTAATTTTGGTTAGAGCCAATATATTCTGTTACGTAATAACTCGAGCTATTTTAAAACTGCAATTAATGGCCCTGAATTGTATTCTTCGTCTTTCCCTCTGTATTCTGAATTCCCTGAGTTTATCGCTACAGGCTCAATACAGTTAAATTTATTCAAAAAATAATGCTTAGTTTGGGGCATTCAATGCGGGTCGATTAACAAAATAAACACTCCCTATACAGAGTGCCATGCCGGCTATTGAAACAAAACTCAATGTTTCACCAAATAAATAGTGAGATTCAATAACGACTAAAGGGGGGACAAGATAAAACATACTAGAAATACGACTAGCTTCGCCAAGCTTAATAATAGACATAAGCAGCACAACGCCACCAATGGAAATCCCAAATACTTGCCACGTAAGTGCAATGGCAAAACTAGTTGACCAAGCTACCTGCCAGTTCTCCCCTAACGCAAAAGCAAATACCGCGGTTGCTAGGGTAGCAGCAACATACTGCATTAGCACACCAGTTAATAGATGTGATTGATCACAGAATTTCTTTTGGTAAATAATGCTGCTGGATGCGGATAGTAAGCTCACTAGACACATACCGACGGGTAATAATCCGAGACCATTGTTGTCAATCAAACCAAGTCCAAATTTCCCTAAGATTACAATGGCAACTCCAACGAATCCGATCACGAGACCTATTATTTTTTTTGCAGTGATTGATTCACCGATATAGAAGCTCGCTATCACCATAGTTAATATCGGTTGAATACCAATAATGATGGCGACAATACCTGACGGCATACCCTGTTTAATAGGCCAAAATACGAAGCCAAGATAGCAGCAGTGAAGAATCACGCCTGTCATCATATCGTGTCGGTATGGCCAAAAGTTACGAGGGAGAGTAACGCCTGATAGATAAAGTATCGGGATAAGGGCTAATGTTGTAAGAGCCATTCTAAGGCATAAAAATACAAATGGGTCAGCATTTTGCATGCTGTACTTTGCGGCAATAAAGCCTGTACTCCAGATCAGCACAAATATTAAAGGCGATAGGCGAATAAAGAGTGTGCTATTGGACATGACTAATTAACGTCAGGGTCATAATAACCTAATGGCTTAAACAAAATGAAAGCCATTAGGTTGTTTAAAACAGTTTATTTAATTTCGAGAAGTTCGACTTCAAAAATTAATGTTTCGTATGGACCAATTGATTGGCCTGCGCCACGTTCGCCATATCCCAACTCGTAAGGGACGACAAACTTATATTTGCTACCAATATTCATTAACTGAACACCTTCAGTCCAAGCGGGAATTACTTGATTGAGACCAAATGAAGCGGGCTGATTGCGTGAATACGAACTGTCGAATTCAGAACCATCAAGCAATGTGCCACGATAGTGTACCGTTACCGTATCGGATGCCTTCGGTTTTAACCCTTCACCTTCAGTAATAATCGTGTACTGTAATCCTGATTCAGTCGTGATAACGCCATCTTTCGCCGCATTTTCTGCGAGAAATGCGGCACCATTTTTCTTAGTACCAGCAAATTTTGCTTCCGTTATTTTTCGCTGTGACGTGGTTAGAGCCGCACCAGCCTCATCAAGTGTCATTCGCGTTTCTTTACCTTCAGTTTGTGCTTTTATACCCTCTAACAAAAGTTGATAATCGACTTCGCCATATTGTTTTAGTACCTGTTCGCTAATCATCATACCTAAGGCGTAGCTTAATTTATCTTTATCTGTGTTAATGGTAGTTGCTCCATTGGCTGTTATAGTGAAAAGAAGGCCGAATGCTGTCAGACCGATATGTTTAAAATTCATATTAATAATCCAGTGATTGATTTATAAGAGGTTGAATATTGTGTGGCATTATATATATTTGAGCTTAATAAAATAGAGGGCAATTGGTTAAATTAACTGCAAAATGGACGGTTAGTTAAGCAAATAAAACTTCACTATCGAAAATAAGGGCGTGTCTCATGACATCATTAACAACAAAGGGATTTAACTCCGTGGGGCAACCAATAGGGTTTTCTGTTGAAGCCTGGCAGCCTTCTTTACTTCCTCAAGGCTCAGTTATGGAGGGTCGTTTATGTCGATTGGTACCCATAGACATTGCTGAACATGCTCGAGATTTATTTGAGGCATTTTTAATTGATGACAATGACCATAACTGGACCTATTTGCCTTATGGGCCATTTAAACTTTTTACAGATTTCAAACACTGGTTAGGCACAGTCGTTAATAATGATGACCCTTGCTTTTTTAGCATTATTGATCTGTCTAACAACAAAGCAGTTGGGGTCGCAAGCTACTTACGTATCACGCCTGATGTCGGTGTCATTGAAGTCGGTCACATTCACTTTTCGCCATTAATGCAGGGATCTACTCTATCAACTGAGGCCATGTATCTAATGATGTCAAGAATATTTGACGACTTGAGCTACCGACGTTATGAGTGGAAATGTGACTCATTGAATCAACCTTCTTGTTGTGCTGCCGAACGGCTTGGATTTTTGTTTGAAGGCATTTTTCGACAGGCAACTTTATACAAAAATCGAAACCGCAACACGGCTTGGTATTCGATACTGGATAGTGAATGGCCCATTATAAAAAAGGTGTTAAAAAAGTGGTTAATGGCCGAAAACTTCGATGCTGATGGTAATCAAAAAACAAGCTTGTCAACCTGTATAAGTGATGCAGTAAAAATCATTCGGTAAATGGGTATGAAAGTAGGGTGTTAAACTCTTTAGAAAGACATCAGTAAGGTTGATTAGTTGAGTTAGTAATGTAAAATGCGCGAACTTAATTTATAGTCGCGTAGCTCAGTTGGTTAGAGCACTACCTTGACATGGTAGGGGTCCCCAGTTCGAATCTGGGCGTGACTACCAACTTTTATTATCGGTCGACATTTACAATCGAACCTTTGATACCGCTTACTTAATTGTTTTGTGAGCGAAATATTACGTAAATTCATAACAATCAATTAGTAAAATTGTACTTTATTTGAAAATAAATCAAGTGACCTTTTGTATGGGCCACCACTGAACAGGAAATATCATGCCTACAATTACCCTACCTGATGGTTCGCTAAAAAAGTTTGAGCAATCCGTTTCTGTCCTAGACGTCGCTTCAGACATTGGTCCTGGTCTGGCTAAAGCAACATTTGCAGGTAAGGTGAATGGTTGTTTAGTTGATGCTTCCTTTTTAATTGAACAAGATTCAACCTTAGCAATCATTACGGGTCGTGATCCAGAAGCGTTAGAGCTACTTCGACATGATGCTGCCCATATAATGGCTCAGTCGGTACAAGAAATTTTCCCCGGTACCCAAGTTACCATCGGTCCTGCGATTGAAGACGGTTATTATTACGACTTTGCGCGGGACGAACCATTCACACCCGATGATCTCGTTTTAATCGAGAAACGTATGCATGAAATAGTCAAGCGTGACTTGCCGATTGTCCGACAAGTACTTGATCGCGACGGGGCTAAGAAAATCTTTTCTGATTTGGGCGAAACTTATAAAGTTGAAATTATTGAAGATGTTATTCCAGTAGGTGAAGAAGTCTCTATATATAAACAAGGTGACTGGTTTGACGTTTGTCGGGGCCCTCACTTGCCGTCAACTGGTAAACTGGGTAATGGCTTTAAAGTAATGAAGGTGGCTGGCGCTTATTGGCGTGGCGATTCAAAAAATGTCATGTTACAACGTATTTACGGTACAGCGTGGCCCGATAAGAAACAATTAAAAGCTTACCTTCATCGCATTGAAGAAGCAGAAAGGCGGGATCATAGAAAGTTAGGCCGCCAACTCGATTTATTTCACTTGCATGAAGAAGCGCCAGGGTCTGTGTTTTGGCATCCCAAAGGCTGGACACTTTTTCGTAAGTTGCTTGACTATATGCGTTTTCGTCAGGATAACGCCGGTTATATTGAGGTGAGTACTCCCGACGTGATGGATCGCAGTCTTTGGGAAACCTCAGGCCATTGGGATAACTACCGTGAAAATATGTTCACTACACAAACCGAAGATGACCGTGTTTTTGCCCTAAAGCCAATGAATTGTCCTGGTTCAGTAATGATGTTTGCGCAAGGCTTAAAAAGTTATCGTGATCTGCCTTTAAGAATGGCTGAATTTGGAAAGGTGCATCGCTATGAGCCATCGGGAGCACTCCATGGATTAATGCGTGTGCGTCATTTTACTCAAGACGATGCCCATGTGTATTGCACCGAAGCGCAAATGGAACAGGAATGCATTGATGTTGTTGCACTTGTACTTGATATATATAAAGATTTTGGTTTTGAAGAGGTGGTGATTAAGCTATCGACGCGTCCCGAAAACAAAATCGGTTCAGAAGAAGTCTGGGATAAGCTAGAAGGCGCTTTGAGTAATGCCCTTGACACTATGGGCTTAGATTATGTTTTATATCCAGGTGAAGGCGCTTTTTATGGGCCAAAATTAGAGTTTGTATTACGCGATGCCATTGGACGAGATTGGCAATGTGGTACCTTGCAGGTAGATATGAACTTGCCAGAGCGTTTTGATATTTCTTACGTAGCTGAAGATGGATCAAAGAAACGACCCGTCATGTTACATCGTGCATTATTCGGTTCACTCGAGCGTTTTATCGGTATTTTAATCGAACATTACGAAGGAAAATTTCCACTTTGGTTGTCTCCCGTTCAGGCCGTTGTGATCAATATTACGGACAAACAAGGCGACTATGCTAAAAATATTGAAAAAATGCTGAAAAAACAGCAAATAAGAGCCATTTCAGACTTGAGAAACGAAAAGATCGGCTTTAAAATTCGCGAGCACACACTACAGCGTATTCCTTACATGCTCGTGATTGGTGATCGAGAAATGGAAGAAGGCAAAGTAGCGGTCAGAAGTCAGGGTGGTGATGACCTTGGCGTAATGCCAGTCGAACAATTTATTGAACTGGTAAATAATCAATCTGGTTATTAGTGAGTCTTAAATAGAGACGAATCCAGATTAATTTTTGCATTAACCTAATTAGGAGATTATCCCAATCGCAGATAACAAACAAAGCCGTCTTAATGATGATATAACGGCACCAGAAGTTAGGTTGGTTGCCGAAGACGGCGAGCAGCTCGGTATCGTTTCTTTAGAAGCTGCTTTAAAAACAGCTGAGACAGCTAAACTGGATCTTGTTGAGTTAGTTCCTGACGCCAAACCACCTGTTTGTCGATTAATGGATTACGGAAAGTTTAGATTTCAGCAAAAGAAAAAATTACATGATCAACGCAAGAAGCAGCGTCAAGTTCAAATCAAAGAAATTAAGTATCGTCCTGGCACGGAAGATGGTGACTATCAGGTCAAACTTAAGAAGTTAATGGAATTTATCGAAATTGGTGACCGGTGTAAGGTCACTGTTCGTTTCCGTGGTCGCGAAATGGCGCACATGGAGATTGGAACTCAGCTGCTTAAACGCGTTGAAGACGACATGAAAGAATTTGCGGCAGTGGATCAGTTTCCACAGTCGGAAGGACGCCAGATGACAATGTTACTGGTGCCCAGAAAACGCTAGATCTATCTAGCACTCAACCTAAAGACGCGTCTCCGGCGTCCAGGGTATTTGAACCGAATTATCCCTATGAAAAATGAGTTAGGATAATTAAACTGGAGTTACACAATGCCAAAAATGAAGTCAAACAGTGGCGCTGCTAAACGTTTTAAGAAAAACGCTGCAGGCAATTTCAAGCGTGGTCAATCGCACTTGCGTCACATTCTTACCAAGAAAAGCAGTAAACGTAAGCGTCAGCTTGGCGAAATGCTTGAAATCCATGCTAATGATAAGCGTCAAATCAACCGCCTGTTACCGTACGCTTAGGGAGACTAAGAAATGCCAAGAGTAAAAAGAGGTGTTGTCGCCCATGCACGCCACAAGAAGATACTAGACAAAGCCAAAGGTTATCGTGGTGCGCGAAGTAAAGTATTTCGAGTTGCTAAACAAGCGGTTACTAAGGCAGGTCAATATGCCTATCGCGATCGTCGTCAGCGTAAACGTCAGTTCCGTGCTTTATGGATTGCTCGTATTAATGCCGGTGCGCGAGTCAATGGCTTGTCCTACAGCGTTTTCATGAACGGTCTGAAGAAGGCTTCGATTGAAATTGACAGAAAGGTTTTATCAGATATTGCTATCTTTGATAAGCCTGCCTTTTCTGTATTGGTAGAAAAAGCAAAAGCAGGCCTTGAGTCTGCGTCTGCTTAAAGTTATACGTTTAAAGTAATAGCAAGGGTGTTTTTTTGGCACTCTTGCTTTTTTATTTCCTAATAAAATCATTAGTTTAAGCTTGTTCCTTCAAGTGATTTATTATCATATTAAAAATTAACTAATACCTCATTAACTAAAGTAGATAATAACGTGACCCAAGAATTAGAGCGCCTACTCGAACAAGCCACTCAGTCGATTAGACAATCTGATGGGTTGGCTTCACTTGACGTCATTCGCGTCACTTATCTCGGTAAGAAAGGTGAAATCACCAATAAATTGAAAAACTTGAGTCAGGTGTCGGCTGAAGAGCGGCCAGCTGCAGGTCAGGCAATTAATCTCGTAAAGGTTCGAATCCAGACACTACTGGAGCAGCGTAAGACGGCTATAAGCGACGCTTTAATCGCCGAAAAACTCAGTAATGATACTGTCGATATTACTTTGCCGGGACGATATAACAAAGCTGGTGGTATTCATCCTGTCACGCTTACTATGAATCGAATTCAAAAAATGTTTGGGAAATTAGGTTTTGACGTTGCAGAAGGCCCAGAAGTAGAAGACGACTTCCATAACTTTGAAGCTCTTAATATACCTGCCCATCACCCTGCTAGGGCGATGCATGATACGTTTTATTTTGACGCTAATCGTTTGTTGAGAACCCATACATCACCGGTACAAATTCGAGTTTTAGAAAAGCAAAAGCCGCCCGTTAGAATTATTGCACCAGGTCGAGTGTATCGTTGTGATTCTGATTTAACCCATACCCCGATGTTCCATCAAGTAGAAGGGTTGTTAGTGGATGAGAACGTTTCGTTTTCGGATTTAAAAGGCACGTTAGAAGATTTTCTCATATTATTTTTTGAAAAAGACGATTTAAAGACGCGTTTTAGGCCATCGTATTTCCCGTTTACTGAGCCATCGATGGAAGTCGATATCAGCTGTGTGATGTGTGCAGGTGAAGGCTGTCGGGTTTGTGGGCATACGGGTTGGCTAGAAGTATTGGGTTGCGGTATGGTTCATCCAGAGGTGTTCAAGCATGCTGGCCTTGACGACGAAATTTACACTGCCTACGCATTTGGTATGGGTGTCGAAAGACTTGCGATGCTGCGTTATGGCGTGAACGACCTTCGATTATTTTTTGAGAATGATTTGCGATTTTTGCAGCAATTCGCATAGCCAAGAGTCCAGATAATGAAAATAAGTGAAAGCTGGTTACGCGAGTGGACCAATCCAGATGTTTCAACCGAAGTACTACTAGATCAGTTGACAATGGCAGGCCTTGAAGTTGAAGGCGTTGAAGGCGCAGGTTCTTTGTTAGATAAAGTAGTCATTGGTGAAATAGTATCAATTGTGCAGCACCCTGATGCTGATAAGCTTCGAGTCTGTCAGGTCAGTAACGGAACCGAAACAGTGGCTGTTGTTTGTGGTGCACCCAATGCACGACAAGGATTAAAAGTAGCTTTCGCCCAGGTAGGCGCAGTCCTTCCAAGTATGAAAATTAAAAAGGCAAAGTTACGCGGTGTCGCCTCATTCGGTATGCTTTGCTCTGGTTCAGAATTAGAACTGTCTGAGGGTTCTAATGGCATACTTGAATTACCTTTAAACGCGCCTGTTGGGGCGAGTATTTATGACTATTTTGAGCTAAATGATCATATCATTGAAGTTGATTTAACTCCCAATCGCGGAGACTGTTTATGTGTTGCAGGCGTTGCACGTGAAGTAGCAGCTATTAATCGAACCGATCTGAAAGAAGTTGAATGGCACGAAGTAAACTCAACTATTAATGATGTTTTTCCACTCGAACTTTCTGCCTCTGAAGCCTGTCCTCATTACGTGGGTCGAATTATAAAAGGCATCGATTCCTCAGCGGTTACACCCGTTTGGATGCAAGAAAAGCTGCGACGTTCTGGCCTACGTCCCATTAGCCCTGTGGTTGATGTCACAAATTATGTGATGATGGAAATTGGTCAGCCGATGCATGGATTCGACTTTGATCAACTAGAGGGTGGCATTGTAGTCCGTATGGCCGAAGCAGGGGAGAAAGTCACTCTGTTAGACCAAAGTACGGTTGAATGCCGTGCAGACACGTTAGTAATTGCTGATCATAAAAAAACTTTAGCTTTAGCAGGTATTATGGGTGGTTTTGACTCATCTGTTCAGGGTGAAACTAAAAACATCTTTCTTGAAGCGGCCTTCTTTGCACCTATTTTGTTAGCAGGAAAAGCTCGAAGCTATGGTATGCATACAGATTCATCACATAGATTTGAACGTGGTGTTGACTCTCGTTTACAAATCCAGGCAATTCATAGGGCAACTGCTTTATTACTCGAAATTGTGGGTGGTGATGCAGGACCTGTTATTGAGGCAAGTGCTCAAGATTATATGCCAGTGATGGCTGAAATTAAGTTGCGCTACCCTCGTATTAAACGCTTATTAGGGATTGAGGTTTCTCACAATGAAGTCTCTGCGATGTTGATAAGTCTCAATATGCAAGTTTCAGAGCATACAGATGGCTGGTTAGTTATGGCTCCGAGCTATCGCTTTGATATTAATATTGAGGCTGATTTGATTGAGGAAATTGGTCGAATGTATGGATACAATAATATTCAAGGGACTAAAGAACTCGCTCATGTACAAATGGACGGATTTTCTGAGACTCAGGTAGCAGTCAATAAAGTGCATGATGTATTGGTTAATCAGGGCTTTTATCAAGCGATTACTTATTCATTTGTCTCACCCGAACTTCAATCTATTCTCGATCCTGGTCAAACAACATTAAAGCTTGCCAATCCAATTTCTGCTGATATGTCGATTATGAGAACTCGGCTTTTGCCCGGGTTAATTCAGGCTCTGCAGTACAATGTTAATCGTCAACAACCCCATGTAAGACTTTTTGAAACGGGTTTATGCTTTCGACCCGAAGTGGAGGGTTTAGAGCAGAAACAGCATTTAGCCGCTGTAATAACAGGTGCTCGAAATGATGAAGGTGTTCATATTCGGTCTGAGGCTTTAGACTTTTATGATATTAAAGGCTATCTTGAGTCGGTTCTAAATCTAGCGAGGGGTACTGAATTTAGATTTAGCCAAACAACCAATCCGATACTACATCCTGGACAAGGTGCTGATATTTATCTGGGCGAAACCTTAGTTGGATTTGTTGGTAGCTTACATCCATCCATACTGTCTAAATTACACATAAATCAGTCAGTATTTGTTTTTGAATTTGAGCTAGCTCCTATACTTTCAGCCAATCTACCCCATTTTTCTGAACTATCCAAATATCCTTCTATTCGGCGTGATATATCGCTGACTGTAGATGCTGACGTGAATGCTCAAACACTTATTAATTGTATTCGATCGGTAAAAAGTAACATTCTACAAGACGTTTTTGTGTTTGATGTCTATACCGGTAAAGAAGTTATAGACAGTTCAAAAAGTGTCGCTTTAGGCTTGATTTTACAGGACTTTTCACGCACTCTAGTAGACCAAGACGTAGAGGATTTAATTGATAAAGTGTTAAATCAATTAAAAACCCAATATAACGCCGTACTAAGGGAAATATAATGTCATCATTGACCAAGGCTGATATGGCCGAAATGCTTTTTGAAGAGCTTGGTCTCAATAAAAGGGAAGCTAAAGATATTGTTGAACAGTTTTTTGAAGAAGTAAAAATTGCACTAGAGTCAGGTAATCAGGTGAAACTTTCTGGTTTTGGAAATTTCTTAACTCGAACCAAGGCTGAAAGACCGGGTCGTAATCCCAAGACTGGTGAAGAAATTCCAATATCAGCGCGCAGAGTTGTTACTTTTCGGCCTGGTCAGAAATTAAAAATTAGAGTAGAGGCCTATGTTGGAGGCGAGTAATAATAACGAACTACCTGTTATCCCAGGTAAACGTTATTTTACTATTGGAGAAGTTGCATCACTTTGTGATGTCAAGCCTCACGTACTTAGGTATTGGGAACAAGAATTTCCACAATTAAAACCAGTAAAAAGGCGCGGTAATAGACGATATTATCAACGTCATGATGTACTATTAATAAGACAAATACGAAGTCTTCTCTATGAAGAAGGTTTTACAATTGGTGGTGCACGTCAGCGACTTGAAGGTGAGAGTGCTAAAGATGATAATAGTCAGAGCCAGCAAATAATTCGACAGACATTAGTCGAATTAGAAGAGTTATTAACGCTCCTCAAGCGTTAATTATTAGTTTTAGTTAGTATAGGTCCATATAACAATTTAAAAAATTCGGGGCGTAGCGCAGCTTGGTAGCGTACCTGCCTGGGGGGCAGGTGGTCGCAGGTTCAAATCCTGCCGTCCCGACCATTTTTTACTCCTTATCAGGAGCACTTAGGTTTGCAAAATTCTCTATTTAGTACTGATATCAATTCACTTACTAATGACTCACCGCTTGCTTTCCAATCTAGGCCCGTTGATAGAGAGTCTTATATAGGTTTAGATGAATTAGAGCTAAAATATCCTTTTCTAGGCGCTAATTTACCC
>Ga0209710_1001930_pt1 | contig 15024 bp, 8 predicted proteins | sample ArcticOcean_MG_C_5_FD_187436 | JGI IMG/M metagenome (GOLD analysis project Ga0209710, IMG submission 187436) | Marine microbial communities from western Arctic Ocean - ArcticOcean_MG_CB4_138 (SPAdes) (version 2) | ecosystem: Environmental > Aquatic > Marine > Oceanic | place: Arctic Ocean: Canada...
CTACCTTTTTAAAAACAGCTTTTTTAGACATATATGTATGGGCCATTAAAATAGCTTTTTTAGACATATATGTATTGGTCATTAAAACAGCCTTTTTAGACATACGATACAAATCAATAAAAGGGGAAGAACAGAGATAGAAACACGAAATATTCAAAATCGCACTAAACACGGCTCGCGTAAAGCTTTAAATAAGCCTCGCACGATTAAAGAGAGAGAGAAGAGTCAGAGAGTCAGAGAGAGAGTCAGAGTTAGACCTCGCAAGCATATACGCGCTTCTTTCAGGATCAGTATTCATCTCGTCTCTCTCTCCCTCCCTCTCTCTGTCTGTAAGAGCTTCTGGTAAAAATCCAAAATGATACATTCGTCCGAGAAACGGCGAGACGATGAAGAACTGGCGAATTGGGAGCGATCGAAAGAGAACTTCGTGCCATTGAAACAAGGCAGAAACGTGCACGAGATCGAAGCGAACGCGAGAATGGGAAAAGGGGATTTTCTAGAGAAGTGCGAGCGCGAGAGAAGGTATTTTGGTCCAGTTTTTGTGATTTTCAAATTTGACAGATGTTCTTAAAACGTAAACAGGGCGCACTTGAACGAGATCGCGAGGTACGAAGGAGATGATCCTTTAGAGGCTTGGATGAGGTACGTTTATTCGTATTATGACGAATGTTAGTTTCTTCTTCTTGTTTCGTTCATGAAATGTTTGGCTTTAATGTATATCGTTCGCTCGCGCACGCGCTCGTTTCGTTGTTTGTTTGTTTGTTTGACCGTGTTTATATATATACTCACAACACGCAATCTTTAAAATATTAGATTAATCAAATGGACCGAGCAGACGTTCCCGACGAACAAAACGGAAGAGCTTTTACCTGTCCTAGAGAAGTGTACAGTAGAATTACAAGAAACTGCGAGGTATCAAAAAGACTTGAGGTATTTACGGGTATGGATAAAATACGCGGATAACTGCCAAGACCCGTCGGACGTGTTCAAATTCTTGAAAGCGAACGATATTGGGCAAACGCACGCGTTGTTCTATGAAGTGTATGGGACGTTTTTGGAAATGCGAAAAGCGTATGCGCTAGCGAACGAGGTTTTCACGAGAGGCGTCGAGATGAACGCCGAACCGCTTTCGAGGTTGAAAATGCAATTCGAACAGTTTCAGAAAAGAGTTCGTAAAAGAGAGCAAAAAAAACAAGAACTTGGGCAAGTTTTGGAAGATTCAAGTCAAAGTTTTAGACAGTTTGGTGACACTGTGACAAAGACTGGAAGACGCATCGAGGCCGGATTATCGAGTTTAAGACAACAACAAAGAGGTTTAGGAGGAAATTCGTCGAGAAGTATCGGTGGCGCGCAACAAGGAACCGTGCAAGGAGATCGCAGAAGCGCTGGCGGCATTGCTATAAGTGCTAACCAAAGCAACATCAAGAAAAATAGCAACAACTTCCAAGTCTTTGAAGATAACAACAACAACAACAACGGTAATGCTATTTTAGGAGGAGGAGGAGCTGGCGCGGCGGAAAAGCAACAGCAAACCACCAATTGGAAGAATTTGGGCACCCGCGACGAGACTATCAAAGAAAACGCGGCAAAACCATCCAAATGGAACGAAGTTTCGCTCACGGCTTCGAAAAGAAAACTTGCTCCTGGCACAGTAATTGACCCAACGATTGAAGTATACGAGGATACCGAGTGCTTAGACGCCGAGCTCGTACAAAAAGCTTTGAAAAAGCCAACGATGACAACAAACGCGAGTTCTTTGCGAGACCGAATGGATTTACAAAAAGATGTCAAAGTCAATCCAGTCTCTGCACACGAACGTGCAAAATTGGTCTCGCAATCGCAAATGAAACAAGCGACGTCTGTGAAGCGCGAAGACGACGACGGTGGCAATGTGAAGAAAGTAAACTTGAAGGAGACGTTTGAGGAACAAGCCGTGCGAGAATGGCGCGAGAACCATTCGGACGAGCAACAACGCATGCCGCATCAGTCTGCCATCATCGTTCCATCGTCATCAAACGATACTAATAATACTTACAATAATAATGCGATGAGAATGGATGTTGACGAAGAAGCTGCGAGCAAGAGAAACGAGAAATGGCTTCCTGGAACGAACACGACGAAGAAGGGAAGTGAACAGATTTCACAAATCGATTCGTGCGAAAACGAAAAATCTGCTCAAAATTCAGTCGCCGCGGCTATAAATCCACCGCCTCAAAACAAGCCGTCCGCTGGCGCGAGATGGACAAAAGACGAAGGCGGCTTTTTGCAACCGAACGTGGAGCCGACGATGACGTTTACGACGAAGGAAGCGTGGGGAGATGTCATGGCTATGTTTTCCAGCAGAAGTTTGGAAGTTACTACGAAACAGGACAAAGTGAACTCGGACGATGCCGTTAACGATAACAGTACTCTCACTAAAACGTCTTCGAGCTCGGGTTCGGGATACGACGGCGACGGAAGTCGTGGCGCGCGAACGCCTATTTTGAAAAGCAGCAACGACGCCAAAGCTTCGAACGCCTTACCTTCGGCTAAAGTAGTAGCAAAGAAAAAAACGGAAGAGTTTTATGCAGACGATTTTCTCGTCAGAGAAGATACCGTAGTCTTAAACGAAGTATTGGTCAACGATAACAACAACGATTTCGATTTTGATATCCGCGAGGACACCGAGTGCATACCGAATATTAACGAAATCAAGAACAGCCACGTTTTTCAATCGAAAGGTTTTGGCAGTCCAATAGCGGTCTTAAAGGAACGAAGCGTTTCTGATACCGATGGGAACAACGATGCCGAGGCACCGAGACCGGCGCGTCAAAAGTCGTCTTTAAACAATAACACGGTGATATCAACGAATATTAATAATAATAATACGTTGAATGAAAATCGTCCTTCAACAACGAATAACGAACGGACGGTCTTAACGGCGGTACCGGCTGTTAATGACAACGAAATCCAACTCATCGATCCGTTTGCGAATATAGATTCTCTATTGAGTGCGATTTCAATAGAATCTTGCGTAAATGTATCGCTATCGAGCGATCCAAACGAGCTCTCCGTTTTGTTAGCAGCGGGTAAGCGCGTGAGTGGAGCGCGAGGTGCAGTCGGCAAAAAACCCGGCGAAGGCATTGAAGTCTCTTTAGGAAACAAAACGTACGTTTTAAGAAGTAAAGCCGGCGAAGGCGCGTATGCGCAAGTATACGAAGCCGAAGGTGAAGAACTTGAAATTGAAGACGATGAAAACGCAGCAGCAGCTCGACGTTCTTCTTTGGAGACTCTACCGGTATATGCAATTAAAGTCGAGTCAAAGAAGCTCGCTTCTTGGGAGTATACGATCTCAAAACGATTATGTGAGCGTCTTCCAAGAGGAGCGCCGAGAGATGTAGTTGTTCCTTCGCATTTGCGATTGTTGTTTGATGGAAATACGAGCACGCATACTACTGGCGCGCTCGTAATGAAGTTTGGCGACCATGGAACATTGCAAGACGTCATCAATTTTTACAAACTTACCGATAGCAAGAATGGAACGATGGACGAAAGGCTCGCAATGTATTACTCGATCGAGCTTCTTCGCTTGCTCGAATGGACGCACGAATGCGATGTGTTACATTGCGACGTTAAGCCGGATAACTTACTTATTCGAAACGGCGGCGAAAGATGGATGGATTGGGATAGTATTAGAACTGGTTCGTGGAAGAAAAAGGGTTTGGCCTTGATCGATTTCGGTCGTGCGATTGATTTGAGAGATTATCCGAACACGACTTATTTCATCGGCGACGCTGGAACCGAAGCATTTAGCTGTCCAGAGATGCGTAAGAAAAATGAACCGTGGTTGTTCCAAGCCGATTTGTTCGCAATTGCCGCCACCATTCACGTTTTACTTCATGGCGAATATATGGACACTATTGAAGATAAAAATACTGGCAAGTACGTTCCAAAACTCGCGTTTAAGCGATATTGGAATCAGGACGTCTGGAAACTCGTTTTCGGAAAGTTGATGAATCATCCGTTGACTTCAAAGGAAGAAAAACCAAACTTGCGAGAGATTCGCGAAGTTTTAGAAAAAGCGTTGACTGAAAGCTCGTCGGGCGGTAGTATATTGAAGCAACTTTTAGTCAAGCAAACGATAGGAATGTTCGAGCTCATTAAAGAAGGAAAGGCAATTTAAATAATGTACGATATGTTGTGGTAATCGAAAGAATACATAAATAATAAATACCAGTAATAATCAAATCGGAGCTGTAACCGCCATTCGTTCATTCTTCTCATCGATTAATACGCAACATCCTCGAAATAAGTCAGCGCAAATGATTCCGTCAGCTGCAACGGATAATCCTAGATCTGGTGGGTCCCCATCGAGATGCGTCAACGCGCGAATTGTCTCGTGTTTGAACCCAAATCTACCTATTCTAAAACTGTCCGCCCGAATCGTAAACGTCTCGTTTGAGACTCTCGCGAGTCGTCCGGTATCTTCGCCGGCACCGGATAAAATTCCTCCGGGCGCTAAACCTTGCTTTTGCTCGATCAAATCGAGCTCTTTCGCTACGCGATTCGAGAGAATTATTCCCGTCCCACCAACAGCCATCGAAAGTTTATATAATCCGCTCTTTGAGTTTACTGTTTTGACTAAAGAGTCGTCGGCGTTTAAATAGCAATCGACATATGGCGTGCCGTCAATAAATATCAGTTTCGTCCACGGTATAGGTTCATTATACACTTTTTTTAATTCAGCTTCATTTTGAAACGCTTCGAGTGTAATCTTTGGATTTTTCCTCGAACCTGGTACTCTTTTCGGGCAATTCAAGCGAATCAAGCGATTCGCAATGGCATCTAATCCAAGAGAACCCGATACAGGGGACGATAACGTCCCCGGCAATCGCGCCGCAGCATCTAAACTTTGCTCCCAGAATATAACGTTCTTTTTCGTATTCCCGAAACAGCTAAAATTGTCGCCTATCCTAATATTTCCCTTTATCGCTTCACTCCCGACGCCTAAGGAAGACGTATGACCGACAATCTTGAGCGTCCTCTCGCGATCTAGATCGCAAGCTGCTTTGTCGATTCCCGAAACGTGCGTCGAAAAATCGATGAAAAAATAGCCTCTGCTCGTCTCTGCTAAGAAGTGTCCGCCCTCGCATCTCACGACGTCTATTGTATCTACTTTATTATTATTATTATTATTATTGTTATTATTTGCTTCTTCCATATTCTTTTCGTTCTCTACTCCTTCTTCTATCTTTTTTGTTCCATAATATGGTGCTCGCGCGAACGAAACACTACTACTACTACCACTGCTTTCTATTACTTCTTCTTCAACTGTGGTCGTCGTTTCATACCAACTCACGTGTCCAGCCGCATGTTCTCTATGCGCGTAGACATTTTTCTCGTCGAAACTCCATAAATCGACACCTTCCGGCGTAATCACCTCGGCTCTCCAACAATAATCCTTCTCCAAATTAACAAAAATACGCGCGGCTATTTTTGGCTTAATCGCAAACGCTAAAGCAATGACGACAGTTTTCCCTTTTGGCATTTGCGGCGGCGCAAGCGTCGGCTCCGTATTCTTCCTCGTCGTCGTCTTTGTCGGTACTCGCTTCATCGAAAACGACCCAATGGCGTCAACAGAACTTTCGCTCAAACCAACGACCTTCGCCCTTAACAGCTCTCTGTTTATACCTCTCTCATTCGCCCACTGTTGCGTTCTCACGTACGTATTAAACACAGATCTCTCGCACCCGTCGAAACAATTGCTCCTGATCGTCCCAGATAACTCGCTTTCCCAACTCCTGAAACTGTCCAAGTCTCCATCGAGCTCGAGATCGAACCCGCTTTCGAGCGCTTCCTCGAACCCATCCAGCTCGACTCGTTCTCTGTATCTCGATCCATTCCTTGCGAATTTTAAATCAAACTTACCTTGCGTGCCTAACGCGAGCACTTTACCTGCAAACTTCGTCGGACCACTTTTTCCTAAAGCAGAGTCGCATTTCTCTCGCTCATTGCTGCAAGTTTTCCTGTGCACTCTTTGCGCGATAGCATCCGCGTCGAGTGAGTGCGCACCGCTCGTTCGATCGATCGCAGCTTTCTTCGCTTTGATTGCATAGCAGGTTCTGTTTCGTTCGTTACATCTTCGATTTGCGTTGATAGCTCGCATTTCTGTTCTGTTTTGTATCGTGATCATTATAAAGAATAGAATTTTGTAAGCGAGGCGCGTTGACGTTCTTCTTCTTCTTCTCTCTCTCTCTCTATCGCAATCGATCGGTCGGTCATCGAAAAACGTAGATCGAACGCCTCGATTTGATTCATGCAACACCGCACGTAGCAGCGGCAGGTACGAATATGTACGAATATGTACTCGTAATCGTTTTAGTACGACGCAGATCACGAATTTAAAATCTCTGCATGTGCGATTTTCGCAACGACCTTTGACGAGTTCAATCGACTTCGTACGACCTTCGTGCGACCTTCGCGACTTTAGTACTTAAAAGCGCGTTTTATGATACGTCCTTTCTGCGCTTTAACTCTCCAAAAAGCGCATAGTTGTTTCGACTCAATAGGCTCGTACTCATCACTGGCTCGTAATCATATTAAAATCTCTACAAAACCGGATCAAGGTTTCTTCAACAAAAGACGGAAAAAGTCTCTCTGCGAGGAACGAAAAGGACGCGGTTTTCAAGCAGTACTGCAAAACGAATTCGAAGAAGTAGAGAGAAACAACTTCGAGAGCGTTTTAACGTAACAGTAGCTTTTTCAGTGAAGTGATAAAAAACGATACTATATACGCGCACGTGTGCACATGTGCTTCGTGTTTTTCTTCCAAAAGGCACCCTCTTTTGAAACTCATCACTGCATTTACTAATCAGTAACACATAAGTAACACATAAAAGATATATAGCATCAAAAACACCACAAAGAACTGCTCCGACGAGACTTTGCCGAAGACAAATCACTGCTGCGCGACTTTTTCAAAAGACTGCGTTAGTACGAAAGGCTTCCTCTTTTGAAACGCACGAGCATTTAATCAGCTCGTTCCAATTTTAAAGGACTCTGCAAAAACGGCTTTACGAGCATAAACGATCTTAAAAGCCACAATCGATCATTTTTAAAAGGATATACTTCGAGCGATTCGAGCAGCTTGTTACGGAAAAGAACACCATGACTCGATTGAAGCGAACTCTTTCTGGAACGAACGCGCAGTGGCCTTCCACGAACGGGCTCTCGAACATCCATTTACAGGACACGCAACAAAGACAACAACGAGAGAAACTTTCGATAGCGCAGCAGTGTTCAACGATCGACTGCGTGGCAGTGAAGCACCAGAAGTGTAAGGTCATCGCGACGATCGGTGGTGAGCGATCGTCTTCGGTCGAGGCTCTCGTCGCTTTTTTGATCAACGGCGTGACGGTGTGTAGGTACGATTTCTCGCATTCGACGAGTTCGCACGAACAGTTCAAGCGCGTCATGAAGAACTTGGCGGAGGCGCAGAAGGTGACGAAGATGTTATGCGCGACGTATTTATCGTTCGGGGGAGATACGTGCAGGGTCGAGGTCGCCTGCGATGAAGCGAGCGACGCGGCTGCGTCCGAAGCGGGATCTTCCTCTGGATCGATTTCGCAGTTAAGTAGTACTTACGATCGAGAGCAGTCGACGACGAAGATGAAGTTTTTGAGGGGCAGCGAAGTGAGATTAACGAACACGAAAGAGCAGAAGATGATAAACGCTCATACGATTCCGTTGGGCGATTTCTTTGAACACTTTGCCGCGCATTGTTCGATCGAGGACGAGATCTTTATAGCGCCGTTGATTGGGAGCACGAACGATAAGAGCGCGAAGTTAATCGTGAGGAATGTTGGGAGTGAAACTGTTATATGCGAATGCGAGAGAGATTTAGAATTCGACGTCGGTTTCGCCGGGAATTCGATTTCAATCAGGTTCAGGAGAGAATCGGGGACGTTATCGCCAGGCGACGAACGACTTTTGAAGGTTATATGTAGGTCCGTTCCAGTTGACTTCGTCTCCTTCGGAGGCAGCGCTTCGCCACAGCAATTATCGGACTTGAAAAGGGCGGCGCAAAAGTTTTATCCAAAAGTTTCTTTAATTGCGAGAATAGACTCAATAAAAGCCTTGAAGAACTTAAAAGACGTTTGCAAAGTCGCCGACGCAGTTTTATTGGCCCGAGGCGATTTAGGCTCAGTTGTCGCCCCAGAAAAGATGTTTCGCGTTCAGAAATTCGTGTTGAGAGTTTGCGAAGAACAAGGAACGGTTTCAGTCGTCACGCGATTAGTCGATTCGATGATTAAAGCGCCGAGACCGACGAGAGCAGAGGCGACGGATGTCGCAAACATCGTTTTAGACGGCGCCGATGCTTTGTTGTTAGGTAAAGAGACGTATTCAGGAATGTTCCCAGTAGAATGCGTGAGAACAGTTTTGGCAGTCGCAAACGCTGCGGATAAAGTATACGATTACGAGTCGCGTTATGCGAGACAAAAAAAGTTTGTCTCCTCGCGTATTTCTGCCTTAACCGATGGATTGGGCGAGAAATATGTCTCCGACTCTCAAGGTGAAACGAAAGATAAAAATGCTGAATGGATGAAGCATTTAAGTAACATCTCTCGTCGCGAACTTCATAAATGGTCTTTGGCTGAAGCTGCGGTATCGTGCGCGTATCAAACATGCGCGAGTTGCATTGTCGTCTTTTCGCATACGGGAGAAACCACGCGAATGATTTCAAAGTATCGACCGAGTTGTCCAGTCATGAGTTTAACGATTCCATCCATTCGCGGTGGGTCTTTAAGTTGGGTCATCGAAGGCGCCGAAGAAGCTCGTCAACAATTACTTATTCGAGGAGTCATCCCTGTTTTATCTGATGGTCGTGAAGCGATGATGAAAATTATCTCTGGCAACGGAGAACATGATTCGAATAACAACGACAACTCAAACATGGATGTATTTTTAGATGCGCTTAGACAAAATCCGTCCGGAGCGGCTGATGTTGAAGCCATGGCGAGACTTCGAAATTTGGGATTAATTAAACCCGGTGGTGTTGTTGTTTTTTGCCAGCTCATTGGAGGTGTTTCGACTGTGAAGATCATCGAGTATGGAGGAAGAATTGTCGAAAATATCAACGTTGGAGTAATTACGACGCCAGGATCACCAGGGCGAAAACGCACGGGATCGCTTCATGCAGCGAATTGGAGAAAAGATATTCTTCACGACGATGACGTAACACAAGTTGTGAATGAAGAACTTTTCGGTACGCGAGGAGCTTCGCCTTCACCGCTTCCAACTTCAATGCTTCCTAGTCATTCGATGCGTATGGCGCACATTGGTACTTATTCAGGCGACGATTTGAGTGGAATGGTACCTCCAGTAACTGGTCACGTGGAATACCCACCGCCAACGAATACGATGACAACGACTCCCTTATACGGCGCTTCGTTGTACGCGCACGAGAGATCAAAACTCGGCGGCGCTGGCCATACAAAAGTCACATCTTCAATTGGAAATTTGACGATCTCAAACAGTCGCGAGAGTTTAGAAGATATAAGAGGTAGTCCATCATCGAGACAAATGTCTCCCTTAGGAAGGCGAAGTTCAGTCGATAAAGAGCCATCTTCCGAGGCACGCACCTCGTTCGAGCGAGAAAGTTACGCGAGAAGGAGAATCGAATTAGAAAAAGAGAGAGACGATTTGATTAAAAAGGAAGAAGAAGATGAAGGAACGCCGTTTGGTAAAAACATAAATCCCACGGGTGGTTTACCTCCTGCTAGTAAATTTTCTCCGCAATATACCGGCCGCATGTAATTATTGATTGTGTATCTATGGATTATTTTTAGTATACAATTGTACAACTAGTACGTGATTAAAACGTACTGGTACTACTTCTTACATGTACAGTTTGTGTTTTTATAAAACGTTTTTTTTGTGCTTTAATTCACGTACGCACGCGCGCGTAATATGAGACGCTTGCATCGTCGTCACTCTCTTCGTCGTCTTCAATGGGACTTTCGTTCCCAAGTTCGATTTGGGCGCTTATGTTAAGCGCGTATTGAAAATCTCTCTCTTCCTCTTCGAGATTACTCGTGAAATCTTCGTACGTGAAACGATGGCGCAACGAAACGTGCGCGACGAAGTTCTGACAGATGTAATCTGGCGATCCCCAAGGCATCGCGGCGCAGATAGGACACACGCACGATTCTCTTTCAGTGCCGTGTCGAGAAATCACATGCCTCGTGAAAGCCTCGGTGGCCGTAAACGTGTGTTCAAAACCATCAGGACACAACGGGCAAGCGTAAACGACGTTCCTGAAGTTGCTTCGGACGTTATTCGTTACTGGCGAATACGTCGATTGTAGTTTCTGCTTCGCATCTTTTTCTTTCGCCAATTCCAACGCAACCGCAGTCGCTTCGCGATACTCCTTGTGCTTCTCGCAACTCTCAACGTGTTCTCTGTGTTCGTTCAACGTGAACGAGTTCTTGCAAGGACAACTCTCGACGATGAACGCGCATAAAGAAGCTTGACACTTCTCGTCGACCGCGAACTTCTTCGACGATAGCGCGGAAAACTTTGCCCTACAGACTGGACACGGCATCTGCGCGCGCGTCGGGAATTTCGATGCCCACTCTTTTAAACACTTTTTGCAAAACGAGTGCTCGCGACACCCAGCGAAAACTGGCCTCTCTTTCGGCTACGCGTGCGTACATATTTATTTATTTATTTATTACGAGAGAGAAAAGACAGAGAGCAGAGAAAAGTAAATTCATTTGCCCGCGCTATAAAACTAAAAAATATCGGAAACAACAACAACGACGACGACAACGAACAAAACCTTTCACGGACACGCGCTTTGCGCACGACGCTCTGACTCAATGATCGAAATCACTCTCGTCACAGAATGAATTCCGATGCGTCACAATAAACTTCTTTCGTAGCCTTTTTCTGTGTATCACTAAACACGCACATAAACAAACACAGAGAGATCGAGTTCTCTGCGGATATAAAAAGAATAGACACGATACGTACTTCACGGCACACCGCGCACTCCAAAGAGCCTGGGATGTCCTCAACGAAGCTCACTCGAGCGCAGGTCATCGCAGCAGATGCTTCGGGAGCGCTCGCTGACAACTCGTTTTCTCGTTCTTCGAACATCGATTGCGTGATGCCCATCATAAGCGTCAAAGATTTGCGCGCTTTTGAGAATTTATTTTAAGTTCTGATCTCTTTTTTCGCGCGATTGATGGAAAGATATTCTCATCGCGTCACAAAAAGTGGATTCGAGTACTAGTTTGTACGGATCGTTAGATTCTGAAGCAGTTTTTTATCGATTTGTTCGTTATTCGCGCTCGTTCGCGAGTTTATTGTTTTACTGCGATCACGTCCTACTCGTTAGCGCGATAAGGGCGTTCTTTCTACTTCTAGAGAGAGTTAAAACTGATTGGAAATTGAAACTGATTGGAAATTGACATCATGATGGAAATTGGAATTGGAATCGAAAGTCATAAAATGGCGAAAGGATAACGCGAACAAAGCTCGCTCTTTGAACCGATACTGATCGAGAACGAAACGAATGAAGGTGCCGAAAGAAGCCGAAAGAGACGAATTGCACGCGTTCGCTCGCTTGGGTGACATCGCCAGGATCTCGAATTTCATCGCCGAAAATCCAAAACGAGATATCGATGAAAAAGATGAACATCTGCGGACGGCGTTACATTTAGCGGCGTACGCGAATAAGCGAGAATGCGTGGAGAGACTGATAGGGTTAGGGGCGAACGTGCACTGCGCCGCGCGCGATGGCGTGCAAGCGATACATTTCGCTGCACAGAAAGGTTTAGTAGCGGTCGTGAAGTCGTTAGTGAGACATGGCGCGAATCCGAGGGCGAAGACGTCGAAGAACGAGAACTGTATGCATTTCGCGGCGAAAAGTGGGAGTCTGGAGCTAGTCGAGTATATGAAGAAGAAGAACGTGAGTTGTTTGTTGAAGAGTGCGAAAGGGAAGTACGCGAGCGATATGTGCGCGAACGACGACGACGGCGAGATTAGGAAGATTATAGACGCGTTGACGAAGACGCAGGAGGAGGAAGAGGAGAAGAAGAAGAAGAAGAAGAAGAGGAATCATGAAAGGGAAGGTAACGATGATGATGATAAAAATGTAGCCGAGGATGATGCAGTGGTTTTACCAGAGGCCGTTGGACCGATGTTGCCGCCGCATCTTCAGCAGAAGAAAATAGACGAAGAAGAAGATGAAAAAGAAGAAGAAGAAGCATTAAAAAGTGACCTTAATAATAAGAAGAAGCAGAAGATAGAAAAGGCGCCGATTATGGGTTTAAGCTTTGGAGACGATGATGAATAATAAATATTAGTAAATATAGAAACGAGAGAGCAATTTTCATGAAAACCTATAAAGATTACGCACTAACTGTTTGAGGAAAGTAACCGTGCTGATGCTTTAATTCTTTACATCAAAACAGAGAGTCAGATCAGTTCAATAGCGAGATCCTCCTCGACCGCCACCTCTTCCGCCGCCTCTTCCGCCGCCTCTTCCGCTGCCTCTTCCACCCCCACCTCCGCTTTGCTTAGTTTTCTTCATTCCTTTCTTCTCATCACCAAATGCGTACTTTTTTCTGCCCATGATTGCACTCAAATCATCGTCGCCGACGTCGTCGTTGCGAACTCTCTTAAAGCCGCCTCCTTTCTTCGCGTCTGCATCTCGCATTTGACTCGCCGCGATGCGCTGCGCTTCATTCACGCGTTCTAACATCACCAAACATTGCTCTTCTTCGATTGGATACTTTTCTAATCTCTTTTCAATCAAGCGTTCTATTTTCTGGTATAATTCAACGTCATATTGTGTTACTAAAGTGACGGCTAAACCGGATCTTCCAGCTCTCGCCGTTCTCCCGACTCTGTGTACGTAATCTTTGCTATTCATTGGCACATCAAAGTTTATGACGACATCCACTGATGGAATATCTAAACCTCTCGAGGCGACATCGGTGGCGACTAATATATTCCTTTCCCCGCCCTTGAACTTATTCAAAGCGGCTTGTCGTTTCGGCTGCGACATTTGACCGTGGATTGGAATTGCAGAAAATCCTAAATTTCTCGCGACTAACGCCAACTTCCTCGTCTGTTCGCACGTCCTCGTAAACATCATAATCGTACTCGCGGAAAGCTCGTTCAGCAAATAGCACGCATAGCACTCCTTATGTTTCGCTGGCACGAACAAATAATTTTGCTTCAACGACTTTACGGTAGAATACTTACTAGCGACTTCGACTTTTACCGGGTCTCTCAAACACGCTCGTTGTAACTTATTCACTTTCGAAGTCATCGTCGCCGAGAACAATTGCGTCCTACGCTCCTTCGGAATAACCTTCAAAATCGTATCAATCTCTTCCTCGAAATCTAAATTCAACAATCTATCCGCTTCGTCGAGCACTAAGACCTTCAATTGCCTCAACGAGAACCCTTTCGTGTTCTGTAAATGATCGACGACTCGACCTGGCGTACCGACTAACACGTGCGGCCTCTTCCCGATCTGCAACGCCTGCGAAGTCATGTCCATGCCACCAACTAACACCGCTGACTTACACCCTATATCGCTCCCTAACATCTCAAACTGTTCCGAGATTTGTATCGCCAGCTCCCTCGTCGGCGATAGCACTAACGTATGGAACGCCTGCGGTTTCGATAGTAAATCTTGCAAAACTGGTAGCGCGAATGCGCCCGTTTTCCCTGACCCAGTTTGCGCTAACCCAATCACGTCGCGTTGATTCAACGCGTGCGGGATCGATTGGATCTGTATCGGTGACGGTTCCAGCCATTTCATGCGCTCGCACGCTTTCACTAATTCCTCGCATAGTCCAAGCGATTGGAAAGTATCCTTCGTAATCTTCTTCCGTTTTTCCTCGTCATCAAAATCAACATCATCATCTATTTCCGCGATTTCGTACTCCTTCAAGTCGTTCTTTGAACCCAAGTTCTTCTTGTTAACAGTAACCACGGCTTCCTCTTCGTCGTCGTCGTCGTCTTTTTTTCTCGTCGTTCGAAGATTGATTGCCTCGTTCGATTCCGTGTCGCTCATTATTAATCGCCGTCGGTGTTGTATTTTATTTTATTTTATTTTATGGCGGCTTTGAAGACTTCGATTTACTGCTCTACTGTGACTATATATTTCAATATGCGTTACTAGTACGTTTCTCTGATACGCTGTATGGATGGATATGATTTAGATTCGTTAGATTCCTCTATAGCTCGTCTTCTTCGACTTCTACGACAGGTCTTTTCGCATCGATCGAAGAAGAAGAGGAGGTGTCTTGAAGGAACAACTTACCGAACAACGCGGTCGAAGTGGACTTTTTGAGGTAGAATAAACCGAGTCCGCTACCATGTTCTCGCGCTTTTGCGATGAGTTCGTGCTTATTCATGAGCACGTTTTCCACGCGAGCTTTGATGTTTGAAGTTAGAAGGTAAGGTTCGGATTCGATCACGTTCCGAAGCGCGAAATTAGTAGTAGTGGCGATAGTAGCGATAGTACCGTCGTCATCTGAAAGAAAGAACTCTCGTTCGAGCACGCGTAAACCCTCTTTAACGTCATTAATCTCCTCTCGATCGAGCAATAAAATCCCAGGATTACTCGCAAACACGTCGTCTAACGCGCAGTTATCAGGAAGCGCCTCTCGCCACGCAATCGCCGTTCGCGCAATCTCCTTAAAACTCCTCCGCAGAATCTCCGGGTTCTTCCAAACCATCGCACATACGTCGATCCTAGGAAACAAGATCTTCAACGTATCGAGTCTATCACCTAACTCCTTCATCGCCGTCGTCGAGGCGTCCGCTAAATCAGGTCCTAACTTTACCAATATCTCAATATCTGCATTCGCGCACCCTCTCGATTTCCAAAACTTCCGCAAAGATACCGTCTCCGCCGCGAGCGAACAACGCTCGAACATGAACTCGTTCCTCTGCACGAGTGCATCGAAATTCGCCCCTCGTCGACTATCTCGATCGTGCGCTGCCTTGTGAGAGTCGTCT
>Ga0209710_1001931_pt1 | contig 15020 bp, 10 predicted proteins | sample ArcticOcean_MG_C_5_FD_187436 | JGI IMG/M metagenome (GOLD analysis project Ga0209710, IMG submission 187436) | Marine microbial communities from western Arctic Ocean - ArcticOcean_MG_CB4_138 (SPAdes) (version 2) | ecosystem: Environmental > Aquatic > Marine > Oceanic | place: Arctic Ocean...
CACCGTCGTCACAGGACTTGGCACCGTCGTCACAGGACTTGGCACCGTCGTCACAGGACTTGGCACCATTGCGGTGCCGTTTGCAGTAGTCGTTTGATTGTTTACAGGGGTTGCGGTGCTGTTTGCAGGGATTGCGGTGCTGTTTGCAGGGGTTGCGGTATTGTTTGCAGTAGTCGTTTGATTGTTTGCAGGGATTGCGGTGCTGTTTGCAGGGGTTGCGGTATTGTTTGCAGTAGTAGTTTGATTGTTTGCAGGGGTTGCGGTGCTGTTTGCAGGGGTTGTGGTGCTGTTTGTAGTAGTCGTATGATTGTTTGCAGGGATTGCGGTGCTGTTTGTAGACATCGTTAGTTATTGTGAAGACTTGTAATAAAAAGAAAAATAAGAGTTGCAGATGTTGTTTTATATTTGAAATCTACATGCGCCTTTTCTTTTTGGGTCTGTCGTCAGTGGGTATAGTGGATATTGTTTGTGGTTGTGTTAGTTCATCTTGAATTTCTTTCAGGTCATGTAACCACAATTGTGCCCCGGAGGTTTGTGCCAATTGTTGAATGTCTCTGACTATAATCTCGTGTTGAGTTGAATGTTCTTGTATTTTTTCGTCCGTCATGTTCCACATTGACATGGTGAGTAAAAAATCCGCATCGTCCAAATCGTGTTGTTTCAATTGTGCCAAGAGTTGTTGTTTGTTCAACCCTTTGAATATGAATATCCCGTCAACCACTAGTTTTAAAAATTTAATTTTCTGTGCCAATGTTTGGAGTTGTTGTTGCAGTTGTGTGAGTATATGTTGTTTTCGAATCTTGTACAATGCAAGCCGTTGGTGGTAAAAATCTTCCATAATTTCAAGGGTCGACGCATATTTTTTCAAATTGTGTTGGGCATCAAAAGCGTGCATGTTTCCGGTCTCGATTTTTTTTTCAAGTTTGAATTTTTTCACCAATGTTGTTGCGTCTTTTTGCAAGCTGGCAGCAAATGTTGGACTCAATGTGATGAGAAACGAGACCGTGGTATCGGTGTGGTTACTTTCGACTTTGACGACGTGGTCTTTTTTGAAACCGATTTCCCCATTTAAAGCCTTTTCCAAAAACTCTTTGTACGGCGTTGACCATTGACCTACTGGCAGTTCGGAGATGTGAAGACAGTTGGCGCTTTTCCAGTTCCAACAACCGCGCATGATTCCTTCTCCAACCATGCCCTTAAACCCTTTAAACCAGGGTACAAGTAACGGTGTCGTCTGATTGTTCAATCGACACTGTAAAAATTGTACAAGGTCGAGGGGGTTGTGTGGTGGAATACTGGTACTCCATCCGGTTCCTATCCCGTGGCTACCGTTGACCAGTAGCATGGGTATGACTGGCATGTAACATTTGGGTTCGATTTGTTGACCGTCGTCTTCCATGTATTGGTAGAGGGGTTTGTCGTTGGGATGAAACAATTTTTTGGTGATGGTTGACAATTGGGTAAATATGTAACGCGGACTTGCGGCGTCTTTGCCACCGAGCAGTCGAGTACCAAACTGACCGTTGGGGAGCAATAAATTAATGTTATTGCTCCCTACGTAATTTTGTGCCATATTAATGATGGCACCGTTGAGAGATGCTTCGCCATGGTGGTAAGCGGCATGTTCTGAAGTGTATCCCGCCAGTTGCGCTACTTTAATTTCTTCTGTCAAATTACGTTTCAAGCATGAGAATAGAATTTTCCTGTGCGAGGGTTTTAACCCGTCCATGACATGTGGTATGCCTCTCAAGTTGCTTTGTACGGCCATGATGATGTATTCTTTGTTGACAAAGTCTGCGTAGGTCATTTTTTTTACTTTGAAATCGATATGAGTGCCTGATTTGTATGAAGCAATCCACTGTTTGCGTTCTGGTACTTTGTGTTTGCTAAAGCACATTTCAATGAGAGCGGAGCTTTCGTTTGGCATTGTTTCAAAGGGTATTCGATTGCTGTGTAAATTGGTAAAATATTCTTTGGCTTCTTTGGCGCTTGAAGTGCCCAGTCCTTTGTAGTATTTGACTTTCCATTTCCGAATGTCTACGGTGTTGACAAATTGTTCGTATTCCGGCGTCGTGTAAAATTTTTTGATATCTTTGCCTTTGGTGCATTTGACGATGGGTGTGATAAAGACTTGCAAAAAATTTGGAATTTGTAACAGGGAAGGCCAGTAATGGTGCAAAAAATTAATGATAAGACCTTTGATGTGTGAACCGTCATGGTCTTGGTCGGTCATTATCATGACATGTCCGTACCGCAGAGAGGAAGCGTCCAAGTATGTACGACCAATGTTGAGACCCATGATTTTCATAATGTTTTGAATTTCGGCATTTTGCATGACGGCCGCGTTACTGGCGTCGCGAACATTGCGTAATTTGCCTTTTAAGGGAAACACTCCGTATTTTTCCCGACCAACCACCGACAGTCCCGCGATTGCCAGAGACTTGGCGGAGTCGCCTTCGGTCAATATCAAAGTGCATTCTCCAGAGCGTCGGGTACCTGCATGGGTAGCATCGTCCAATTTGGGAATACCAAACAATTTGGATGTTTTTCTCGAAGCGGTAGCTCGCTGTAGCGCTCGGTTTGATTTTGCCCGAGCATAAAACAAAACTTCTTCAATAATGCCGGTCCGTTTAATAATGCCAGCGGCAAATTTGTTAGAAATCACTGGTTTAAAATTGGCCGGTCCAAAATTGTTGGAGCGAGTCGTCAATGTTTCTTTTGTCTGTGAGTCAAAGCTGGGGTTGGTAATCAGAGCATTGACAAACACAAAAGTAGATAATCGTATTTGAGAGGCCTTGACCTTTAAATCTTTAAAATTTCGATGGGAGACCAGGCGTTTGGAAATATTGTCCAAGATACATTTGACATGTTCCCCACCGTTTGTAGTACAGATTGAGTTGCAAAAACTGACTTGATGGGCTTGTTGGTCGAGCGAGACCGTTACCCCGACTTCCCAGCGATCGTTTATTTTTTCATAGACAATGGGCTGGTCGTCCTTAAAATAAAGACTGCAGTACTGTTTGAAATTCTGAACGGGCAGTCTGACGCCGTTAAAGTAGACTCGAACATCCGAAGCTGTGGTGCCAGCTATGTCGTACACTCGTTTTTGAAAAAGTGCCAAGGTATCTGCATCGATTTTTTCGAGACCAAAGCGATCAAAATCGGGGACAAAAGTAATACGAGTAAAGTCTTTACGTTTCCCCGATTTTTTAATGATGGGTGTACTGACTTTGGCCATGTTGTTTTTCCACTGTTGGGCGTACGATTGACCGGCTTGTGAATCAACGGTCTCCACACAGAAAACACTGGAGAAAATATTGGCAAGCTTGGCCCCATAACCATTGCGCCCACCAACCACACGGTCGGAAGAATCGTCGTAATTGTCACCAGTAAGCAGTTCCCCAAACACCATTTGGGGCACCCACATGTTTTCTTTCTCGTGCATCACGATGGGAATGCCTCTACCATCGTTTTCGACAGTGATTCTGTCCGTCTGCACTGTAACACGGATGGTCTTCATGGAATTGTCCCGCTGCTTGTTGTCAGCAGCATTGACTAAAATTTCATCAAATATTTTCAACAGACCCGGCACGTATTCGACCTGACGGTATTCCATCCGGTCATCGTTAAACACCCATAAAAATTCTTGGCGAGATTCACAAGAGCCAATGTAAGTGTCTGGGCGCTCTTTGATGTGTTCCAAATGACTTTTTTTTTGATATTGTTGAGAGACTGCTTCGTTGCGATTCATTCTTTTGGTTATATTGTTGGACGCCATTTTTTTGTTAGAATGTTCTTAGAATATATTAATCATTTTTATAATATTTAAATTGGGGGTTCTGTAGTTTTTCGGCGTGAAGTTTACCACAATAGAGTAAAATACGTTTATTTTTAGAAATTCTCTGCGTAGAATTTAGTAGACAGTTAAGTTAAATAAAGCGGTTTATATATACTAAAATGTAAGTTTAGGAAGCTTATGTTCGTCCGTCGTCCATTTCATCCAATTATCCACGGTACCTCCCGATTTGCCGGTCTTGTGCAACAATCGATGATGTAATTTTTTTAACCCATATTATTCTCGAAGTCTAGACGGTAATATGTTATTTTGTTTGCTTCTCAATTCGTTTAGTGTTTTTTGTTTTAAACGATGTTTTTCTTTTAAATTAGGAATGCGTTCTTCAAGCTCTTTAATCTCCTTAGGTAGACTCGCCAACTTATTCATATCCTTTTTCAGTCTGCGAATTTCCATTTCGTCGGACATTCCCTTGCTCACTTTTGGCATCTTTGAAGGTTTGTATTTATTAAAACCTATGCGAAACATTTCCTTTCCAGCTCTATCTGCTATATGCGAAAGAATTCCATCGGAATTCTGATATTCTTCTTGTAAAGATTCAAGCTCTCTCTTTTTTTTGGAGAGGTCATCGCTAACGTTCGTTAATTCAGCATTAGCCTTTTCCTCTTTTTTTTTTGCTTTCTCAATTTCAGCCTCTGACTTTTCATTTCTCGTTTCCAGTTCTTTTTCGAGGTATTTTTCCTGCAATCTATTCCATTTTTTCACATTTGAGCTAATCGATTCAGATTTTTCATCATATTTTATTTGGGCCACCATATTTCTCGTCTCATCAAATAAATCGTAGTATTTTTGTGAACCATATACTTCAGAGCCCTTGTATTCTTTACTGACTATGGACAATAACACATCTTCCACCATTCCGTTAAAAAGTGGTGTGTAACTATAAGGCGAGCCCCAAACAATTGTTAAAAGCGACTTTAAATTTGAAAGTTTTGACATATCATACAGCTCTAAATATGTAAAACTATAGGTAGTTTTACAATATAAAACAGCTCGAAATGCATTTGCGACTGTTTCCCCGATATTTTCCCAATGTTTTTTGCCAGCCACCTCGTCATTATCAATAACATTAATAGCTTCTAAACCTTTCTTTCCTAAATTCCATAGAAATCCTCCACGACCAATTATGTTATTCAGAATACTGTTTTCAGGTTCAAGTCTCGTAGTCAATTTCGTGAATAGTTGGTCATAATTATCAATAACGAAACGTACGTCGCTATAACTACATTCTTTAAATTCGTCCGTGCTCGATTTTGATGTAAATAATTGTACAAGCCAGTCTGTATCTACCGACAATCCTTGAATGTCACCGGATGCATTATATGCTTTCCATTTCTTTACAATATCGGATAATTGAATATTGTAACTGTCAGCAAATAGGTGTCCAGTTGATAAGTGGTTGAATTCAGTCGGTTGAAAAGTGTTGGAGTGAACAAATATTTTGAAGGACATTTTTATATCCACTGCTTTATATATAGTAGAAACTTTTAGAACCGTGAAGAACGTCGATTACATATTTCTGTATGTTGTGGAATTTCTTTTAAACATTCGAGAGCAATTGTTGCTGTGTCAGGGTACATGAGTGCAGCTGTTTGAAGCGTGCGCAGAAACCGCTTGGAAATTTGGAACAGCTGTCGAATGCGGATAGTAGCCGCAGCTGCGAACGCCTGTAGCTTAAAATGGGGTGACGGCTCTCTCAAAAGCATTTTTCTGCGTGATCTCCCGCGGTACAAACTTGAAAGTGATTTATTTTGTCAGGGTTGTTGCATCTCTGTCCCTTTGTTGACCTTGCATATGAAGGGCGAATTGATTCGGAAGTCGCGTTTCGGGCCCGACATTTCAGATGGATGTACGCCTTGATTGATTTGGATCCCAATCGTTGGCCAACCATCAGTACATTAAACAATATATCTGATATTTATTGTATGATTTCACACAATGTTTTTTTCTTAAATGTATATACACAGTATTCTTTTGTTTTCAGTGACCATGCGGCATCAAAATTATTTCCCAGACGTGACCTTTTGCAGGTGTCCCACGCGTCCTGTGCATTCTGGTCAGAAAAGGTTACAATCAACGTTTGTTGGGTTTTGTGTACTTTGATTCTTCGCCAACCGTGGTACAGATACATTTTGGAACAGTGCTTGACAGAGTCTTCTAGAGCAAATAGAAATGTGCGATGTTTAAACATTCCTACATGGTGTTTTTCATCTGATTCTTTGGCCACTGTTGAATACAGTGGTGCGTCCAACCATTGGTCATTGGTGTCTCGTGCGTAAACATACCAAGTTTTAGTTACTAATGCACCCATTTATTGCAAAAAAATGCACATTTAAGTACTGTATTATCGTTGCATTTTTGCGGAGCGCTGCACGAAGAAAATGGAGGAGTTCATAATTTAAAGAGGTATATATGTCTCTTCTCAAGTATAAATGGAAAGAAATCACAAAGAACCACAGCAGCCGAGGAATGAGCTAGTGCTGGATGACCCGACTTTGTTGATGCTGGTCACCTTTTTGTATGCCTTTTTTCAATTTTTTTCATTGTTTAACGTTCGAACTTGTTCATGTTAAGCGCGCGCATAGAACAAAAAAAAGACAGTATAGTAGGAATGTGCCGAGGACAAATGTCGCAGTTTGTGACAAATGTACGAAAAAAGACCGGATGTTCCAAATGTCGATGGAGCAAACGTGGCTGCAACGGTCCACGCTGCTCACGCCCACCACCTAGCCCATCGAACCCATCGAGCTCGAAAAAATTTATCGATGACGAAGCCTCTGAATCGGACGATTCGGGCAATCCGGACGATTCGGGCAATTCGGACGATTCGGGCAATTCGGACGATTCGTCAAGCGACCAAAATGAATATGACTACAACGATGGTTTTTTAGTGTCGGACAGTGAAGAATCCGCTGATACCACTTCATTTGAAGATTCCATTGAACTCGAACGCAAAAGAACGAATCAAATATTGGACGAACTCAATGTCTGCCAGAAACAACAGAAAACACTACTCAGGAAATACAAACAGATGAGAAAAAAGGCAGAAACATGGAAGAAAAGAGCTGTTGTACTTTTACTAAAGGTCGACAAATTGGAAAAGGGGACTGGGCCCTGAGAGGATTTAGGACGATGACCCAAAATACAAATATAAATACGGACAATTGTGTTAAGTAATGTCGACCAATGTTCGTGCTGCCGCCAGTCTTTTAGTGACACCCCAAACTCTCAAACGTCAGTACCCCTTGGACAAAGAGTTGACCACCAGTATTGGTCAATGGCGTCAGATTGTGCGAAATATTTTACAAGGCACCGACCAACGGCTGCTGGTCATTGTGGGACCGTGTTCGGTCCATGACACTGTTGCTGTTTTAGACTATGCAAAAAAACTGGCTGTACTGGCGCCAAAATGTCCCAATTTGTTTTTTATGGTACGGACTTATTTCGAAAAGCCCCGAACTCGCAAGGGTTGGTCAGGATTCATGCACGACCCCTATCTCGATGGTTCCAATAATATGCAGACCGGTGTGGCATTGTCTCGCAAACTCTTAATTGACATTGCCAAAATCGGTCTGCCGTGCGCCACTGAAACGTTGTCACTGATTGCGCCACAATACATCGACGACGTGTTATCGTTTGCTTGCATAGGTGCACGCACTACCGAATCACAGCCGCATCGCGAACTGGCTTCAGGACTGTCAGTACCCGTCGGCTTTAAAAATTCAACACAGGGTTCGGTAGGCACCGCCATTAATTCCATCATATCTGCCGCGGAAGCCAAAGTGTTTATGGGAATGGCTGCATCGGGCCAAGTGGCGGCAATTCATACTCAAGGAAACCCAGATTGTTGTCTGGTGTTACGAGGAGGTCAAATCCCCAATTACAAACTGGAACAGGTAGAAACAGTTTGTCAAGCACTGACGATGGAAAATATGTTAGAGACCGGCATTATAATTGATGCCAGTCACGGCAACTCTGGCAAGGACTGGGAGCAGCAGATGAAAGTCTTGAAATATTTGGCCACACACCGTCACAAACGGGTGCGTGGTATCATGATGGAATCGTTTATCAACGATGGCAAACAGTCGTTGGTTGACCATCCTCTCAAGTATGGCGTTTCCGTGACCGATTCGTGCATTGGATGGGAAAAATCGAAAAAAATACTAGAATACATACAAAAACACATGTAAATTACATCTTCATATCTTTATTTGTAAATATGTGTCTGTTTGCACGTTTGTTTTTGACATGTCTTTTAAACTGACGGACCAGTCGTTTTTTCAGAGCTTTGGGAAATCTTGGAGCTTTATGCGGTACGGATGGCATGGACATTAGTAACATTTGTACTTGAAAAGGATTCATTTTTTGTAGTATATTCCTCTTTTAATTCCTTGCAAAATAATAAGAAGTAACTATGTGTTTTACTTATTTTATTCTGATTAAAATATGAGTGTGGACCTTTTTCGAGACTTGAGGCCCATCATGTCAACGATTTTGTTTGCAATTCGCCCGTCCCCATCGACAGGTCTTTGAATTTTCTTCCTTATTTGTTCACCGATTTCGTTGCGAGTACTGGCTCGTTTCTTAAGTTGTTGTTGCATGGCCTGTGGTAGACTTTGCATTCCTCCGTTTTCCACAAGAAGTACACCGATATTAGTAAAGTGTTTTGTAATAGCCAAGTCTACCGCATTGTCAAATTCATTGTTTTGTTGATTTATTCGAACTTTCTTTTTTTCAGAGTTATTGTTTTTAAAATAGCCAATGAGAATTCGGACAGTCTTCTCACTTCCGGATTTGACAGCCATGTGCAGAGCCGTGTTTCCAGTCGACGTTTTTTTATCGACGTCAATTCTGCTGTCTGACAACAGTAATTTAACCAATTCTACTTTGCGTGGGTCAGAGCAAGCCTCGTGCAACGGTGTCCAGGACGATTTGACGTCGTTGGCAGGCGTCATCTTCACGGACTCGTTGATGCGGATGTCTGTACGAGTTAATAAAGATTGGACAATTCCCAAGCTCGCTGGTGAGATATCCGCGTTACAAGCTAAGAACAACGCGGTTGCGCCCCAGACATTGGAGTCATTGACGTCTTGTCGAGCCACCAGCATTTCGACAATTGGCAACAGGCCGCGTCGGCAAGCTATGTGTAACGCAGACTCCGGGTCTCCCTGAGTTTTTTTGTTGATGTCGACATTAGGATTTGAAAGCAAGAGGGCAACGAGCTCAGCGCCTCTTTTCAAAGATGTATCGACTACGTTTATACACACAGTAGTTAACGGTGTTTCTTGTTCATAATAGTAATTCAGGTCAATGGGATAGCGGAGGACGCTCTTGACAATACTACCGTACTGCGAAGAGTAATCGTAGTAGGAACCTTTTAAATACCCATAGATGGATTTGCTCAACAAGTACGGCAAATCTGACAAAAATCTCGGATATTTTTGCGTTTTCCCCAGCATAAACTTCAAAACGTCGAAAAACTGGGAATTTGGATGGTTGGCATCGAAATGGTCAAAGGCCCAAAACAGTGGCGTTTCCAAATTTCCCGTGCTGTCACCCCTTGTTTTAGACATGTCGATATCGCGCCTTTCCATAAGTAGCTTGACTTTATCGAGCCGACCTGATGCAATCGCTTGTATTAATGGCGTTTGTCCAGAGCCATTTGTCAGTTCGTTGACTTTGATCTCTGGTCGTTCCAACAGAATTGAGATGATTTCCGACGAAACACGATTATCACCGCACGCGTAGTGCAGTGCTGTGGATCCGTCAGCCGATTTCGAGTTAATGCGAACGCCTTTGTTTTGTAGCAGCTCTAATAGGACGTCAACGGAGTTCGCCAGACAGGCTTGGATTAACGGCGTGTACCCAATCCCATCTTGTTTATTGACGTCAATGCCTTTGCATTTTAGCAGAATGCGAACGAGCTCCAAGGAAGGAATTGCTTCGGTCAGTGGAGTAGTGCCGGTGGCGTTGACGAATCTTTGATTGACATCGCAATCGTCTCTGGCTGAGAGCACGGTGACTATTTTCGGCAGATTCTGGTTGCATGCTTTATAGAAAAAGGAAGAGTTGTATTCTCCGTGAGCCAGCAACAGTTTTAAATTGTTGATATCAACGTCCAATTTGTTTTCAATGATTTTTGATATCTCGTCCTGGCGTGTCACTGGATATACCATGACATTGATGATTATTTTCCACGCAGCTTCATCCATTTGAATAGAGTCATTCTTTAACAATAAAACGACGATGTCCCAATTCTTCTTCAAACACGCCATGAACAGTGGTGTCTCCCCGTTTTTCTTTGCTTTGTTGATGTCGATGCCCTGTGCGCGGAGCAATAAATTGACGGCCTCCAAGTGTTGACGACGACACGCGACGTACAACGCGGTTGCTCCGTCATTCCTCGCTTTGTTGACATCAATGCCCGGCGCACCGAGCAATGTCTCGATGCACGACAAATGGCCCTGCGCATTTACATGACCCCGATTACACGCAACCATCAGTGGTGTCCACCCATTTGCGCTTTGAGTTTTATTGACATCAATGCCCACTGCTTTGACCAAGTGCTTGGCGTTGGAGTCTACTCCGTACTCGCACGCAACGTACAGTGCCGTTAACCCTTTAGTGGCGAGGAGATTGACTTGGATGTGTTCATTCCGGAGTAACTGTTCCACGATTCCCGAATCACTTTTGCACGCGACATGTAGCGGCGTTGTTCCGTCGGACGGACAGCTTAGATTGACGTCGATGTTAGGTACTGCCAACAACAACCTGACGATGCCACTGTCTTTATTCAAACACGCCTGGTACAGTGGTGTTCGGCCATTTTCGTCACGTACATTGACGTCAATGCCCTTTACTTTGAGAAGTGCTTTGACTTTGTCGGCACGGCTAGTAAAATGCCATGGCGCTGCAAATTCTGGGTTGCCTTCTTTGACAGCGAGCAGCAGCTGCGACGAAGCCATATCGTCGTCGTCGTCCATATCGTCGTCGTCGTCGCTGTCCGAGGAGAAAATTTGGGAAATGATATCGTTGGCAGCAGGGGCGGCTTTTTGTTTTGTTGCTTTTTTTTTGCTATTTTTCTTATTGCGCTTGCCGTATATTTTTTTGCATTGTTCCCCGGTCAAGATAATGCCTCCGAGACCAATTTCTGTTGCGACCTGCTGCCATCTATTGTCGTTCATGTTTGTCCAATGTCGACTTTCTTTAAGTTGCTTCACTAAACTGATGACTTTTTCTTCGTTGACATCGGACATTTTTTTGGTATCGCACTCTTTAAGTATTGTAGTTTGGTTGAATTCGAATACTCGTAGTTGTTGAATATCAAAATGCTCTATTCTCATCCAAATTAACATATAATATATGTGTATGTGTAAACTATTCATAATTTATTTCCAATTAAGTCGTAGTGATTGTTTTGTAAGACACAATCCGACGTAGACACAACTAAATACTTCTGTTTTGTTACAAGATATAACTGTTGTACAATGTATTACAAGATAGAGGTATTCTTTTTAATATATGGTTCAAAAAGACAAGTCAAGAGGTGTATAACTAAATAGTAGTAGTACACGGTACTTGGGTGAAGTTAAAGTCAAAAGGTTTTTCATTTCTTGTTTCCAATCGTACTTGCCTGACCAATACTTTTGATCCAACGTCTTTTCTTTTTGTTGTCACAGAAGCCCTTCAACCTACCCATGCAGTATTTCATCAGTTCAAGGTACTTGTCATTGTAATTAGCATTGTCCGCCTTAGAACGAGGTTTGAACTGTTTTTTCCCACGTCCCTCCTCGCATTTCTTCTTGTGGAAATCGTCCACAAGAAGACTATGTTCTTGAGACACCATAAGCCTCTGCCAACATGCTCGTATACGCTCAAGCGTGTCTTTGTACTTCCATCGGTCACCGTGCAGTAGATTTATATCAATTATCGAATGCTCCTCTTTGTAAAACACATTGCACTCAATACAATCTTCACCAACTAATATATGCCATATCCATGGTTCAGAGTAAGAAATGTCCAACTGAAGAATGTTGCACATGTCTGTGAAATGTTTGCGAACGTCTTTAGAATGGTCCGTGAGCACTGTTGCAAAATGCCAATATTTTGGCACGGGTGGTGGTGTTGTCATCGTTGTTTTTGACGTAAAGGTATCAAATCTTCCACCACTTATGTACAGTATATTTCTAAATTTCGTACCGTCAACGCCGAATGATAGGAAGCCATTGCTATTGACACTTTGTCGGAGGAGGAGAAATGAGTCTGGCAAATATGAGTAAACCCTTGCCAAAAATCTTGGTACTGGTTGCCGCTACATTTGAGCTGGTGTTCCAGACAATTGAACGCCGCGACCGGTGGGTAGTCTGTCGTGAATCGTCGAGCAATGTCAATGGCTTCAACGTAAGTAGTTGGCAGGTAAGCGTACCAGCGACCAATCGACACTGGTCGCTGTGACCAACTCTGATTGTACGGTGAGTTGCGCATGTACAAGTTATGCATTTCTACCGGCATGTCGTTGGAAAGACTGCCGTTGTGGCCACTGGCGTAGTGTTGCAAACAAGGCCGGGTTGGTGTACAATTCGAACAATTTTTTATTTCAATTATATTAAAATTACATGTACTACAAATACCATTTATATCCAAGACACCACCTGTATGATTGATTAACGTTTGGATAGAGTAGGTACCAATGCCTCCTGTCAATGGACAGGTACGGTGCCAACAATGAGGACAAGCCATTTTTGTACCTATCCCATTGCCCATAGGCTTTGCACATATGACCAAATGATGTTTGTCTTTGTTCTCTTTTGTAGAAAACATGTGCGTTGAGCAACATCCAAAGCCAATTCCAGTCAAATGTCGGACGTTGTTATAGTCTACATTGCTGGACAAGAAATGGCAAGGGGTCGTGCTAACAAACAGGGACATGTCTTGTTCAATCAACAAACCTATCAAAACGTGACTGATTTCTACAACGACACAGTAGATAAGACTTGTATTTTTGAACATCAGGGCGACTTGTGGAATCAACCTGTCGCAACCGAACAGTACAACGCATGTTACAAAACAGCAGTCATGCTGCAACACAAAAAAATTATTTTTTTGACAAGCAGCTAATTGTGTGCTGCAATTGTCTGCTGTATTTGATTTATTTTCTGCTGCATTTGATTTATTTTCTGCTGCATTTGATTTATTTTTTCAAGGTGTGCTAATTTTTGATACTCCAACGGTGGCCAGACATTAACATCGGTGGAGGAACTCGAATAGTATTGGGGATTGTCAATGACTTGTTGCCAAGAGTAGTCCTTTTCGTTGTCTTGCCAACCCACCGGTATACAATACTTGCCCCGTTGCAACGAAAACGGCACAAATTTGACGACGATGTCATTCTTGTTCCACTTTTCAGTACCTATAATGATTTCAATGTCCTTTTCGGCCGTCACCAACTCCATACACAGTTGGTGTATATATGCAACTGTTTCTCGACTGGTAGTAGTGAAATCGTGCAGAATTAAATTTACATGGCCGTGCTGGGATATTCGTCGATATGCTTTTTGTTTGATGATAAAAAAACAATGACGAATGCATTCTTTCACAGTCACAAAATGTCCCCACACATCGAAATAAATTGGGTTTATGCATTCGTTCAATGATGTAAAACCACGATTTCGAGACATTTGTCAGGACAAACAAAATCAGAGTATATAATAAACTATTCCTAAAATACATGAGTTTTTCTTGGGGCAATTATAAAAAAGACATTTCGTGTTTGCAAAGATGTTGTCCGTGTAAAGACGCTCCAACCTTTTGGTCTGTAAATTGGACGGCAGCATTGATGCATTTGGTCAATACTTTATTAACTTTGATACTGTGGTCGGTGGACGACAACAAAGACAATCAATACAGCTTGTCTGAAACAGCGGCTCCTTGGTACAATATTTCTGATAGTGGAAACTGTACCGACAACTTGCCAGAGAATGGCAATTTTCCCATTCAGGTTTCGGACGAATTTTGCATTTATCGCATTGAAAATATTACAAGTCACTTGTCTTTGTGGTGGTTGGTGATTGCTTTTCATTTTTTGTCTTTTGTTTTTCAGGCATTGTCAATGGCGGAATGGACAATCCCTTGCTGTGGGTTTCGATGCATTCGCGAAAATTATATCAAAGAAGTCGACAGCTATGGTACAAATGTGTTACGAATGGTCGAATACAGTGTTTCCGCCACTCTGATGCAGATTGCCATTGCTTTGGTTCTGGGTATCTGGAACCGTTCAGTGATTGTCGGCGTAGCTTTTTTGACGGCGGTCACCATGTTACTAGGACTGATAGCCGAACAACTGCGGTACGACCGCAAAGACATGGCGTGGACCGCCCATTTCACGGGTTGGCTGTCGCTGGGTGGTGTTTGGTTCATTCTTGGTCGCCAGTTTTTATACACTTTGGAAGTATCTGAGACCAAGCCTCCTGATTTTGTGTACATTGTTGTAATAGTGATTGCAATTTTGTACTGTGGATTTGGGCTCATCCAGTTCTTTCAATTGTATTGTTCGCCCAAGACCAATTCCTCGGCGTTCAACCGAAAAATAGAGATGGCTTACACCATCAATTCGCTGACGTCAAAGACCTTTTTAGGATGGATAATTTTTGCGAACGCATTGACCGGGATGTCGCAAAGTTAAGTGCAAATCTATTTTTTGTTGGTATTTAATAGAGAGTTGGTGTTAGGACAATGGCTTCACTGACTGGCAAAAATAGTTGGCAGTGGTGGGACGACCATCGATGGGTTGATTACGACACCCGCATTTCTGATATGATTGACAATGCGATTCGGGATGGTACTATGGTTGTTACCTTTAGTTTCGGTTCAAGTAATTACGAAATCAATTTATTTACAATGGTTCAAAAAAATTTGTCGACCGGTTTTGGTAGGAGAATTCGGTGTTCTGTGATTGTAGATGTAACCATTCAATGGCAGTGGGATAACGGTGGTACATGGAACGACTACGATGATTCTACCAACTTGCAAATCAACCAACAATCTCCGAATAATGTCACTGTAAATATTAACGGACAGGAATATGAAATTAACCCTGAAAACATGGTACAAACGAACAACAGTACAGGCGTTTTCAGAAATATTCGTCAACAAATTAACATTTCATCGG
>Ga0209710_1001935_pt1 | contig 15008 bp, 15 predicted proteins | sample ArcticOcean_MG_C_5_FD_187436 | JGI IMG/M metagenome (GOLD analysis project Ga0209710, IMG submission 187436) | Marine microbial communities from western Arctic Ocean - ArcticOcean_MG_CB4_138 (SPAdes) (version 2) | ecosystem: Environmental > Aquatic > Marine > Oceanic | place: Arctic Ocean...
TCGGTCACTCTCTTTAGCAGGTTTGTTTGCATCTAATATTTTAACGGGCACACGATCTTCAAGCTTCTTTCTTTCGGATTCAATAAAAGAAGTTCTCTCATTTTCAAGCTTCTTACCTTCTCTTCGATCCTGCCAATCAATAAATTTATCAATAATGCTGTTACATACATTACATATAAAATTACCGATACCTTCTGAAATTGTTATCCAAGACCAACCCGTAAATAAACTAAAGCCAATGGCAAAAGCAACTAATAAAAACACTAAAGTTCCAATATAACCCATTGCTGTCTCTAAAAATCCATACATATAGCTTCCTAAAATTCCCCCTTGTTCAGAAGGCAGTATGGCTGACAAATCAATTGCATAACCTGATTCAAATGTTGATGAGGACAGGAGGAGGAGGAGGAAGCCTAAGTAATGAATAATTAAAAGATGCTTTATTTCATAATTTTCATTTTCAATTCTAGGGTAAATTAAAAAAATACTATACGTACTTAAGAAAACGAGCCACCAAGCTGACAAACCAAAAATATTTAAAAATAAATCTGAAAAATAAGCACCGCTTATTCCAGCTAGATTAGTTATATTTTTACTAATTTCTATACTATGGGAGAAAGAAGGGTCATTTTCTGAATAGCTAGCTAAGGCTAGAGTTATATATAAACCAACAAATAGTAGAGTAAACCAAGAAGCCTCTCTAATAACTCTGCTCGCTAAATCTTTAGGGGCATTTTTAGTTACAACTAGATTCTTATTATTTTTTGATTTGTGTCTTGAAAACAATTAAAGATACTCAATGAAATATAATAAATTATATCAGGCTAACTCTAAAATAGAACTCATATAAAAATCTTTTTTGTAATTCTAATTTTTAAAAAATATTATACAAATTAAAACATTGCTGAGCTTTGTTTACATTGCGCCAGACATATGAAAAAAAAAGATTAATAAAACTAATTAATATCATTTAAATAATTGTCTGTATAAATCATTATTATCAATTGATTAGATGCTCAGTGTAAACTAGAATTACGTTTTGAATCACACTTTGGAAATTATAAATTATGTCAAAACATTCACGCCTCATTATTCTTGGCTCTGGGCCTGCTGGATATTCAGCTGCAGTTTATGCTGCACGAGCAAATCTTAACCCATTACTTATAACAGGCATGGCTCAAGGAGGTCAGTTAATGACTACCACAGATGTTGATAACTGGCCCGCAGATGCTGATGGAGTTCTAGGGCCTGATTTAATGAGTAGATTTGAAAAACATGCATTAAGATTTAATACTGAAATAGTCTTTGATCATATCCATACATGCAAACTAAGAGAAGAGAAGTTTACACTTATGGGCGACAATGATGAATACACATGTGATGCATTAATTATATCAACTGGTGCTTCAGCAAAATATCTTGGCTTAAAAAGTGAAGTAGAATTTCTTGGTAAAGGTGTTTCAGCCTGTGCTACTTGTGATGGATTCTTTTATAAAAATCAAGAGGTAGCAGTTGTTGGTGGCGGAAGTACGGCAATTGAAGAAGCGCTATACTTGGCAAATATTGCAAGTAAAGTAACCATAATTCATAGGCGCGATGAATTTAGAGCTGAAATGATAGAGATGAATAAAATTTATGAAAAAGTTAAGGAAGGTAAAATTTATTTAGAACTCTTTAGTACGCTTGATGAGGTTCTTGGAGATGATTCAGGTGTAACTGGAATTAAAATTAAAAATGTAAAGTCTAATGAAACTAAAAATATTAAATTGCAAGGCGTTTTTATTGCTATAGGCCACAAACCAAATACAGGTATTTTTGAAGGCCAACTAAAAATGGAAAATGGTTACATTGTTACCAATTGTGGGAGGGAGGGTAACTTTACAGCAACTAGCATAAAGGGTATTTTTGCTGCTGGTGACGTTCAAGACCATATTTATAGACAAGCTGTTACAAGTGCAGGATCAGGATGTATGGCTGCCCTTGATGCCGAAAGATACCTTGCTAATAATGCATAATAATAATGATGATGAAGATAAAAATATTTTTCAAGAGGCCGTCAAAAATGTTAAGCCACTGAAAATAAAGTCTAATACTATTGAGCCGTCTGCAAGTAAACCCAAACCAAAACCAATTGCTAAAAAATTTTTAGAGGATGAAAAAAAGGCATTACTCGATTCACTAAGTGATGATTATATTTATGAAGATGGTGAGTTAGAGAATGGATTATTATTTTTAAGGTCTGGGCACTCGCCAGATATTATCAAAAAATTAAAAAAAGGTTACTGGGTAGTTCAAGGATCAATCGATCTCCACGGAATGATATCCCAAGAAGCAAAATCTTATATTATAGATTATATTCAAGAATGTAAAAAAAGACATTTAAGGTGTATAAGAATTATCCATGGAAAAGGTATCGGATCCAAGAATAAAGAGCCAGTCTTGAGAAATAAAGTTAAGAATTGGTTAGCACAAAAAGATGAGGTGATCGCATATGCTCAAGCACCTAAACATGATGGTGGAAGTGGAGCGGTTGTAGTCTTACTTAAAGAATACAACTAGACCGTCTCAATTAAGCAAATTGCTTCTGCAGCAATCCCTTCCGACCTACCAATAAAGCCTAACCCCTCTGTGGTGGTTGCTTTAATATTAATATCACTCAATCCACACTTACAATCATCAGCAATGTAAGTCATCATTTGATTTATATATGGCTTCATCTTTGGGGCTTGGCATATGATTGTTGCATCAATATTTCCAATAATATAATTACTTGATTTTAAGGTCTCAACCACGGTTCTTAAAAGTTTACGGGAGTTAATATCTTGAAACGCCTCATCAGTATCTGGAAAATGTTGGCCAATATCACCCAGTCCTGCCGCACCTAATAAAGCATCAATTATTGCATGAATCAATACATCAGCATCTGAGTGACCTTCTAATCCGTATTTATAATTAATTTTGACCCCACCAATAATAAGTGTCCTACCTAATACAAATTTATGAACATCAAATCCTTGCCCTACTCTAGCCATTTGTCTTTCCTTTAATAATCGTATTAAAAATTTGGTTCATATTTATTAAATCTTCTGGGTAAGTAATCTTAAAGTTGGTAATCAACCCTTTATAAACCATTGGTTTTAAACCAAGAGATTCGATTGCCTCTGCTTCATCCGTAGGCGTTCCATTAAATTTTTTAAGTGCTTCAATTAATTTTTTATATTTAAACATTTGTGGCGTTTGCGCCAACCACAAAGTGTCACGATTTTCGGTTTTAATAATTTTTTTTGACTGATCTACTCTTTTTATTGTATCTACAGATGGTATAGCCACTATTCCTCCTACGCTATCCTGACATACTTCTTTAATAAATGAATTGATAAAAGTCTCCGTAATACCCACCCTTGCTGAATCATGAACAAGAGCCCAATCATCATCAGAAGTAAAGCTTTCTATTAAATCAAGTGTATTTAGGACGGTCTCTGATCGGGTGCTACCACCAGAGTAATAAATTTTTGTTTTATGGGAAAAGGTGTAATTAGAATTCTCAACCTTAGTTCTTTCATGCGAATTAAATGCAATCGCAATGGTATCAACAACTGAAACATTTGAAAAAATAAAATCGACCCATTCGATTAATGTTTTTCCATGAAAGAATAAAAATTGTTTAGGCACTTCCTGACCCATTCTAGAGCCAGATCCTGCTGCAGGGATAATTACATGAATCTTTGACATGCTAAATTTTAGCATGTCAAAGAACAAAGTTAATTACTTATCGCTTGAAACTGAATTTATTTTGTGGATAGTAATATCCGCACCATTAAATTCTTCTTCTTCAGTAAGTCGAATACCCATTGTATTTTTAACAATTGAGTAAATAATATACCCGCCTAAGAAAGCTACAATGATACCTGCCAAAGTTCCAATTAGTTGTGAGTAAAAAGACACTCCTCCAAGGCCGCCAAACGAAGTTAGACCAAATATACCAGCTGCTATCCCGCCCCAAGCTCCACATATTCCATGCAAAGGCCATACGCCTAATACATCATCTATTTTCCATTTATTTTGCGTAAGTGAAAATGTCCAGACAAACAAAGCACCTGCTATGGCTCCAGTTGCGAGAGCTCCTAAAGGATGAAATAGATTAGACCCTGCGCAGACAGCAACTAGACCTGCTAACGGTCCATTGTAAAGAAAACCAGGATCATTTTTACCAACTATTAGTGCTGCAAGAGTCCCTCCAACCATAGCCATAAGAGAGTTAACAGCTACTAAACCAGTTATGCCGTCCAGAGTTTGGGCAGACATTACATTAAACCCAAACCATCCTACTGTTAGTATCCATGAGCCGAGAGCTAGGAAAGGTATGCTTGAAGGTGGAAATGCATTTAATTTACCATCTTTTGAATATCTCCCATGCCGAGCTCCTAATAAAATTACAGCTGCTAAGGCTATCCATCCACCCATTGCGTGAACAACAACAGATCCTGCAAAATCATTAAAAGGTGCTCCAAAACTATTAGCTAAAAACTCTTGAAAACCATAATTGCCGTTCCAAATCACTCCCTCAAAAAATGGATATAAAAAACCTACTAAAAGAAATGATGCAATAATTTGAGGATTAAACTTAGCTCTTTCAGCAATCCCTCCAGAAATAATTGCAGGAATTGCAGCAGCAAAAGTTAGTAAGAAAAAGAATTTAACTAATTCGTAGGCGCTTTTCTCACTTAATGCAGATGCTGCATCAAAAAAGTTAACTCCATAAGCAAGACTGTAGCCAATAAAGAAATAGGCTATTGTAGATACTGAAAAATCAGCCATAATTTTAGCTAATGCATTTACTTGATTTTTTTCTCTAACTGTACCAACTTCTAAAAATGCAAAACCGGCATGCATTGCTAGCACCATAATTGCACCTAAAAGTATAAAGAGGACGTTGCTTTGATCTACTAAATTTTCCATCAATAAAATCCTAATATTTAAATTAAAATTTATTATCCACAAAATCAATTTTGATTCTATAATTTAATGCAATATTTTATTCAATCTGCACTAAATTTTATAAAATGCCTTAATTTAGTGCAATTTTAACCATTAATATGATTTATCAACAAAAAAGTTTTATCATTACAATATAATGCTCGATTACTTTTTTATCTTTTTAATTTTACTACTAGTTTGTTTTTGGGTTGAAACTGCAACCAAAAGAGAAATGGCTATTTCACATGGTAAAAATATTGCTAAACAGTTCAATCTGCAATTGTTAGATGATACAGTTCATTGTAATAAAATTACTTTAATTAGAACATCAGAAAATTGGCCCTCTATCAAAAGAGTTTATTACTTTAATGTTAGTGCAAGTAATGATGACAGACTCCATTGTCAACTAACCATTTCAGGTTCAACACTTACAGATTGGTATGTTCCCCCATACCCACAAAGAGAAATATAAATTTTGTATATCGGTCGATTTGCACCTACTCCCTCTGGACCGCTGCACTTTGGTTCAATCATAACTGCTTTGGCTAGCTACCTTGATGCTAAGAATAACAACGGACAATGGAAGGTAAGAATTGACGATATTGATTCCCCTAGAATTGCTGAAGGTGCTGAATCAACTATCCTTAAAAATTTAGAAAGTTTAGGTTTATTTTGGGATGATAAAATATCAAGACAAAGTGAAAATATTAAAGAATATAACGATATTCTTGAAATGCTGAAGAGCAGAAATCTCACCTATAATTGTAACTGTAGTCGAAAACAAATTGCTATATCAAACCAATCTGACCTTAAAGAGCCAACTTATAATAATCATTGCAGAAGCATGCGGCATCCATCGTCAAGTAAATCAGCGATTAGATTGATTGCAGATTATAAATCAACTAATTTTATTGATGGAATTCAAGGGTTTCAGTCTGATAATAATTTAATTGATGACTTTATAATTAAAAGGTCTGACCAGTTATATGCATATCAATTAGCTGTAGTAATTGATGATCATTTACAATCGGTTACTAATATTGTCAGGGGGGCAGACTTACTAAGCTCAACAATTAAACAATACTATATAAATAATCTTTTAAAGTTTCCAGAGAAAACTTATATGCACATTCCAATTGCTACAATAAATAATCAAAAATTAAGTAAAAGTAATGGGGATAAATTAAATAATAATAATTTTTCTTTAATACTTATTGAAGGACTTAAGTTTCTTAAACAAAAAGTAAAAAAAAATATTGAAGATGCCAGCCCTAGAGAAATACTTAAATATGCATCAGAAAACTGGGATCTCGCCCCACTTCGGCAAATAAAAAATATTGAGTTAAGCTCTAATCAGCGCCTGATTGTCGATAATACTCATACATAAAAGCACTGACAGCTGCACCTACATTAATCGATTCAACCTCTTTATGCATAGGTAGGGATATAGTGGCAGCAATAATTTTAAGCAGGGATTTGGAAATCCCCTTACCTTCATTCCCTACTAAAATTGCCATATTTGAATTAAGTTTTGTTTTGAATAGGGGCTCACCTCCAGTCGCAAGTGCAATCACATCATGGCCATAATTTAAAATCCACTCGTTTAAATCTTCTTCCACAACACACTTAAGGGAAAACTGAACGCCTTGACTACCTCTTAATGTTTTAGGAGACCATAAATCTGCACAAGTTTTTGACATAATAATAGATTTGGCATTAGTTGCTTTAGCAGTTCTTAAGATACTTCCTAGATTTCCTGGATCTTGAATTCCATCTAAAAGTACAGTAAGTCCATCAAATTTAAAAGGTTTAATTTTTGGAATGTCTACAAGCGCTAAAATACCAGTTGAGCTTTTAAGCTCACTTAGATGAAGAAATAATTCGTGACTTAATGAATAGTAAGGACAATTAAGGCTAGAAATTAAATTTTCTATTTCAGGGCTGGTGATACCCAAATCTTTAATAATTGCTGCAGGAACACTATGCTGAAAAAAAGACTGTATTAAATGAGGTCCATCTAAAATAGTTTGGTTTTGATTTTTTCTAAAAGATGAGTTGGAGTAAATCTTTTTTAATTTTTTATAAAAAGGATTGTTCTTTGATTCAATTAATTTGTAATTCATATGCACATTATTACCAAATGATTGGCATATATCAATCTAATGCTTGAATTGGTTTTAATTTAAAACCAGCCTCTTTAAATTGATTTAGTAAACCAGTCTCACCTCCTAAATGCGAGGCTCCAACAGCAATAAAAATCTTATTTCCTTTTATTAACTCTTTAACTCTTTCACCAAAAAACTTATTCCTTCTAGTTAGAAAGAGGTATTCCATTTTTTCCCAAGTATCTTTAGAAACAAGGCTTTTAGTTATTCGAGTATCAGTATTAAGAATTTTTTCTGTATTAAACGTTAAATAAGCTGTTACTAATAATTCATAATCTGCTTCTTTTTGCTCAAGGTCTTTTTTTAAAACAGCTTTTAATAAAGATATTTGTTCGTCAATCGTAAACTTATCTAAAGCGTTAAAATGTTCCTCAGGTGTTTCAAGCCCCTGAGTAATTTTCATAAAATCTTCAGCTTTAGATTTTAATAAATTATCCTGATTAAAAGGTGTTATCGGCCTTGGAGAGTCGAAAATAACAGCTAAAATCCATGGCTTCATCGATAAAATATGTTCTCTGGGCATTGTGTGAAAATCTGCTAATAAGTTAATCTTTTCCAACTCCTCTTCACTTAAACGGCCGCTATAAACTTTAGAATCAACACGGAGTATTGATCTATCAATAACCTCATCAGCCTCCATTACAAATATATCAATCTCTTTTAGTTTTTCTTCAACAATGGGTTTGAAATTTGATACACGATTATCATCTGTGTGAATTGTCCCAAACAAATAATGCTCTTTACCTTTAAGATCCGTAATTTGCCAAAAAATAGAATTTATTTTTTCTTTATTTGCTTTCCCTTCTTTCGCCTGAGTGGCCGTATAAAGAGTGATAGGCTTGTCAGTCTTAAATAGCTCGCCAACATAATTTTCTAAGGCCCAACTATTTTGCATTGAAAAAATGCAGAAAACACATAGAATAAAAGGTAGTATATTTTTTATAATTAATTTCATAATGTATAGGTCACTAAATAATTTATTTAGTTCATATAATACTTTAAAGATATTACTATCATTTTATTTTTAATGAAATAAAATGGTATCTTCTTAGAAATTTCTAATATAACTATTTAATAGGAAATTAATGAAAGCCTTAGTAAAAAGACATGCAAAAGAAGGGTTATGGCTCGAAGACATGCCCGAGCCTGAAGTTGGCAATAATGACGTCCTAGTCAAGATAAAGAAAACTGCTATCTGTGGAACAGATATTCATATATATAATTGGGATGAGTGGGCTCAAAAAACTATTCCTATTCCAATGATAACTGGGCATGAATATGCAGGTGAAATTGTGGAGCTTGGTTCTAATGTTTCTGACTTAAAGATTGGAGACATCGTATCAGGAGAGGGCCACATAACTTGTGGTCGCTGTCGAAATTGCTTGGCAGGGACAATACATTTATGTCCAAATACAATTGGGGTCGGTGTTAATAGAACTGGTGCTTTTGCAGAGTATCTATCAGTTCCTGCAAAAAATATATTTAAGCCTAGTCGCGAAATGTCAACTGATCTTCTAGCCTGCTTTGATCCTTATGGTAATGCTGTTCATACAGCACTGTCTTTTAATATGGTTGGTGAGGATGTACTTATTACAGGTGCAGGGCCAATTGGAATGATGTCAGCAATGGTTGCAAATCATGCTGGTGCAAGAAATATTTTAATTACAGATATTAATCAATATCGCCTTGATTTAATCAAAAAAATATTACCAAATGTTATTACTGTTAATGTTGAAAAAGATTCAATATCAAAAGAATTAATGGAATCATTGGGAATTTTTGAAGGATTTGATGTTGGTTTAGAAATGTCTGGCTCTCCAAAAGCTTTTTCTGACATGCTTAGTAAAATGATCAATGGTGGCCGAATTGCCATGCTTGCAATTATGCCAGCAGGATCAGGAATTGATTGGGATTTAGTCGTTTTTAAAGGCCTGACTATCAAAGGTGTTTATGGTCGTGAAATTTTTGAAACATGGTACAAGGGCTCAATGATGGTTCAAAGTGGGTTGCCTTTAGAGAAAATTATTACCCATCGCTTTAGCTTTAACGAATTTCAAGAAGGCTTTAATGTGATGCGGTCAGGAAAATCAGGGAAAGTTATATTAAATTGGGAAACATAAAATAATAAGGATTATTGATGAGCTATAAAGCGACAAGAGATAGTATTGCCAGCGATTTAGATGATATTAAAGCTGCCGGCTTATGGAAAACTGAGCGTTATATCAATTCAGATCAAAAAAGTGAAATTACTTTAAGTGACGGAAGTAAAGTAATCAATATGTGTGCTAATAATTATTTGGGCTTAGCTAATAACTCAGAAATTATCGAGGCTGCAAAGGCTAGTTATGATAAATGGGGTTTTGGGTTAGCTTCAGTTAGATTTATTTGTGGTACTCAGACCATCCATAAAACACTAGAAAAAAAAGTAAGTGAATTCTTGTGTATGGAAGAAACTATTCTATATGCAGCATGTTTTGATGCCAATGCTGGACTATTCGAAACAATCTTAACAAACGAAGATGCGGTTATTTCTGATGAACTTAATCACGCATCAATTATCGATGGTGTTCGTCTTTGTAAAGCAGCTCGTTACCGTTATAAAAATAACAATATGGACGACTTGAGAGATAAACTAACTGAAGCCAAAAAAAATGGTGCTAGAAGGATTCTAATTACCACTGATGGAGTTTTCTCAATGGATGGAACAATAGCTCAGTTGGATAAGATTTGTGATCTTGCCGATGAATTTGATGCAATGGTTCATCATGATGATTGTCATGCCACTGGTTTTATGGGTAAAACGGGTCGTGGTGTTCACGAATATCGAGGAGTAATGGACCGCGTAGATATTATTACTAGCACCTTTGGTAAAGCTTTAGGTGGCGGTTCTGGAGGATTTACTTCAGGAAGAAAAGAGATTATTGATATGCTGAGACAAAGATCAAGGCCTTATTTATTTTCAAATACTTTAGCCCCTTCAATATGTGCTGCAACACTTAAAGCACTTGAAATGTTAACAAGCAATACTGAGCTAAGAGATCGTCTAGAGCATAATACACATTACTTTAGAAAAGGAATGCAAAAAGCTGGCTTTGCAGTTGGTGACGGAGATCATCCCATCGTACCGGTAATGTTGGGGGATGCCAACTTAGCTCAGGAAATGAGTAAAAAATTGTTATCAAAAGGCATATATGCAATAGGATTTTTCTTTCCAGTGGTGCCAAAAGATAAGGCAAGGATTAGAACTCAAATCTCAGCAGCTCATAACGAAGAAGATTTAGATAAAGCTATCTCAGCTTTCGCTTCAACAAGAGATGAGTTATTAGGATAAATTAGTGATTGCCTTTAAAAATTTATGCTGGCTATTAATCTTTATTTTTTCTGGGGCCATTAACGCCCTTCAGATTGGAGATAAGGCCCCTAATTTTGTTTCTCAATCAACCAAAGGTGAAATTAACTTCCATGAATGGAGTGATAATAAATGGACTATTTTGTTTTCCCACCCTGGAGACTTTACCCCCATATGCACAACTGAATTAGCTGAGCTAGCATTTCTTCAGCCAGAATTTAAAAAAAGACAAACAAAAATAATTACCTTAAGTGCTGATAGTCTCGATGATCACTTAGAGTGGATATCTCATATTGATAAATATAAAAATTTAATTAGAATAGAAAAAAAAGACATAATAACTATAGGCTTGATGAGACCTGATCTTGATTACCCAATTCTTGCAGACAAAAAATTAAAGATAGCGACCGCTTATGGCATGTATCATCCCAAAGCTGAACCAAGTAAAGGTGTGTTTGGAGATGCTAATAAATCTACCATTAGATCTGTTTTTATAATTGATCCAGATAAAACAATTCAAACGATTCTATCTTATCCTAAAAATATTGGTAGGAACTTCAACGAAATTATTCGAATCATTGATGCTCTCCAGTTGGCTAAAAAATATGATGTGACCATCCCTGGGAATTGGCAAAAAGGTAAGCAGGTAGTAGTTCCTACCCATGTACCATCCGAAGATATTAAAGAAATATATAATGTAGATAACTTTACTGTGTATCAAGATTATTTAAGGACTATTAATGACCCAAGTGAAGATATAAAAAATACACCGTTAACAAATAAAAAAGAATGAGGAAGTACATTGATAAATAAAATAGGGGCAATTTAAATGGACACTAATAAAATAATTATAAATAGTTTATTAATAACTTTATCTTTTTTACTGGTAACTGGATGTGCAAAATATGTAGACATCAAAGATGGTTCAAATCAAATTTTGGTACTAACAAAGAAACCAACGAATTGCTTATCGAAGGGCACAGTTGATGTGAGTGTTCTAGCAGAAATTGCATACATTGAAAGAAGTGAGGAATATATTAATAAAGATTTAGTGCAGTTAGCAAAAAATAGCGCAGTTTCAGTTAAGGCAAATACTATTATAAAAATTAAATCTCTTACGCCTGGAGAAGCTACATTTTCGATGTATAAATGCAAGCGTCCATGGGCTAATAAAGATTAAAATACCATTAAGTATGGCCCTCTTTATACCCTGCTATCTCTAAGTATCTAACTTCATTTTTTTAGTGGTGAATGAATTAATAATGCTCTATTTAATGACGTATATTTATTTTTTTAATTTAATTAACTGGAGACTGGGTTTAACTTGCTCATATAAATCATTTAAAAATTTTATTGTATCCTCAGGAAGATCAATTAATTTGAAATATGAAGCAACTAATGGGCATATGTTATTTTCATCACTACTGTTAGAAAAGCTTTCATCAACAGCTGTCACCTTACCTTCTCCGCCTACTTGAAAAGAATTTTTTTGTGCCCATATTTCATTATCAATACTCTTAATGTCAAAACCAATAAATTTTGTTTGATTTTCTTCAACATACGCTGAGGCTCTCGCAAAGGCTTTAGCTTTGTACTTTTGTGATAAAAAATTAACAAAATATGTTTCTAGCTCGCCTGTAATTCCCTTGCCTCCATTAACTTCATGAAACATACCTGTAAATAAAAGATATTGATTGCTCTCATCACAAAATGAAATTACATTATTAACAGCTTTATGCTTTAGGACAATACCTCGATAGATCTTCGGAAATTCTGTTTTTAAATACTCAAAATCTTTTTGCATAATTTAATTAGGCCTGTTGTTAGTTAAAGTTTAAGAAATTTAACACTATTTAACATGAATTATTATTTTTTATTAGTAACTTGGTAAGCAATAAATATTAAACATCCTAAAACCAATATTAACCCAAAGAACACAATAATATAATACAAATAAGGCTCGAATTCAGTCATATAATTATTTCTTAATTTATAGCTTGATTATGCTTTTTGATAAACTAACTTCTCGGAGAAAACATAACAAACCCAATACTAATGATGACATAGCTACAATAAAAAGGATAACAAGGTATTGATCTAGATCAAAACTTACTTCTGTGGCAATAAATATCATAGCAATTAATAAGCATATAAATAAAGCAGAAGTGGTAGTTAATGCAATTGCCCAATGTGTCCACTTAGCTCTTAAGAGTAATGAATTTTGTTCATTATATAGTTCTAAATTATTTGTATCTGAGCTCTCTTTAAGTACCCTAAAGCGATCTACAATTCTTGCTAAACGATGACCCATGACAGTTAAGATCGCTCCAAGCCCTGTTAGTAAAAAAGCAGGGGCAACAGCCATTTGTATTACAGAACCAATTTCAGCAAAATTTTCCATATTAAAATCTGTAAATAAAAACAATATTTTACTCTAAAAAGTAATTTTTTCATTAAAATCAGAATTACAGGTTAAGCTGCATATAAAATCTCCTCCCTTATCAAAGTTGAAATTAACCAGTATTGCATCAGAAAAAAGTCGAGATTCAAATGAAATATAGTTCTTAATCTGTGTCAAATTGGTATATGAATTAATAAATTACAAATTTCTTGTGAGCTCAAATATAACTTACATGACTATCATTGAAATTTCATCTTTTGGAAATGAAGTATAATCTCCTATTTCTAAACCTCTTTAAACTCTAAGGTTTATGTTGCATTGATATGATCAGGCATAAGGCAATCATGATACCTATTATAGGCTTGAATATAGGATGACTCAATACTCTTTGTATATTGGTCAATATTGAAAAGAGAAGAAGTGTTGATATTCACAATTAATTTAGCTTTAACTTCTTTTAAATACTTAGGGTTTGTAGCCAACTTGATTGCCAATCTTTCGTAATCTACTGCTGTTGTGGTTACTAACTCAGAAAGATTTAAATTGAGTAGAAGGCTAGATGCAACCCGACTAGCAAATGATGTGCCCTGCAAGGTGACAATAGGTACTCCAGATCGAAGGAAGTCACTTGCGGTGGTATGAGCTCCATAAGGAAAAGAATCTAAGAGTATATCTGCCAACTTTATCTTTGCATGATAATCCTCTCTAAACTTTTCTTTTACTGAAAATATTAATCGGTTTTGATCTATGCCCAACTTAGAACACTCATTTCTCAGATTATTAATTGCTGGCTTTGAAAAAGCCGGAAACCATAAAACACTACCATCGACAATAGAAAGCAATCTAATCCATATTTTAAATATATTTGGTCTAATTTTCCAACTATTATTAAAGCAGCAAAATATAAAGCCTGTTTCAGGAAGTCCAACTACTTTTCTAGAAAATATTCTCTTACTTAAGGGGATTCTTTCTTCATTAGGCTGAAAACACATAGGTAAATAAATAATTTTTTCAGAGTAATGCTTTTGTAGGTCTTTTGGGATAATAAATTTATCAGCAATATTATAATCAATATAATCTGAACCAGTTGTTCCTGCGTATCCTAAAAAATTAATTTGAATGGGGGCAGTATTCATTGAAAAAATTCCCGGCCTGCTGTTTGTTGTATACCCCGCTAAATCAATAGCAATATCGATTTTTTTTTGCCTCGCTAATGATGCCACATCCCTATCAGATAAATTTTCCACATCAAAAAATTCATCGAAAGGTTTCTCAATCCTTAATCTTGTTTCACTTTCAATTCTGGGGGAAAGAGAAAAAGCAAATAATTCAAATTTTGATTTATCGTGCTTTTCAAGCAATTCTGTTACTAAATAAGCTACTGGGTGGTCACTAAAGTCAGGAGAAAAATAACCTATTTTTATTTTTTTATTCTTAGCATATTTATTTATTGGGCCAAGTGAATTATCTAATGAAAATTTATCATGAACAAATAATTCAGCTCCAAGCTTCTGAATTTCTGGACTATCCAATAAAGAAGATAAAACTAAGGGAGGGGCAACAGATTTTTTTTTCTGAATTTTTAAATTGAGCCAATGTAAATCCTGTTCAAAATTGCTCCAATCACAAATACCATTCTTTAAATGGCGACGCTCACAAAATGTGTACCTATCTAAATTGCTAAAATCCTCTTCATTTTCTAAGGCTTTATCATAAGATAATATTGCCTTTTCAATTTCACCCTCTGAAACATGAGCATTAGCTTTTAGGCAGTATGCTTCGGACTTGCCTATTTCGAGCATAATTGCTTTATCGTAATATATAATGCCTTCTCGAATATTGTCCATTTGGCAACACAACACCCCAAGGTTATTGTAAGTTTCATAATCTGGATTAATATCACTTGCTTTTTTTAAGTGAAAGTATGCTTGTTCATATTTTTTTAATTCTTTAAAAATATAGGCAATACCTTTATAAGCGCTTAAACCTTCTGGATCAATCTTAATCGATTTTTTATAAGAGATTATAGCTTCATCAAATCGACCTAATCTACTAAGAAGCACCCCACAACATTTATATAAAGTTGCATTATATGGATTAATTTCTATTGCTTGTC
>Ga0209710_1001938_pt1 | contig 14996 bp, 18 predicted proteins | sample ArcticOcean_MG_C_5_FD_187436 | JGI IMG/M metagenome (GOLD analysis project Ga0209710, IMG submission 187436) | Marine microbial communities from western Arctic Ocean - ArcticOcean_MG_CB4_138 (SPAdes) (version 2) | ecosystem: Environmental > Aquatic > Marine > Oceanic | place: Arctic Ocean...
CTCTCTTAGTTTATTATTAAACATTCTGCTAATTTTATCTTGTGGTACATCAACGCCATAGTTTTTATAAGTTTCAAAGTGACCTATTGAATGGGTATTAAATGCATTTGCAATCACAAAGTATTTTGGTGCAATCGCATCTACTATATGATCAACATGTTCAATGGGGTCTTGGAAATGCTCAAAGTATTCTGAAGCAAAGACCAAACCACCAGTTTCTGCTATTTCAGTTACATCTTCAACCATATTGAATCCATATCTTTTACTCATTCCGATAGAAAATTTCCATTGGTCTGTACCTCTTAAATTAGTCCCATAAGTGTTTTTACTTGGATATAATTGGGATAGTATGACTGTTGAATAACCAATACCATTTCCTACATCAACTATGGAAGTTGCATCGTCTGTAAATTCAGTTAAGGCCTGGGGAATTAATCTAGTAGGTTTGCTTAATGCCCTCAGATAGCTTCTTGAATATGCTCGGAAGCAAATCAGTTGGTCTGTGAGATAATGCTCATCGCTATAAACTAAATACGCGGCATCTATATCCGGCTTGCGTAGTTCTTCGTACCACTTTTCAGTAAGGTAATCAAACCTTTCGTTTGATTTTATATATTCTTTAGACTGTGCCAGGAAATCATCTGTAACCTGTAATATGGCTTTGTAATCCGCTAGGAATGTGTCCAATAGCTTTTTGCCTTTTACTTCTGTTAAAAAATCACTATTCACTAGTCTAAACCCTCGTCTATGTTACCTGATTATCGAATCGGCAAGCAGTTGGTATATATATTTTTTCAATCATAAATTTCGTGGGGTTTCATACTTCACTCCATGCGTTTTCGCGATATCCCAACATTTCCAGTGTTGCACCACGCTCCTTGGCGATACGTTTCCATTCATCTCGTTGGATAACCTTTCTATCCATAGATTCCTGCATAGACTCTATGATCCTTGCTTGGTTATCGCAAAGGTCACGCAACTCTTCGGTTTCCTGTCTTTGCTCTGCATTTTCACGAACACACACAGAACGGCAATTGAGTTCACGCAATCTATCGAGTTCCTGACGTTGGGCGCGCTCATCTGTACCCCCAATGATCGCTTGACTCTCGCTGAATGATATTGATTCTTTCATTACTTTCTTCCTTTGCAGTAATTACACATAATCTCTCTTTTCTCCATCTCTATCACCATCCTATCTGCGATCTGTCTTTCGACTCCATATACCATGCCAACCCAGAACATTGTACACAGGACAGACCACAGCAGCACAGTCAACATCCACTCCTTCATGCTGACACTAGGGGGTGTTTGTGCAACTTCGGTGTGTAGAATATGTCTTCACGCTTCAAGCATGGGCGAGCATTCTTCGTACCAAGAACCCACTTACCTGACTTCAGGTCTTCAGCAAGGTCTTCCATCAGTAACTTAGCAAGAGCAGATGTCGCACACTCAGTTCCAACGATAGGCTGGATATGTCCACCCCTACGAACAGAGACAGAGTAATACCGGTCGTCCCCTTTCATTTGAACTACAGTGTTCATCTCTAAGATATCACCATTCGGTGTTGATACTAACATAACGTTTCCTCTCTCATTACTCGATTTCAGACACTATTATAGCACACTGGGCAGCAATGTCAAGCTTTATTTTTATTTCTCAGTTTCCCTTATATATCAGGGAGTTGGGTGCTTCTCTTCGTAAGTCTCCATCCATTCAGAGAGCAAACCTCGTGCCTGGCGCGCACTCACGCCAAGCAGTTGTGCGGCAAATGGTGCCACTCCGAACATGTTCTGTTGTCCTTGTTCTTGCAACCTATCGAAGAGCAAATTTGCCCTATCTTGCTGAGTCAATTCTTTCATTATACTTCCCCTTATCAGTGTTTGGCGGATTCAACGACTTAAGAGACCTCTTGCAGACATCCGACTGATGACCTCATCCATCGCCATTTCCACATCTTCAGAACTAAAGTCTGACTGCTTGAATTCCTCGGAGCAGAGGACCTCTGCTAATACGAAGTCCCATACGACACTATCATCCTTGGGATATTGACTGCGATTCTCTTCATTCAAAGCAGACTTTCGTATCAGGGCATGTAGTTCAAATAAGTTCATATATTCTCTCATTACTCGATTTCAGACACTATTATAGCATACTGGGCAGCAATGTCAAGCTTTATTTCCTACCCGGAAAAGTTCCTACTCGCATCACGCGGTGCTCTGCGTTTAGCGAATTCAACCCTGTGTGCAATATCGAGTTGCTTCTGCATAGACTCGATGATACGTGCTTGGTCATCGCAAAGTTCGCGCAGTGCTTCGAGTTCTTGACGTGCCTGTTTCTTGGCATCGTCTGCACCGAGGACATACGCTTGACTCATTTTATCTGATACTGACTTAATACTCATAATCTCTCTCATTACTCGATTTCAGACACTATTATAGCATACTGAGTGAGAAAGTCAAGGGTTTTGTATAAAGTTTATTTTAGGATTTTAAGTGTATATATATCAATGACTTAGAGAGACGCTTTTCATTTTATGCTGCTTTTATGCTAGATATGCGTATTAGTACTGATATCGTTAAAAACGGGATTTTAGTGCTATTCCGGTCGTAATGACCTGACATGAGACTTATGTATCTTACACTGAATAATACCGTTCATGTAGTCATCGCTCAAGAGAACCTCTCGCTCAATCTGCTCACGCAACTCAAGATAGCTCATCACACCTTTAGTATCACATAGATGTAGAATCTCTCTGTGGAATGCGTTCTGACCGTGTTCCTCAACCAGAGTCTTCAGCAAGTCTGATGATCCGAAGTATTTTTTCCAATCAGACTCTTTCACAACTTTACGCTTTCTAGTCTTGCCTTTAAGAGGTGGCAGTCTATTTGTAGACTTGAAGAGTTTCTTACCTACATACTTTTTACCAGTATTCTTTTCTGTGATCATATAGACAAAGCCCACTCTATCGCCAATCATATCGCTAGTAAACTCTTTGTCTTGCCAATACCACACTTCAGTCCCAGTCCTCTTCTGATACACCGTTTTCCCAAAGAGGCTCCTCTTCGCGGTCTATTTCCGATCCACACATCGGACAAAATCTAACTGGGTCTTCCTCTACGCTCTCTACTGTATACACACAATCACAGTAATCGCATATCAATTCTTCACTAATCATACTCTCTCTACCTCTACGTTACATGCTGATAAAAAATTAGTTCCATCTGTATTTTTATATTCCGTTCTATAAAAAACTCTAGATATGCCAGCACCATAGACTAGCTTTGCACACTCCATACATGGGGCGTGAGTGATATATATGTCTGCTCCTAAACCGCTTTCGGATGACCGCGCTAATTTCATCAAACAATTACTCTCAGCGTGTAGTACCTCTTTCTTGGTGGCGTTGTTATCGTCCTCACATATGTTAGTCCAGCCAGACGGCATTCCGTTATAACCTATGCTAAGTATTCTATTATCTCTTACTATAATAGCTCCAACTTTAAGTCGTTTGGCTGAAGACAAAGCTCCGAAAGTCTCTGCTGTTGTCATATACGCTTTTTGCCACTTATCCATATTATGCTGGGCACCCATCACCATTCATCTCACAGATACTATCTTCTCCAGTGTTGTCGCTCCAGCCCCAACTACCTTCCATTCCGTTAACAGAATATTCCGTCACTCTCTTCTCAAAGAAATTGTCGTGTGAAGCACCATTCAATACCCAATCTAACCAAGGCAGTGGATTATCTTTTGCTTTGAATTTGGGCTTCATACCAAGCTGCAACAAGCGGCGATCAGCAATATGTCTAATATACTGTTTAACCTCTGACTCAGTGATACCCTCTTGATCGCTACCATTAAAAGCTAACTTAACAAACTTGTCCTCTAACTTGACGGCATTAGCTGCCATCTCGTACACTTTAGACTTCAACTCATCGTTAACGATACGTGGATGCTCTTCACAAAACTCTCGAAACAGTTTGGCGTTACCCTGTACGTGCATCGTTTCGTCACGTATAGACCACTCTACAATAGTGCCCATACCGCGCATTTTACCGAAGCGTTGAAAGTTTAACAGCATCACAAAAGATGCGAATAGTGACATGCCTTCATTGAAGACTGACTGTGCTAATACTAAAGCCAGACCTGTATGAGTATTGGTGTTGCCCTCTTTCATGAAGTCCAACTTGTCAGCCATTTCCTTGTACTCTAGAAACGAGTGAAACTCTTCGTCAGGCAGACCCAGCGTGTCGTTTAGAAGAGCATATGCGCGTTGGTGTACACCTTCTCGATTTGCGAACGATGATAGCATATTACGAATCTCATTATTCTTGAATCTAGGAATCAACAACTCGTGATAGTTCTCTCCAACTTGCACATCGGATTGAGTAAATAGACGCAGTATTTGAGTGACAAAATTCTTTTCATCTACCGTCAGTTTTGTTTTCCAGTCTTGTACATCAGACGAAAGTTCTGCTTCATCTTCTGTCCAATGAATTTCTTCATGCTTCTTAGTAAGCTCTACTGCCCATGGGTAAAGAAATGGACGATATGCTTTGCTGTATTCTAGTAAGTTACTCAAGATACTTTCTCCGATTTGCTATATGAATTATTAACCTGAACAAGCCTGACATTCATCATCTGACGGCTGTTCCACTTTTTTATTTAGAAATTCTGTTAGTTCGTTATAACCGCCAATATACTCTCCTGCTATGTATATTTGCGGAACACTCTTAACATCTTTGCGACCTGTTACTTCAGCAGCAGATTTACCTGTGCTAGCCAGATCGATGGTATCAAATGGTATGCCATGTAACTTAAGCTCTTCCATTGCCATAAAGCAAAATGGGCAATCTTTCTTAGAGTAAACTATGCTACGTGTATCTCCAGCTAGAACAACTCTTTCAATTTTTTCACTGACGTTTTCGGCTCTGTGTGCTGCCTCTGTACGTAGATAATATAATCCCTTTAGACCGGATTTCCATGCGCGAAGATGTACCTGACTCACATAAGATTTGGGCGCACCAGCCGGGAAAAACAAGTTGACTGATTGCCCCTGGCAGATGTACGTCTGTCGATCTGCTGCATGTCGTATAACCCAATTTTGATCAAGTTCATCCGCTGTCTTAAAGATGGCTTTCTCGCCTTCAGTTAGGAATGGAAGATGCTGTACAGAACCTTTCTTCGTGATAATAGAAGTCCAATTCGCATCAGTATTTTCATTCTTAGCTATAAGTAAATCTTCTAGATAGTGATTTTTAACTAGAAAAGATCCTGATCGAGTTCTATGAGTATAGGCATTAGCTTTCATAGGCTCAATAGAAGGAGATGTTGAGAGTATCACTCCAGATGATGCATTAGGCGCAACTGCTAGTAAGTGAGAGTGTCTGCGACCTGTACCAACTCCGTCTAGATACTCGCCTCTCTCCGTAGCCAAAAGTTCAGTCTCAGCTAGGGCTTGACTCTTTATTTGACTGAAGACAGTCGCATTCATCTCTTTGGCTGTTTCGGATTCCCAAGCAACGCCGTGCTTCTGTAATAGACTGTGGAATCCCATCGCACCCAGACCTATAGATCGTTCACGAGCAGCACTAAACTTAGCTTTCGGTATCGTGTCTGGAGCATTTTCAATGAAGTATTCTAGGACGTTATCAAGCATACGAATAAGGTCAGCTACAATAGTAGTATCTTTCCACTCCTCGTAATACTCTAGATTTAATGAAGATAGGCAACAAACTGCTGTACGTTCTTCGCTGGTGGGGAGTTCTATCTCTTGACAAAGATTTGAGCCGTGAATCTTAAGACCCAAGTCCTTTAGACTCTGAGGTAAATCACGATTGGCTGTGTCGATAAAATGCATGTATGGCTCACCCGTTCTGAACCTAGTCTCTATAATGCGCTCCCACAACTTACGTGCATCTAGCGTGTCTTTAACGCTTCCGTCTTTTGGATCGCGCAGAGAAAACGTATCTCCTCTTGATACAGCTTCCATAAACTCATCGGTGATGTTGATGGCATTATGTAGATTGAGTGCTTTGCGCTGAACATCGCCTGTGGGAATACGCATGTTAAGAAATTCAATGATGTCTGGGTGAGATATATCCATATATGCAGCATAGGAACCCTTGCGTGTCTTACCTTGTCGATAAGCAATCATATCAGCATCTACTGTGTGCAGAAACGGCATTGGGCCTGGTGCTACATCAGATACCGTTCTCACATCACTCCAGTGTCCACCAACTCCACCACCGTACACAGATAGCCATCGCAGTTCGCTTGTGTGGCTAATCAGACCTTCTAGTGTGTCTGGAACATATGTAAGAAAACAAGAAATTGGAAGACCCTTATTCTGTTTAGAGCCGTTGGGCGCATTAGATAATACGGGAGATGCAAACATGAACCACTTGTTTGAGACATAGTTATATAACCTTTGAGCCAAGTCTTCATCCATCTCATCATGATATTTCGACCAAGCCGTTGATGCTCGTCTATAAGCTTCTTGGGGAGATTTCTCATATTCTGTGAGATAAAATTCTTTTAGCATTCCTACAGCGTAGGGCTTCAGTAGGTCATCTTTACTCTTATCTATTTTTACCGTCATTTTATTCCCGTTATAGCGTGTTGTAAGTGTGATATTATATCACAGTTGCTCGAAGGTGTCAACACACCTTCTTCCATTCAGCAAGCTGTAATTTGCCCGATAATCCTTGATACGTGTTCATATCTATAAGTAACTCAACCTCTGCTTTATTCATTCCAGAAAGTATCATATCATTTATATCATTGAGTATTATCTTCTCTGGAAAGATGCAAATCTTAAAGCCTCTATCCAAGCACTTTTCCATACGAGCGACAATCTCTTTATTCCGAGGCTCATTGTCAAAAATGAACACAGCATTCTCCGTACTCTCTAGCCCCCTGGCATTACCATCTGCGCCAGCCATAGCTACTGCATTGCTAAGAAATAAACTGTCTATGGGTCCTTCGGTTACATAGTACTTTTTACTAAAATCAACATCGCTCAAGTTGAACATCTTGGGCATACTGTCATCTAGCATTATAGTTATATATCTCAGACCACTGCTTCCGAAAGCTCTAGCGTTAAATCCAAACAGAACACCTCTCTTATCTATGAAAGGCATGATCAGTCTAGGACTGTCTTTCTCAAGCACAGGTAACTTGCCCGGAATGATGGAGTTGACCCACTCATTGAACTTAGGAGCATAGTATAATTTATAGTGATCTGATGGAAGAATCTGACGTTTTTGTAAATAAACTTTGGCTTTATGATCGTGATCTAATTGAGATATTTTCTTGATTTTAAGAAGAGGTGAACCACTCTTACGAAACTCAGGTGCTTTCATTTTAAGAGTGTCTAGAGGTTTAACCTTTTCGGTTCTCGTGCTTTGAAATAAATCTCGCTTCTGACCTCTTTCCATAGCAGAATCGATCACATATTCATTGAATAGATTGTGATCAATGAACTGTAAAAAGCTACGCATATTGTGAGATGCATTACAATTATGACAGTAGATGATGGCGATGTTTTCCTTTTCAAGAATCCAGCCACGCGCTTTCATTTTATTCTTTTGAGAGTCACCGCAGATAGGACATCTGAAGTTTGCGCGATATGGAGAATGCGCTTTAACTGAGAATCGTTCTAATCTAGTGGAAAGGATGCCCGCATACTTTAAGTCTGTAATATTCAATAGAAACCTCATTGTGTATAATCTTACGATAAATCTATTATACTACATTATGAGGGTATTGTCAAGTATTTTTTATGAAAATAGGGATATTATTACGCTTGATTCCAGTCCAAAAAGGAAGCCCATGGTGCATCCACCACCCACTATCAGCCATTTCCAGACTTCCATCTTATCCATTCTGCTGAACAATGCAGCAAAGGATGCTGCCGATCGCTCATCGTGGTCAGTCAGGGCTTTATTGATGCGTTTAAGGTGTGCATCCATAACTTCGCCCATCTCTCGCTCTTTGCCTGAAATTCGCTCGTGTATAGCTTGTAGATTATTTTCAGTCTGTCGGCGTCTCTCGTGCAACTCGCTACTTGTGTCTTGATGCTTATTATCATGTACAGCCAACATCTTGGAGATGTCATTGGATGCTACCGCAATCTTATCTATGGCAGTGTCGAGTCTACTGAGAAGACCCTGTATGTTAGATACGTCTTTCTTAAGAATTTCGACATCAGTTTTAACTATATTCAGCTCATGTTCCACGGCTGGCTCTCCATTGCTCTTATGCATTTGCTAGACCGAAGACACGTCTTTAAAGCGTCTAAGGGGCTTCTTCTTCTTTTTCTGCTGTAGCTTACTCACACCTGGTTCGCCATCTTCTCCTACTCCTACTCCAGCTATGGCACCACCACCTACACTATTAGCAGGCGCATCTTCATCAAAAATCTTTTCGAATAACATATCAACATCAAAGGATGGCTCAACCAATTCCATGTATGATTCTAACTTTTCTTGTAGTTGCTCTTCCGTGAGCGTGATGCCGTCCAATTCTATTTCAGCAGACTCTTTAATCAAATATAGTGCTGCTGCATATGATCCTAGGCGGGTTTTACCACCGGGAATTTTCTCTACCAATCTCTTCAACTTGGTGATCATAATGTCAAAAATTTGATATGAGTTTTTTTGTTCGCGAGTAGTGAAGTCCTTTCTCTTGATAAGCTGCTTGCCCGTCTCATCGATTATACCCAACTCGTAAGCATCCCACTCAACGAAAGGAGTTGCCAGCCTTCGTATAAATTGGTATACCATGAATAGATCGACAATCATATTTCCCTCAACTCTCTTATAATTCTTGCATCCAGAGGTATTTCTGAACTCAAAATACGTTCGTTTCCATACTCAAGTACATCAGGCATATAAGCTAAAAACACCACGAAGGGTTTTAAGTATCTATGATAGTCTGCCATTTTATAGAATAACATAGTCGTTGCACCTGCACCGAAACAGTTATACAAGACAGTCAAATGATTCAAGATTAGTCTGACCTTTAGATCATCATCATCGTGATATCTTTTAAATAACCTCTTCAGATGTTGAAATCTTTTTAGGTCATCATAGAACTCATCCGCAGATGAGGCCATTCTTATGTCGTAATACTTAGCAGCATATAGAAAAAAACTGTCATCATCCAACTTCATAATTTATTTACCTTAGTTAGTATACTGAAGAGCGATTATCTACTCTCTTCAGTATACTTATAACTAAAATAATGACTAGGTTATTAGGATTGTGTAGCGATAACTGGCAATGAAGTTCTGTCCAATTTTAACTATCGGCTACAACAGCATCATCAGAACCATCAACACCAACATCGCCTGCGTCAGCAGCGGCTGCATCGCCCAGCGCAACTAACAATTCAGCTTTGTGACGTGTTACACCGTCACCAGTATCATAGGTGCTGTACTGATACCAACCAGGTGTCTGAAAGCCCTTTGCTCTGTTGGCAGCAACAGCGACCTCTGTGGCATCGATGAAGTATACATCAGAAGGTGTTACCTGAATGCTGTGACCAGTTCCTTGAACAGTTAAGTCTACACGACCAGTGTCTCCACTTGTTGTAGCGTTTGCTCGTGAGTCGTAAAGTTTGATAACGTCACCAGCAACACTAGCATGGTAAAGACCCGCTGTTGCTACGTTACCGCCGGCGCCGTTTACTAATGTAACTTGATCAAGGTCTGCGATACCGTGAGCAGGAATAGTGATAGTATCAGTATCCGCAGCGGCTACAAAAGCAGCCGTACCGTCGAATGATTCTGTCTTTGTTAGCCATTTTGGTGCACTCGCTAGAGTGTCAGTTAATCCCCATAAACTCATTGTATTTCTCCTTATTAAATAGTTGTATATCTATATTTATAATATTTATTGTACGTGAGCAGTTAGCTCATACGTTTTGCCTATATTGGATACTCGTATAAGCAATTGATTTCCAACTACTTTGTTGTTCTCAAGTAAACCTATTGAGTAGTTATTGATCTCACCGTTGCTTGGCTTCATAGGGCCGTGCATGATTTTATTAGTCCAATCATCTTCGTCTACAGTAAAACCATTTTGCTCTGCAATAGTATAAGCTTCTCGTATCGCTCCTAAGAACGTGTTATGCTGTAGCTTATAATCGGCTTCCCAAAGCTCTGTCACGTCCACTTCCACTTCTTCCTTTACGAACTTGACGGGAACTTGTGTCATGCCCTGACGACCTTGGTGCTGTGTTACGTAGTGTACACCGTCTGGCCACTTACCTTTAAAGTCTTTATGAACTTTGGCGTATTTCGCTTTAGTCATTTCGATTTCACCGTTCTTATTTTGCTTGGCGACAATCTCATCAAGATGCTCGACAGATTCGTTTTTCTGTTCTTTCTTTGCATCATAGTGTGCGCGTTGTGTTACACTTTTGATTACCTTGCTGATTGCATTTGTTGTGTGCCGCAGCGTTGCTTCCATATCATCATCATACACTGTTTTCCCAGAGTCGATGTCTGCTTGCTGTTTCTTGGTGAAGTCACTCGATCTCCCAATATTCCTCTTCTCTCCACTCTTCAACGTTTTTATATAACCTTTCTGTAGAGTTCCAAGTTTCTCTGCCGCCTTTGAATCAACCGTCTTTCTGACATATGCATCCAGTTTAGAGTGAGTACCTGCTTTAAATGCAGTGATACCATCTTTCCTGACGTAAGCAGCATTTCTTACCAACTTATCAAACTCTGGGTCTGCTTCCATTGCCATACGAATTTCATTTTCTAGTGATTTCCATCTAGCATTGTTCTTATTTTTCTTGGTTGGTATTGCAGCACCGACAGCAACAATGAAGTCACGAATGTCGTTCATCAGTCCTTCATCAACTTGCTCGACAGATTCAAGCACCCATTCCAATGGACGGTATGCTTTGCTTGTGGCAGTGTTCTTTTTAACAACCCATTTGTTGTCAGGATATTTACGACCTATATCTGAAGGTGTTGTTGCCTGTTGTCCAACTTTTGTTGGTTTTTCCTTTGGCGCAGTTGCTTTGATGTCTTGGTTCTCATCAACCTGCTCGACAGACTCATATGCTTTTCGATATGCATCTTTTTGTTTCTTCGGAGTATATAGTCGCGAACGACCCTGTGACATATTATCTTTGGCAGTCTTGATAGCAAGTCTAGGTTTGTCGCCCAAGCGTATAAGAGTTTTTACATCCCTCTTAGTTTCGCGATCCATCTTCTCATCAACTTGCTCGACAGATTCGTTGTAGGGTTCAACTTCATCTTTGTATCCCATAATTTTAGCATGTTTAGCAGTCAAGAGACGAACGAACTTGAGTTTCATCGACTTAGTTTTGAATACGGGTTCATCAATCTCACCATTAGAACTTTCGTCTGTCAGGAAGTAGAGAAGACCACGATTAATATTTATTTTAACAAGAGGCATCATTTTACCAACGACTGTTCCTCGACTTGTATATCGGAAGATAGTCTCACCTGACTTCAACTTAATAGCTTTCGTATACTTTTTGTCAAAAGAATTTAGCTGAAACAATACCATAGAAAAGCTGGGACCAGCTCCAACAACTCCAAATTCTCTATAGCCTTCGCTGCGACCATACTTTATTGCCGCCTCTTCGCCCCAGTTTGGACTATCGTCATAGTTAATTTCGAACGGTGCTTCCATCAATTCGTACTCTTCACGCATGGTCTTAACAGCATTGATCATATCTTTATATGACTTGCCCATGGCTATCTGGAGCTTTTCTTTATTGACTGGCTTACGAAAACTATCAACTTTAGCCAGAGCAATCTTCATAATTTTCACAGGTATTTTTTGCTTTTTTCCATCAGCAAAGGTAATTGCGTAGTTGCCATCAACATCTACAGACTTTCTCAACTGCATTATGATGTTCATCTTAGCAGAGGCTTTATCTTGCTTTGTAGCGTCAATGTCAACGTCGGCTGGATCAACTTCTCTAGCTTCCATAATATACGAATCAACACCTGCGGTAGACTTCAACTTCCACTGCTTGGCTGCTTTCTGTGCGGCTGCATATGCATCAGGTGCTGTAACAACAACCTTACCCTTTTTAGCATGAACTACAGTATATGAGTGTTCCTTAGCTTCTGACTTTCCATTTTTAGAGGCTATTGCTTTAGCTATAGCTTTTCTACGATTGTGTAAGTACTTATCGGAATCATCAGTATCACCATCGTTGTCGATGTCGCTATCGTCAAGATCATCAAACTTTTTCTTAGTGTCTTTAGCATTTTGCTTATCTAGGGCTTCGTTCTGCTGGTCTTTCATTGCTGATTGAACCTTTGCTTTGACATCTTTCCAAGCAGCAACATAGTCGCGAGTCTCTTCATTTGGCAGTAACTCTTTTACTCTGGCATCAAACGCTTTACGCGCACCTGGCTTCATTGAAGTGCCACCACCTTTCCAACCATCACGGTATAACTTTCCGAGTTCGTCATCTGATTGAGTGAGTTTATGAACCTTAGCGATTACGCTTTTCTGCTTACCAGTAAGGGCTCTCCAAGCATCTTTCATAAGACTTTTTGCTGCTGATTTTAATGACTGACCACCACCAACACCACCTGGCCCCACGAGCATGTTTATGGGCAAGTTTGCTTCCATCAAGTCGAGATATGCCTCGTTGAACTCGACAGATTCCTCAAGACTTTCTTGAATTTCCTCGACATCCGTCACTACCACATCTTCTACTTCTTCAATCTTTTCTGGCTCATATGAAGGTATAGTAGTTGACATATTTTTATCAAAAGCGTCCATGAACGAGTCTGGTAAAGGTGTTACTGGCTTCTTAAACATTTTAGTATTCTCCTGTGTATCACTATTTATTAAATATGTATTTGCATTTATTCAGTCTAAATCTGAAACATTCTTATCTGCCCACATACTGCAACTCCAGTAACGAGCTTTCCATTTTGGCCCTGGGCTGACATCGCACCCGTGTCTAGCCCTAAAGCTCTTTCTACGACCAGGAATATCCCTCTTAATCTCAGCATTAGGATCACCAAATTTTACTTTAACAACATTTCCCTTATCATTCTTAACATAAACAGCGAACTTACTGTCATCGCCTGAAGGAAGTCGAAATGGGTCATTCAACTTCACCTCTCTGCCTTGATACTCGCTCTCCTCATTAATTCCGAGGTCATCATCATGTGTTCGAACTTCTTCAGCAAAGAATTCAGTCAAAGATAATATGTGTTTTTTGCTCACCTAAACTTCATCGCCATGCGATTCGTGTATACTAGGTCGATCAGTATATCCTTTAGTAGCAGCATACTTTAATGCTCCAGCAAAACTTGGATGACTACCAAGGTTCTTAATCAACTTCTTTCCATCTTTAGCATAAATGTCCATCATATAAGCATCATCGTTTTGTCTCTTGAGTTCAAGCTTTTTGCTTATAGTAAAAACAGATTTGCCATCGCTGCTAGGTATAGAAAACCTCGAACCCTTGTCGAGATGTTTCGATGCTTGTTTTATTGCAACTGGACTTAGCTCTTCTCTAGCATTAACTTTAGCTTTACCAGTCTGCTTCCACAATGCTTGCTGAATACCTAGCTCACGCTTAGTACGCTTATTAGCTTGATGGTTTGCAACTTTCTGTGCGCGTCTGACCGTGCTGGCAGTTTTAGCAGTACCAGTTATCTTTAACGCCCGATCACTTCGTCTCTTGTTTGTATCAGAAGCATTCATAGCTTTACTGATATAGCTATGCAACTTGTCGCCTGACAACTCATCCATCTGGTAAATCGATTCGCCCATATATTGACTAGGACGAAGTTTAACTTTAAAGCGGCTTTCTAGAGTCCTAGCAGCAGCTTGAGATAAAAACTTAATCTTTGCAAAAGCAATTTGTTCTAGTGTTTCCTTGTCCTTACTATCAAGCATTTTAGTCACTTTCTTCCATGCTGGACCAGTAGGATTTATAGTTTTAAGAGAAGCATAGCTTACTCGTAGTGCATCGATTTGCTTATCATTAAATTCACCTTCATCAACTTGCTCGACTTCTTCTTTATGGCTCAGGCGTGGTTTCTTTCGGGTATCTTTACGACCCTTCATGAAGTCTGCTTTGGACTTGACTTGCTTGACAGAAGAGTACCTGCCTGTGCTATTGCCATCTGTAGGATTGATGGTTGCTTCATCAACTTGCTCGACAGATTCGGGAAGTTTCCTTGTCACCTTTTGGTGCTTACTCATAGCACGTTCTACGTCTTTCTTAAAGTTAGACATAGAAACTTTAGACAGTTTTCCAGATTTATTTTTCTTGCGTCCAGACAAACCTTGACGGTCTCGCATGATGTCAGTGCCAAAAACGCCATGACGACCATACAAAAGTTTGGAGATTGCCTTATCGCTTGAAACTTCAGCAGCAACTTTATCACCTGCTATCTTTTTGATAACTGCCATTGCACTTTTGTAATCTTTTTCAGTGATATCGCCATGAGAACTCATATCCACCAAATAGTCTTGCACAAGGTCTATCATACGCGCTAACAGTTCCTTGTTGTATGGTACAACTTTCTCATCAACCTGCTCGACAGATTCTTTTGACCATTTCTGTATATGAGGGGGATCATCACGCAGGTTGCCCTTATAGGAAGCGAATTTCTTAGTTTTACGAAAAGCATCGCTTTTTATCTTCTTCGCTTTTCGCTCGTAATCGCTAGCCTTCTTCATGTGTTTAGCAAAACCGTCCTCATCAGATGTACCCTTTGCTATTGATTTGCCTTTACTGTAACCCAATGCGCCCCTTGCTTTGTTGAAAGACTTGTTCGCTTTGCGGTTGTAGTGTCCTGCTCTAACTTTAGCAATACCTGTAGAGACTATTCCTTCGTCAGCCTGATCAACTTCTTCCTTTCTAGCATTTTCAAAATCATCTTCGCTGGGAGCACCGTCTGTGCCAGGCTTACGCATTTTCTCGTTAGAGCCCGACTTAATGCGCTTACGCTTTTTATGAATGTTATC
>Ga0209710_1001939_pt1 | contig 14984 bp, 7 predicted proteins | sample ArcticOcean_MG_C_5_FD_187436 | JGI IMG/M metagenome (GOLD analysis project Ga0209710, IMG submission 187436) | Marine microbial communities from western Arctic Ocean - ArcticOcean_MG_CB4_138 (SPAdes) (version 2) | ecosystem: Environmental > Aquatic > Marine > Oceanic | place: Arctic Ocean: Canada...
TATTACAGTATTAGACTATTACAGTATTAGACTATTACAGTATTAGACTATTAGCAGATTAGACTATTATTATTATTATTATTATTTGTGATGAGCGATATTAGATATTATTCTGAAAAGTGCTCTGGCGGGATCCCAATAAATTGATTCGTATATAAGTATTAGACTATTACATGAAAATGAACGATGCGAGCGATGAAAACGGGCGTAAGAGATCGATCAGGAGCAGAAAAACTTCAGCGTCGAACACTGCTCTCGATAGCGAAGCGAAGGATTCGAATTCGAGGAAAAGGAGTAGTAAAGCGTCAGAGCATCGGAAGAAAGAAGATGATGATGAAGATAATAGTAATAATAATAATAATAACGCGATTGAGAACGTGATAAATGCGGTAGTAGAGTACGTTGGATGGATCGTGAAATCAATCGGGAAGTTCTTTAATAAACAAATCGAAGAAGAAGAGGATGATGACCGCGATGAGTTTGTTGCAATCGAAATCACTGAAGAGAGGCAAAGAGTGATTTTGAAAGTAAGAGAACGATTGGATGTATCGTTCGATGATACGTCGCAGGAACACGTGATGATGTTAAGAGAGCTGTGGATGTGCTCTTTTGATTCGACGAATGATAAGTTTCCTGATGATACTAATGATACTAATAGAAGCGAAGACGACGACGCGGTTGCGGATCGCTTAGGTGAATATAGTAATAGAAATAGAAATAGCAGTAGTCATAGGAGCGAGAAATGGAAAGAGATGGGATGGCAAGGGTCGCATCCATCGACTGATTTGCGCGCGTGTGGTATATTCGCTTTAGAGAACTTGTTATATTTCGCTAAAACGAGAAAAGAATCGTATGAACGTTTATTAAAGAAACGAGACGGACAAAGGAGCGCTTGGGAGTATCCGTTCGCGGCGGCTGGAGTAAACGTTACGCATGAATTAACGAAGATAATCAACGTCGATAATATCATTAGAAACGGAACGGTCGGGAAGACGATGAGAGTTGAGAAGTGCGTTTTAGGATTCTTTGAGAAACACGACGCTTTAAAACGCACGCGGGCCGCCGCTTCGATGAACTTTGAACGTAATCGAGACGATAACGAAACATTTCACGAACTTTATTGCGACATGTTCGAAATTTTAGACAAACAATGGCTCGAATCAAAAGCGACTTACATGGAGTTCCCGAATGTTCTTAAAAGCGCAAAGCAAAAAATGATTTACGAACTCAATAAACGAAAACGAGAAGAAGAACGAGCTCTATTAGCTTCGGGGCAACCAAAGTAAGAGAGCGCTCGCGAGCATTTACTGTTCTACTATACATTAACTAATTGTACTTATACACATGCACTACTACTACTACTACTACTACTACTACTACTACTACTACTACCTGATCTCAAAGCACGCGGTCGTCATTTTTTAACCGTACTCGGTTCCCAATTATCGCTCGCTCTTACGCCTTCGATGCGAAATCCTTTGAACTTCCCACATCCGCACTCATCAGCGCTCCCGCATCCGCATTCCTCGTTCCTTAAACCTGCGTCTGCTTCGCCTTCGTTCTTGAACTCGCACACGACGACGACGACGTCTTCTTCGCCCACGTTCACATCCGCGTGTAACTCGTTTTCCGGGTCTGGCCCTAAATAATACGCTCGACCGGTTTCGAACGTTAACTCACTCGTTCGACCGTTCTCTTCTGTTTTCAGTAGTTTCCCGCCCTTTATGGCGACGACTAAGCGATATCGATCGTGTCTGTGCATCTTCAAAGGATTGTTCGGCGCAATCGTCGTCTTCCAGCATATCGTTTTCTCGTTCTCGAATTGGAACTCCCTCGACATTTGCTCTCTGTGCGTATGTATATAGTCGTTTATATATGCTTTCGAGTACTGACGACGGTTTTAAGCTCTGCACGGACTCTACCAAAAGAAGTATAGAAACGTTTCTCTCTCTCTCTCTCTCTCTCTGAGTCGTTTATTACACGTTTGAAGGCTTATCGAACAGGACTCTGTGGAGCTTTTTATTATTAACACACGCACAAAAAAGATAAAGATATAAAAGTACTCATTTAGGGTTTTATGAAACCCTAAATAAAACCATAAATATTTTTAATTTCCCTGCTGCCGCACTGACATTGGCACAAGAGCACTCACAGGCAAACATAATCAACAGACTAATAAGACGACTTTGGTACACACACACACACACACGCACACACATAAATTAAAGTTCAAAGAACTGCATAACCCTGCACAGGCGAGGCTAACGAAACGCTTACGATATCGGTGTGCTATTAAAGTCATCACAGGCGAGAACTGCGTTTAGAGGAGCATTTCATGGACGAATAGATCGTATCAGCACCGATAAACTGTCGGAGATAAACGGCGTCCTGCGACGACGACGACGACGATAGACGACGATAGATGACTATGTTGCTTGAAGTAGCGGTGCACTACGAACACGAACGAGTGCGGAAACTCGTAAGTCTTGATCAGGATGAACAAGAGGACGACGAGAATGAGAACGAGAAGAAGAAGAAGAAGAGCGAACGCTTAACGCTGAAACAGTCGAAGAGTAAGGAGTTAGTGCTCGTTAAAGATTCGATGAACGTGTACGTGTTTAAGACATCGGCATTGGATAGAATATTTACATTGATTGACTTGAATGATTGCGCGAGCGCGGCGCGTGGGAATGGTATCGGTCACCCCGTGTTTGGTAGAGAGCGTGCGCGCTTGAAGTGTATTAATTGGTCAAGAGATGAGAGATTTTTGAGCGTTTTAGTTGGCCATGATGAAAATGAAGACGACGATGATGCTGATGATGACGATGATGTGTTCGTCGTGTTGAGCAGAGTAGGGAGGAGGGTTTTGAAAGTCGATTTGCGCGATTTGAGACGAAGTGAACGAGTCATTGGAGGATTCGTGAGTGATCGATTGAGTAGCAGTAGCAGTAGTAGTAGCAGTAGTAGTGTCGGCGATGGTAATCAGAAGATGAAGATGATGAGGAGAGTTTGTGTGTTCGTCGAGCGCGAGAGAACGGGCGTTAGAGGTAGTTTGCGCAGGATGTTTTCCTCGTGGTCCAAAGACGAGAAAAAGAAGAGGAGGAAGTGTTGTGAATTAGAATGTAGATATGTAGATATTGATTTAGAGTCTTCAGAGGAGGAGAACGAAGCGGTCGTTTTGAGTCAGAAGATGAGACGCGTGCAAATGAAAAACGTGGAAGGTTTCTTGAAAACGTTCGGGTTCGAATACGATTGCGAGTTAGACTCGGTCACCATTGTAGGTAAAAAGGATGAAGATTTTAAGACGCACTGCGTTACGATGTATGACGTATCTTTTGCATCTTCTTCTTCGAATTTTGTAGCGATTGCTTCGGGTAGTTTTCAGCAGATTTCTAATAATAACGATAATGAAAATATTAATTATGGAGAGTGTTCTGTGAGCGTAGCTATTAACGCAGATGATGGATGCGCTTACTTAGGTATTTTTGATTCAGAGACGCAAAAAGCGCAGCTTTGGAAAACGACCGAAAAAATAGTGTCGCCTTCAACTACTGACATAGCAAAGAAGATCGACAACAACAACAACAACGGTAACGAAATAGATATTACTAATCGAATCGTACCAATTGGTGCCGCATTATTTGAAGACTCAGAATCAGACAAGATTGCGTTTGCGGCGATTCTTTCAAAGAACTTGTCAGCTTACTCGGACGTGTTTGGAAAAACGACTATACATGAATTCAAATCAAATGATCCACAAATCAAGAATGTCTTGTTCAAGGGCGCGTTTGCGTTCGTATCCGGCATCGCTTGTATTTCTAATAATAACTCAAACAACTTAAGGCGCGTATGCGTCTTAGAGTCTTTTCCAGACGACGACCAGTCTTGGAGGATAGTAACAATAGATGAACAAACACCCCAGGAAATGTATACGAAATATCTGGATGCAAAGTGTTGGGACGAAGCGCTCGAACTAGCTACGAAGTACGATGATATACTCGACGCAAACTCGACGCATAAGAAAAAATGGCTTGCTCTAATCGAGAGTTTACATAAAAATAGCAACAAGAATAACGATACTCCTGCTGCAAGTAAAATTGCTCCAATCGTCATAGAAACATTATCATCCATATCGGACCGATCATGGGTTGTCGCAGAGTGTTTATTACAGCTCGCACCGACGTATGAATTGCAGCGTTTATTACTCTCAAGAGTCATAGCGGAAACAGAAAAATTCAAAACAGAAGACGCGAACGTACAAACGCTTTGGTGGCTTCAAGCGAGAATCGCCGCATTTGGTGCTCTCGATCGGTTAGAGACTTTGAGAGCTATGCACTTGGGCAATTTTTCATCTTCTGCTTATGAAAGTTTTCGATTTTTTAATTACGTAGACGCCGCAAAAGCTGTAGCTTTAGCTGGAAACGTGAGAGCTTTGGAAATATTACTCCAACGACATAAGAAGGAATTTTATCGAAATCCGAACGATTTATTAGATATTTTAGGAGAAATTCCCGAATGTACTAATGTGGAAGAATATGGACGTTTATTAGTGGAGACACTCGATGATTTCGATAAAAACGGAAACGGAGGCGGCGCTCAAAACCACCATCGAGCGCCAGATTGGTGCGAACACGAAAATATTACCAAGTTCATACTCGAACACTATAATAACGATAATAATAATAGTAACGAGAAAACATTCATCGTTGAAAGACTAGACGAAGATGATAAAGCAAGGCATACAATTAAGTTATGCATGAACTCTTTCATTGAAAGCGGAGAGAAGGAGAACGCAAAAATTGCCGATATTGGAGATTGGGTAGTCGAACGCGCTTTTGAAATCGACGAGCGCGTAGGATCCATCTTAAATGCACGCGATTTTTTGGCAAAAGTTGCAAAGTCATCGAGTAGGTGTATAGAAGACGAGAGCATAGCACTCGCATTGCAAAATGCGACCTCTCTTTGTGAATTTGTTCTCAATGAAGATGTACTCGATTCCTTCTTGGCTTTAGCTTCTTCGTCCAGCAAACGAAATGATAGTGCTAGCGAGAACGACGACATTCCTTCGCTCTTAAAAATGCGTGTGCAGAATGTTTCATTGAGAGAATTTCACGCGATGTCATTAGATGAGAAAGTATCTTTACTTTTAAACGAAGTTGATACTACAATTGATAATGTCTGGGTAATGCTCGACGTAGTAACTCAAAATCTTGGACGCGCTGATTCGTCGTCGCAACAAAATATGATGACGATGGAGGAACTTTTACAGGATTGGCTTATTTCGATTGCGTTTGATATGCCAACTCACTTAGATTATTTTTCTTACGCATTGGAGTGGTTTACGAAAGACGAATGTTCGAACGCAAAATTATATCTCGGCGGTTCACTTGGTATTGATCGCGTCGTCACAGAAATTGTGCATTCGTTAACTCGCGTCGATAAGCGGTCCATCGTGAAACTCAAATCGATATTTTCGGGCATCCTTGTGATTAGAGGTCACGATCATGACAAAGACGACGATGATCCGTTAATGCGTTTGATACAATTTGTAGATGCAACCGAAGTCGTCCTTGTTCGCAAAAATACTTTAGACGTTTCAATGCGTGAGCTTTCTGAAGCTTGCGCGAATGAAGCATTCGCGCGAGAGCTTTTAAGTGAAATTTTAGAAGAAGAAAAGATTCGAAAATTAAACGATTCTGGATGGCTCAAGCTCTTCAAAGATATCAACGCGCTCTTAAAAGGTGCATTTTCGAAAGTGGAGTATCGGGAAGATTCGGGGATTCTGTTATTTGCGCTGAAGACCATTGTTCGCAGTCAGTTACGTAACCACGCGTGGTCAGCTGCGAAGATACACATACTTCGTTCAGAAAATGCAATATTGTCATCGACGATTCCGATTTTACGTTCTAGAGAACACGCTTTGCCATTATTGCTTGAAGTTGCAAAGGATTTTTCTCGCTCGGCGTTATCTGTCGACGATGCGGCAGTTGTTAATTCCGAAATTATTTTGCGCATGGTACCGCTTGATCCAGAAACTTCTATGCAATATCCTGAAGTTCTCGAAGAATTATTCCTCATCGATACGCTCAGAAAGTTAAGCGCGTTTAATGTTTACATAGCGCCAATTGAATTTGAAAATGCCAGAGAGAGTCAAGAAAGTATCATATTGTCCTGTCTCTCTGATAATCCGAAAAATTATTTGCGCTTTGACGAGCTCGTAGATGTTGGAGAATGTCTTGGAATAGAAACGAAGCGCGTCGAGCTAATGTGTGCCGAATACGCATATTCAGCTTATAGAGATTTTCAAGCGTCTGCAAGGATGGCTTTGCGTCTGATTTCGTGTGGATACAGCGAGTGTTGGCGTCTATGCGCTGCGCTCGGTAGTAAAAATGGCAATAGTAAAAGCAACGTGTTGACGGCAAAAACGAGGTTGTCTTTATTATCCTTCGCAGTATCACACTGTCCAGTATCTCAAGTACACGGGCTATTGGACGAATGGCAAAGAACAGAGTTGGAAAACTCGCCTTCAGAGTTATATGACCTTGGTTTAAAAGGAATCGAAGCTTCGGATGAAATGTTGGTGAAATTTTTGCACGAAGAGGAACCGACGATGCTGATGAGAATTGACGAGCTTGCGAAGTTTGCAATAACAACGAAAAGTAAAACTCAACATTTGGAAGAACAAGAAGAGCAATTTCCCAAACTTCCTCAACTCGCGTGTGCGAAATCACTCGGATACCTTGCGATGATAAATGATCCAAATCTCGCGGGCGACGCAGTCGATGAACTTGTTGCCGCTGCACGAAGTGGCCGTGCCCTTCGCATCTTGCTATCTTTAGGATTTTTTTCGAGAGCCGCTCGAGCATTAGATGATGTCGAAGATGATAACGACACCGCATCGTTTGCCTCTGCGAATATGAGCGATTTGACGAGTGCGCTTCAACGCAGCGGAACCGTTGATGCTAAACTCGCGGGTAAATATCGTTCTAGAGTTCATGCGATGAAAGATGCAGAAACCTTAGCATTTTTGCTTGGACGCGAGATTTTCGATGCAAGCACATTCGTTGCTGCCGATGATACTACGTTAGCAGATGAAGGTTACGGGTATAGAGCTAAATCAATTCTTGCGTTGGCAGGGAGTGGTATTCAAGACTCAGATTTATCGCGTTTACCTAACTCGTCGTCGGAAGAAGATAATGATACCGCGACGAATTCTTCATCACTATCAGGGTCATCATCTGTTTTGAAACTTTGTTTGAGGCTCGCAGAGACGCACGGCGTCGATCGGCAGGACATTTACGTCGCTCGAACGGAAATATTCTTTCGTTCTAATTTCGAAAACAGCGAAATTATATTGAAAGAGTATGCTGATGCGCTGAGAATGAAAACAATGCAAAACTCTACTTCATCGTTGAAAGATCTTTTGGCGCGGTTGGCATGGCAAGTGGTTTCAAATCTTCGTAGAGTCGACGTTTTAAAGTCATATTTTAAAATCGCTTCATGCGATGACGCCTTGACTCGACTGGATTTATTTCAAGAACTCGTTCCATCTCTCGACGTATTTCAAGTCTTCCAGTCCGATGGATTATTACACGAGAAAGTAGCTACGATTGAAATCTCGAGATTGTTAGCAAACGAATGCGCTTTACAGAGTACTCATTCGCCAGAGTTTCCAAATGCACTCAGTGCTAATCTCGGAAAAGCGTTTGAAAATTCACCGATTTCTTCCGAAACTATATTCGCCATAGCGGTTACGACTGTTTTAAAAGAAACAACATCATCGCGAACTGGAAGTAGAAAGAAACGATCAACATCTGCATCAAGATGGGAAGCCGCATGTTCGGCGCTTTCTTTTCTAAGCACGTCGTTTTTACTATCTCTGTTGAAGTTGAATGATACGTTTCTCGGTGAGTCGTCTCGCGAGTTGAAGATTACGATATTTTCAGACATCCTTTGCGAACTTGAAACGAGAACTGACTTAGGTGATGATGATATGGTTAGCTTGAAAAGTGCACGACAAACTTTTAAAAATCTTGAGTTTGTGCACGAAGTTGAAAGCGCGTTGCCTCGTTTGCACCCTGATAAACTCGAGAAACTCGAGGAATGTGTTGATATCGCTCGAGACGATGATGATGACGGTAAAAAGAATAGCGTTGCCGCGTTGTTGGATATTACTGCAAGCTGGATGACAAAGATTGTGGTTGAACCATTTCATTCTATTCAAACGGTTGCTAGGATATATTTAAATCGCACCGAATCTTCTTCTTCTACTACAACTTTGACGTCTACGATGTGCGCAAACGCTTTAGAAATTGCTCTCGATGAGAATCCGTTTGATTCCGAAAAGCTCGAAAACTTCGTCATAAAATCTCTCGGCAATTTTGAAGAAATAGATGGAGAATTGAAACAAATTCAAATTGATACAATCGACAGACTCGAGCGTTTTGTAGGAGAAGCTATTAATGAGAACGATCGTGCGTTTGTCGTGAACATTTTGAGTAGGAGCGACATTCCGTGGATATCAGAAGTTGTCGCTTCTGAATTGTTATCACACTCAGTCGAGGAGGCAGCAGATGAACAACATCAACTTCAGGATACTATTTCCCAGTCTTTGAGAGAAGAAGAGAAAGTTGTATTAACTTTTAAGAAAGAAGAAGAAGAAGAAGAAGAAGTCAAAGAAGTTAAAGAATTGACGAAAGATGTGTTGTTGGTTGATACCAATACAGCTGCTACAACAACAACAACTTCAACTAAAACTAAAACTGCAACTACTCCTCCATCGAAAGCGAGTAGAACAACGATTAAGACGAACGTTCCTAGATTGTTCTTGATTCAAAGCGAAAATTGTTTGAAGGCGCTTCAGCAAACGAAGAAAATTGAGGAGTCCGACTTAATTAATTTAGATTCCGCAAAAGCATTCATCGATAGCGCTCTCGATACTATTGATGATAGTGATGCTTTGAGTATGAAGATGAACGCGATTAGGGACGTTTTGTTTCTGTGGGAGGATATTGCGCCTTGGGCGCAAGTAATCAACGATAACGATGGTAACAACAACAACGTTGGTGACACACTTTTAATTACAGACAGCCCGTTGTCCGCTATGTGGTTTGCTCTCTTCAAAACGAATTTGCTAAAGCGAAACTATGCGATATCGTTTGCGAAAGATTGCGTCGCGCTTTCGACGATAAAATTGAAGAAGAGAAAAAAACAGTTGTTCGACGCAGATTCGTATTCCATTTTATCTGAAACTGAAACGCTCAAACTATTATTCAATGATATCGCAAATGATAATGATAATAATGAGTCGTCATTAAAGTTGGAAACGGCAAAGCTCGCGTTGCTTTTGCCATACGACTCTGCTCGAAAGCAAATTCTTTGCGCTGACTTTTTGTTTCCTGCCGATGGTATTGATATGGACCGAGAGTTCGCTTTAGCGCTCGTGAGCGTGAAATCGGCTCTCATGACGGTCTTAACCGAATTCGATCTCAAATTTGGGAAAATGAAGACTACGAATGATCATCAATGTCATCAACAACAAGTGCTGCTGAAAAAAACTCGTATTACTATTGAAAATATGAATGAAAGTTCTTCGCCGAGAAGTAAGTTTCTCGTCCGCGTTATTAAAAACGCGCTTAAAGGAGAAGGCGCAGAAAATCAAGCAGCTACGGCTTCGTTGTATTATATCATCTCCGTCCTTTATAACGATTTCAGAGAGTATGATTTAGCCGCTAACGTCTTATTTACATGTTTGCGTGTTTCCGAGGCGTTTCGGAACCCTGATACTTCGAGGCTTATTTTGAAGAGATATTTATCGCGAGATAATTTGAAGAAATTTTGTGGTAGCAGTACTGAACAACGCTCGATCGATGATGATGAAAAAAAGAATAAATTAAACTCTTATTCATCTTCTGAAGTTTTAGCGATTGGGAGAATTAAGCGCGAGTTGTTACTAATGTATAATAATAGTACTGTGGCGGGTAGGTAATATTAGTTTTTTAAACTCAACTACTTGGGTAAAACGAATCATTTCACTATATCCCCTTTCTATCTAATACACACGTGCTACTAAGTTATAAACATTCTATTATTATTATACTAATTTACATCACTCTCTTTCTTTTAAGAAAACACCAACTACAACAACTTAAGCATCTCCTATTAAATAACTCAACCGTGTCCTAGCCATTTGACTCGATTGCGTGTTATGTATCCTCGCTGATAAGTTCTTCGAAAACTTAGCCTCTCTCATCGTCACTAAAGTCTCGCCGTTTAATCGATCTTCTCTGACTAAGTACTCTCGATTCCCTCTCGTCGCCGCGAAATATTTAGAACGCATTTGTCTAACTGCCATGGCTACTGCAAACGCACACTTCTCTTTCAAACTATCATCATCACTATCATTAGTACTAGTATTATTATAATATTCTTCGTGGGTGCCTTCGCACGTTCCTTCCTGCACGAACACTTCTTCCGAATCTCCAGTGAACGATAGACATCTCGGTGAAACACCTAAGCAAACCACGGACGAGAACTTCCTTAATCGTAATCGATCAGTAGTCGATGGAGAAGTACATTGTACGGGGCTGATGTTATTCGCGCACGAGGACGAAATCATCTTCTGTTGTTCGAATCCATTGGACCAATCCTTAAATACATTATCTTCGAAATTTGCGCGCATTGGATCCAATTGAGCCTTGGAATAATATCTACACGTGCGCAAAGAAGGTCTCAAGCGTTTTAGTTCTTTTATTGATCGAGTGGTGTTTGTTTGTTTAAGCGCGTTCATGTCGTTTGCGTTTATCTCCGCAGTTTAAATATAGTGAGGTGGATTTATAGAAAAGAAAAAGGGCACACGCCATTTTCTGGTTTAGGGTTTCATTTTTATGTTTAGGGTTTCATATTTTGGAGTGAGTGATATTTAGATCGGCGGGAGGATAACGAAGGGTATCATCATTCAGTTTCACAGAATTTCCTAGACCATATTACAACACGGATAAGACTTGATCGACGTGCGCGGTCGATTTCACGGATAACATCTTCTCGCCCTCGTTCTTCGCGCCAGATTCTTTCCAATGCGCGATGATCTTTGAATCTTTCGCGCTAATAACGAACGTTTGTCGATCGGAGAACTTCCCGAACACTGGTAAGTTCAATTCGGCTCCGTACGATTTCGAAACCGAACCGTCTCTATCGCTCAATAAAGTAAACGTTAACCCTTTCTTATCGCAGAACCCTTCGTGCGATTCAATCGAGTCCATCGAAATACCGACGACGCGAGCGTTTTTCTTTTGAAACTGTTCCTGCGCTTGATTAAATCGTTCGGCTTCGATCGAGCATCCGGTACTCCCGTCTTGGTTATAGAAATAGACGACGACGTACGCGTTCTTCTTTAACTCGGTGGATAACTTAAACGACCCGCCGCCGGTTTTCGGGAGCTCGAAATCGATACAGTCGTCGCCGACGTTCAACGCTCCTTCGTTAGCTTTAGCCTCTTCAGTGCTAGTACTACTGCTACGAGCCGTCGTCAGTAACAGACCGGCTAAACTAACAGCCCTGCGCCTGTTGAGTGTGTTATAATTACCGTTGTTGTTGTTATTATTATTATTATTAGTAGTACTCTCATCAGTGTTAGTATTTTTATTACTACGCACCGTGACAACATTATTCATCCTGTTCTTCTTCTTTTCGATTATCGACCTCGCATCGACTGCCGTCGTCAAAACCATTCGATTCGTTCCGATCTTCGCGGAGATCATTTTTTCAACGCAAAACCAAGACTTTGTTCTCTCGCGACTATTCTCTTCGCGCGCACTTCAGAGAAGTAGGAGTAGTGTGTTGCCGCGATATCTTTATCCAAAAGATGAGTTTAGGGTTTAGGGTTTAGCTGAAAAAAACGCGGCACCCCTAGTGATACTTCTTTATTAATCTTAGTTGTAATCATTATACACACAAAACAACGCATATATATATATACATATACACGCACGCTCAGCACGCGCTTACGTGAAAGAAGTTCTAACTCGTTTCGAGATATATGTATATATATACACACACACACATATACCGATTTATTTTTGTTCCAGAAAACCATCCCAATCCGCGTGTTCTGTTTCCCCTTCCTCGCTCTTCCTGTTTTCTGTGTAACGGTCCTGAATCAGTCGCGAGATGAATACTGTCGTTAAAGAAAGCGGTCGAGGCTCGATACTAGGCCTGATCGGGAAAGAAAAACGTGCGCGAATACGATTTAGTGTAGGGTTTAGGAAGTGCACCGCGACAGTATTCGCGTATGAGAGCTCGGTGCGTAATGAACTGCTCGAAGACGATGATGAAGGTGAAGATGATTTCGATAGGAACAACACAAAAAATGGCGATACGATCGTTTCGACGACCGTAAAGCTTAAGAACGAAAGGCCGAAACAGGACTCGTTCATACTCGAGCAAGAACAGAGACAAGTGATCGATACGAGTAAGAATTTTATGGAGATTGAGGATGAGCGAAACAGGTTTGATATGTTCTTGGAGGTTTCTAGTTTGTCCGTTGACGCGAGCGCGGACGAGGCGACGATGCGTAGTAGCGGTAGTACTAGTAGTAGAATCGAAAAGAATAGTGACGAAAATAGCAACAACAACAATAACAATAATAATAATAATAATAATAATAACGAACCGGGATCGTATAGTTTTCTGGATAAATATTCGCCACCGACTATGTTCGACGAACTCGTTTTACAGAACAAATCGGTCGAATCAAAAGGGACGATCATCGGCGTCGTCGCTTTAATAACTGGGTCAACAGTCGGTGCCGGGATATTAGCGTTACCGGCGGTGACTGCCGATATTGGCGTTATACCGAGCGTTGAAGGCATATTCTCGGTTTGGTTCTTGTTATTATTATCGGCGTTATTATTAGCCGAGATTAACGTCTCGTGCATGCGCGAGAGAGACGAATTGAGGTTCGAGCACGGAAGAGGACATTCGCCAGTCGTGATTTCATTACCAGAAATGGCCATGACGACTTTGGGAACAACTGGGAGTTATATCATGTTATTTACTTATTTATTAGCTTCGACGACTTTGTTAGTCGCGTACATCGCGAAAGCTGGAGAGATCATTGAACAAATAAATCCTTTATTGACTTTAAACGCGAGTACGATTGGGTTCACGGTTATATTAGGAGGGATTTTAGCAAATAGCTCTGTAGAAGTGATTGATGGAATCAATCGCATGTTGACGCTTTCGTTAATGGCTCTATTCTTTGGCATTTTATACGAAGGCGCAATCGTGACCGATTTCGATAATTATAACTTAATCAACGACGCTTCGAAATTACCAGAAGCGATTCCGGTGATGTTCCTTTCGTTAGTCTATCACGACTTAGTTCCAGTGATTTGCGCGTATATGAATGGCGATATGAAGAAAATAAGAAAAGCAATCGTTCTCGGAAGCTCGGTGCCGCTCGTTATGTTCGTATCGTATATTATCGTCGCGTTATCGATTAATAATACTTCGTTAGCAAACGGAATGGGCGTTAAAGATCCTTTAGATTTACTTTTAAACTCAGACGTTGGATGGATCGTCGGTGGTTTCAGTTTTTGCGCAATAGCTACGAGTTTTATTGGAACGTGCTTAGGAGTCACGTCGACGATTGAACCGAAGATTAAGGAGTATTTACCTCAATTGACAAAGACGAATAATAGCAGTACGTCGACGAAGACGACGTCGAAGACGAAAAAGATCGCGTACGTAGCCTCGCTGACAATACCGCTCATCATCGCTCTATGCGCGACTGATATATTTGTTCCAGCGACTAAGTTCGCAGGCGCGTATTGCTCAACGGTTTTGTATGGCATGGTCCCGTCAGTAATTTGTTTCATTTGGTTCAACTCAGCCGAACGTAACTTGTTCCATAACGTAGGCATGGAGTTTGGAACAAAAATACCGATCAAAGCTTTTGTCTTTTTAGCATCGTTCGGGATCATGCTCGATCGAATATTACAAGACGTTGGGATATTGTAAATGGATATATTCATATATACCGTACACTGTGCCATATATATATATATATATGATCTATGAATCACTATCGCTATCGTCTTCTTCGTCAAAACGTGACATTTTTTTCTTCGCATTATTATCATTTATATTTTCCGTAACTGCTTTCCTTTTCTCGTTCGTTGTGGCAAACTTCAAGGCATCAATTACGCTCGATTTCACTTTATTCATTTCCTTCACTAATCTTTTCGCAGTTTCTTCCTCGGTTTCTGATTTCAAAATCAATTTCTCGCGCTCATCTTTCGAGCGAATCTTAGCCGCGATGAGCCCTGCGCCGGCATCTTCTGCGACGCCGTGCGCGACCACAGAAAAGCTCACGAAATCTTCTTCTTTATCATCGTTATCATCATTCTTCGTCTTACTATCAAAAATATTATTAGTATCGCATTCACTCATACGTTTCAAGAGCTCAAACGCATTCACGCAGGTCCCGACGACGTCGTGCTTCCCGTACATCGCGCGTAAGCGCTCGTCCTCGGCTAAGTACACACAAAATTCTCGTCGATCGCAGTCGTACGAGCACTCGCCAATATTCGCTCTCCTTACTACGCCGCCGTTCTCCATTTGCACTATCCTCGCTTCATGTTCGTCACCATCACGACCATTACGATCACGATCGTCTCCGTTTCGAGGATTCACCTGGAAAATCTTCCTCTCCAAATCCCAAACCGCGCGCCATCGCATCGTCCTCGCGCTCGTCCTCGCGCATTCGTCGTTGAACATTTTCATGGCCCGTTTCGATCGCGCGTTCCTATGGAAATCGAGCGTTCTTTCGCTCGAAAGTTTCACTAAACACTCCGTCGATTTCAGTTCATCTCTTCCTCGATCGTTCGTTTCTTTCGAAAACTGGAAGTACGCTATCTTCCCCTCGATCTTCTTCGCGGTATTCTCTGCTTCATCTTCTCCCCTATGTGGTTCCAGACGACCAG
>Ga0209710_1001945_pt1 | contig 14944 bp, 13 predicted proteins | sample ArcticOcean_MG_C_5_FD_187436 | JGI IMG/M metagenome (GOLD analysis project Ga0209710, IMG submission 187436) | Marine microbial communities from western Arctic Ocean - ArcticOcean_MG_CB4_138 (SPAdes) (version 2) | ecosystem: Environmental > Aquatic > Marine > Oceanic | place: Arctic Ocean...
TATTTTTAACACTAGTTTTAAAAAAAGAGTCATCATCAAATTTAATTATACCTAGGGGAGGTAAGCTAGATTTAATATATTCAAAATTATACTCTCTATCAAAAATCATTATTGGTTCGTGTCCATGATTTATGTATTCAACTTCCTGTTTTTCAATATTAATCTTACCAATTACAGCTGTTATAAACATACCTTGATAAGAAGAGTCTGATACTTGATTGTTCACATAACGAGCAATAGTTGATACAGGTTTTTCTAATTTTGCTAGTGACCTAAAGACCGATGAAGCATTAGCCATTAAAATACCAGCTTTAATTCCTTTGCCAGATACATCTGCAAGAGTAAAATATATCTCATTATCATTTACTCTAATGTAGTCATAGTAATCACCAGAGACATCTCTTGCAGGTATATTTTTTGCATAAATTAATTTGCTATCTTCAAAAACTTCTGGAAAAAGTTTCTTTTGTACTTCACCTGCTATTTCTCTTTCTCGTTTTAAAATAATTTGTTTTTTTTCATTATCAAGGGCAATTTCATTTTCTCTTAAATATCTAAAGTAAAGAGTAGTTAAGAATAATAATGAAGAGCTTAAGATTATATAAAAAACATCTATAAAATAATTAAACTGATAAGCAATAATACTTGAAGACAATAAAATAAAAATTAGACCACCAAAAAATACAATACTAAATTTTGGTAAAATTTTATTTGGAATAATTAGTGCTAGAATTAAAGAAATTACTAATAAAAGGTTTTCAGTAATTGTTGTAAAAGTATTTTTGATAATAAAATCATTGTTAATAATATTTTCAATCATGTGTACATGAGTCTCAACACCAGGAATTACATTACCATTTGGAATTTTTACAAAGTCGAATATTCCTTGTGCAGAACTTCCAACAATTGCAATTTTATCTCTAAGTTTATTTGCATTGATATTTTGATTTAAAACATCAACAGCAGAAATGTAGTTTTCTTTATCAAATTTTTTATAGTTAATATGAACAATTGCATTTGCATCTGGTTCAATTTGATATTTTCTTGTTTTAATTAAATTAATTCCTGCTTCATCTGAATTGATTAAAATACTTTTGTGATCATGAAGGACTCTTAAAGTTTCTAAGCTTAAAGCTGGCCAAATATCATTTTCGATTTTTAAAAATATTGGCAAAGATCTTAGAACAGCATCTGAACTATCTAAGTAAGATATAGTTCCTACTCCTTTTGCAGCGTTATTAAATTTTTCTAAAGAAGTAATTTTATTTTTAAAGCTATAAATATAATCAGATGGATCCCCACCTTTTGAAACAATGTTGGTTTTTGGTTTTGATGGATTGTCTTTGTTGTATTTTGAAATATCACCAAGAACAGGGAGTACAACATTTGATGATTGGATACTTTCAAGAAGTTTTTGGTCACTGTCCAATACAGTGTCATTTTTAATATTAAATTCTTCTAATATTTTTTTTGGGTTCTGTTTATCGTCCTCACTAAAGAATACATCAAAAGTGATTACTGATACTCCATATTGATTTAATTTTTGAATTAAGTTTGCAAATATATCTCTACGCCAAGGAAATTGACCAATCTCACCAATACTTTTTTCATCTATATCTATAATGACCACTTCATCAAAGGTACTTTTTTCAATAAATAATGATTGGTATGCATCATAGGAAATATTTTCAATCTTTCTTACAAAGTTGCTATCTTGAATTTTTATTAAAACTAAAAAAATTAACAAAACAATTCCAGAATATTTCTTAATATTGTTCATAAGATTTATTTTTAGTTATAATTATTTATTGTAGTTTCAATATCTTTTTTTTTAATCATCATTAAATCAACTTTGGATTTATTTTCTGTTTTAGTTAATCTTGAGGCCTGAGTTTCGATACAACCTTCAAAAAATCTTCTAATATCTCTTCCATTCGAATACCTTTTACCAGTTACTTCTATAATTTTTTTACATGAATTTCTTAGACTTTCATTTGCGTCATTAGCAACAGTATAATTGTTGTCTTTGCAAAATTTATAAAAAATTTGATAGAGGTCTAAAAAATTATAATCATCAAATAAGATTTTTTTTTTAAATCTTGAAGTAAGTCCTGCATTCGAGTCGATAAATGTAGACATATTTTTTTCATAGCCAGCTACAATTACTATAATTCTATCCCTATAATCCTCCATATATTTTAAAAGTTCGTCAATAGCTTCTTGACCGTTATCATTTGGATCACTTTTATTGATTAAGGTATAGGCTTCATCAATAAATAAAACATTATCAATTGCATTATTATATTTTTCAGCAGAACGTTTTGCAGTTTCACCCTTTTCTGAGACAACTAAATCACTTCTAGTGACTTCTATGAGTTTACCGTCTCTAATTAAACCAAGATCACGATAAATATTTGCAATTATTCTTGCAACAGTTGTTTTTCCAGTTCCAGGATTTCCGGTAAAAATTAAATGATTTGTTATTGTGGTTGAATTGCCTAACCCTTCTTTTTCTCGTTCTTTAGAAGTTAATAAAAAATCTACTATTGATTTAACCTCTTTTTTTACTTTTATTAAACCTGGAAGTTTATTAATTAGTTCAACATTTTTGACAATATCGTTATCCATCATGTATACAGAATACACTAGATAAATTATGAATAAAAACAACTTATTAAAATATTTGATTTTATTGATAATAATTCCTCAAATATTATATTCAGGTGAACCAGGTGATGAGATCCCTGGTGAAATAAAAGAAGTTGAAAAAAAGGTAGAGCTTGAAGATTTAGATCAAGAAACTATCGACACACAAAAAATAGAAAAATTAATAGAGAAATCATTAGAACCTAAAACTACTACAGTAGATTTGCCCAAAAATAGATTGACCCATATGTTTGGCCAAGCATTTCTAGAAAAAATTAATAACCAAAATATTAAGATCATCAAGAATTGTCAGCCATTATCAAGTGTAGAAAAATGCTATATTGTTGATCCAAAAAAAAAATCAAAATATTTTAATACTTATTATTTCTATACAAATATTGATAACAAAGTGAATGCAATCATTGCCTTTGATAATAAAAAGTTAACAGATGTTTCAGAATGTAAAGAGAAAATGGATGAATGGGTTGTATTTTTTGAAAATTTTGACCTGCAAAAAGTAACCAGTGAAAATCAAAATTTATCTGTAATTTATTCTGATAAACCTCAACAAAAACCTTTAGAAATAGTTTCCAGCTGTTATGGCGAAAGCTTTAGAGATGTTGAGTCTTCTTTTATTTTGAAGTTTTATAAGCAGGTTTAAGTGAAAGTCTGCTTGATATTTTTAGCAATATTCTTTTGCAAAATAGCATATGCCAACGATCAAAATAATTTTTATGAATCAAGATATAATTTTTTAAAAAATTATATTGAACAATTAAAAACACTACAAAAAAAAGATCAAAATTATAAAGGCAGCGTGGTTGAAACAATGTCGGGCTCTTTTTTTATTAGTTTTGGAAAAGGTAGTCAAAATAAAGTTGATCAAGAAACTTTAAGTCAATGTAATTTAAAGAAAGGTCTTGATTGTAAAGTTAGATTTCAGTCTTTAAAAAAAAATAAAAATTACAATCGATTGGCAAAATTTGATAAAAAAAATAATCTTCTTTTATCACTTGAAAAAAAAATAGATTCTAAAATAGTAGATGAATATAAAAAGATCATATTTTTAAAAAATATTAACACTTTCGGTCATAAAAATTTTGAATGTAAAAAAAATGTTACCCCTTTTAAACAATTAATCTATCTTATAAAAAAAGAAATCGATGTTTATCCAATTGAATTTATAAATAATTCAGGGTTAAAATTTATAATGATTTGTGAAGAATTAACACTTAATGATAACAAGGTAACAGGAGTGGCCCCTGGTCATTATGATCAGTCACCAGGTGTATTTTATATATCAGCAAAAGAACTTAAAGATGCTAAAAATAATCCTAGAGTAAAGTCAATGTTGAAGCACGTTTTTCATCATGAATTTTATCATATCATAGACGCACAACTAACAAATGTCATAATTGATAATCAATGGGAAAAGATTAATAAAAATAAATACTCCAAGGTTGAAATATCTGGAGACTTAAATTTAGATAATTCTATAAATGGTTTTATTACTCAGTATGCAAGAAACAATCAAAATGAAGATAAAGCTGAACTATTTGCAATGTTGATAACTAAAAATAGCGAAGTTAAAAAATTGTTAAATGATGACAAAGTATTATTTGATAAAACAAAATTATTAATATCAAGATTAAGAAGTATCTCACCCTCTATTAATAAAAATTTTTGGAATAAATTGAATTAAGTTTTTGGATTTCTAATTTCGTGTATATTATCGATTAGTATATCTAAATCCGTTTTCACTTTCTTTACAACTTCAGTCCAATCACCTGGCTTTTTTTGTCGATAAATTCTGAAGTTTTCATACCAAATAGTTTCTTCATTAGAGTTAAACCATCTCCAGTCGGAGACATGGGGTAATAACAACCAAGTTTGAGTTCCAAGACTTCCTGCTAAATGGGCTATAGCATTATCTGTTGTTATTACTAAATCTAAGTATTTAATAATCGCTGCAGTATCTATAAATTTTTTAGAACCAGTATCAATCAATGGATCATAATTTATTATTTGTTTTGAAAAATTGTATTTCTCAATTTGTGATTGAGCATTACCTTTTTGTAGACTTATAAAGGAAGCTTTATTATTTTCTATGATATCTTTATAATGAAATAATTCTAAAGAATTTTGTTGATCTCTTGGGTTTTGTTTACTTCCTTGCCAGTGCAAACCAATTTTAACCATATTATCAACGCCCATTAACGTTTCCCATTCTTGAATTTTTGCATCATTAACTTTGATTTGTGTCGGTGCTGGGCAGTAATTTTTTAAATCTGGTGTTAAAATATAAATCAAATTTTGTAAAGGAACCCAAAAATCATAGTCTTCAATATGCTCTTCAATACTTACTGTTTGTTGAATAAACTCAAGTTCTTCAAATAAATGATGTACTTGTTCAGGACATCTAAAAATAATTTTACAATCTAACTGCTGTAAAGTTTCTAAATACCTAGAAAATTGAATTGTATTACCAAAACCACTCTCACAACTAACAACTATCGTTTTTCCTTTAATATCCTCACCTTTCCAAATTGGTTTTCCACTTTTAATTAGATCTAACAGCAAAGGGTCATCATGAATTCTGTATTCATACTCTTGAAAACCTTCATCAAATCTCTCTTTTGCTAGCAGTGCAGTTCCAAGATTGACATGTGCTCTTGTAAAATTTGAATTAAGTTCAATGCTTTTGTTATACATCTTTATTGCATCATCAAACTGCTGTGCATTAATTAGAGTATTTGCATAATTAAAGTACACAATATTAGAATCTGATTTAATCTTTATTGCTCTTTGATGGCATATTATTGCATCTTCATATTTGTGCTGCAGGTAAAATAGATTTCCTAAATTACTTAAAATATAATGATTATTTGGTATACTGATACTAGCTCTTTGATAAACTTTTACCGCTTCATAAAAATCCTTATTTTTTTTATAAAGTAAGGCTAAATTTAAATAGGCCACTAATTCTTTTGGTTCTAACTCAATTACTGCCTCATAACACATAATGGCATCTTCAATTTTATCGTTTTCTTCATGATTTTGTGCCAATGTTAAATAGGCAGAAATAAAAACAGGATCTTGTTCAATAACTGAATTCAAAATTTTTTCAGCCTCATCATATTTACCTAAATAATAAATGTTTGTTCCTAATTTATATAAGGTCTCATTATTAAATTGACGGTCTAAGGATGAATAATAATACCAAATAGATTGCATTTGTTGATTTTGAGCATTGTAAATATCACCAATTAAATCAAAAATTTTTGGATTATTAGGCTCTCTTTTTAGAATTAAATGAGCAGTTTTTTTAGCAAAGTTAAATTGTTTTTGGTGAACCAAATTATAGATTTTATCGATTTCTTTATTTATTAAATTATTCATTATTGAAGAATCAGTACTACTTTATATTAATATTTTAAAAAAATTATATCAAATTGAAAAAATAATTACCTAACAAAGGATATGTATACGCCGTTAAAACAATAAAACACCCATAAGGTAGTTGGTAATGAGCCTTTTTTTTATATTTTAAGATAATAAAAATTCCAATTAGAGAACCAACCAGTGATGAAAAAAACAAAATATAAAAAATTGATTGATAGCCAAACCAAGCACCAATTAAGAAAAATAATTTAGCATCTCCAAGTCCCATTCCCTCAATTTTTCTAATCTTTAAATAAAGAAATCTTATCAAAAAAATTAATAGATACCCAGCTATAGCTCCGATTAAACTTTCTATATAAGTGATGTTAAAAGGATTTAATTTAATAATTGAAGTAATTAATCCCAAATATCCAATAGGTAAACTTATTTTATCTAGAATTAAAAACTCATTCAAATCTGTAAAAAAAATAATTAATAAAGATGAATAAAAAATTATAAAAAAAATGAATTCATAACTAATTCCATAAATTTTATATGAAATTAAAAAAGTAAGACCAGTAATCAACTCAACTATTGGATAGAAAATACTTATTTTCTTTTTACAATATGAACATTTACCTTTTAAAAATAGGTAAGAAAAAATTGGGATATTATGATAATAATTAATTTTTTGTTTACATGAAGTACAAGACGAATTTTTATTTAATCCAATGTCTTTAGGTAATCTATAAATACAGACATTAAAGAAGCTGCCAAATATCATTCCTAATACGAATAGGAAAGCTTGTAACACTTATCTTTTAAATTTTATTTTATCATCATCTTCACCATCATCACGACTAACTTCTGGTGAAGTTTCTTCATTTGGAGTTTCGGTTGTTTGATTTTCTTTCAAATCAAGATCAACATTTTCACTTGCAGCTGGAGCTTCAGGTTCACTAACTTCAGGCGTTGCAACACCACTTGATGCCTCTGTCCCAGTTTTACTTTTAATACTAAAAATTTTATCTAAATGAGCAAGCTCTATAACTTTCATAACTTCATTACTAACATTGACTAAATGAAATTCTTTTCCAGTCAGTTCTTTTGTCATTTGCATTCCCTCAATTAAAGATGCAATCCCTGATGAGTCTATATAGCTAACATTTGCTAAGTTTACTTCAATAATCTTTGTTGAATTTAATAGATCTTTTATGTTTTCCCTCACTGATGGAGAGATATCTAGATCAATTTCTTCACCTAAAATTAAAGTTCCAACATCACCATTAATTTTTTGTTCAATAGACATGTAAGTTTATTTATATTATTAATATCATTAAAACAATACCTATTATGATAATTGAATGCATATCCTGCAGTAAAAAATTTGAACTTAAGGAAGAATTGTTACCACCTGGTGGATCTAAAGTTCGATGTGGAGCATGTTCAGAGGTATGGTTTTTTCATCCTGAAAAAGCTTTAGAAGAAAATGAAAACTTAAATCAGGATATGAGTTTTTTATCAAATACAGACTCTGAGTTAGAAAAAGAAGATCAAGGCATTGATGACTCAATGTCTCAAGAAGAAATTAAAAAGGATGTAGTTAGTCAAGAAGAAATTAACAAGAAGGAAGTTAGTGATTTTAAAATTTTTGGTAATGACACTACAGAATTACCTAAAAAAGAAGAGATGGATCAAAATTTAAACAACCTAGTTTTAGATAGAAAAAAAAATCAAAACTTTTTATCAAATTTTTTTAAAAAAAAAGATAGAATTTCTGAAGCAAAAACTTTTTTCAAAAAAAAAGATAAAAAAGACGAAAAGAAGCGTATAAAAGATAAAAATCCAAATTATCAGTTTAGAAGGTTATTAATATATTTATTGTTTGTTCTGTTACTTGTATTAAGTATATTTCTAACACCTTATAGAACCCAGCTTGAAATGGCATATCCTTCATTATCAACTTATTTTGATTTTATAGGCCCCATATATGATAAATTTATGTCTTATTTAATCTTATAGATTAATTTTTTGATGAAGCTTTCTTTTCAGCTTCTTTTTCTTCAATGATTTTTTGTTGCTCTATTAACTTTTCATTCTTTTTTAATAGATTATCTTTATCCTTAAATACATAGGCATGAATAACGCCATTTGCTAAAATTTTATCAGATTTTGGTGAATATCTTTTGATTGTTTCTTCTACTAAATTTATTTTAAAATTTATCTCAGACAGTTTAATTTTAAGTTTAATAAAATTTTCATACTTACTTAAAAATTCATACTCAATGGCATAAATTTCATAAATATCTAATTTTTTACTCTTAATTTCATTAAGACTATTAATTTGTACATTTAAAGGATTGGCAAATGTAGATATACTATTTTTAAATTCTTGAAATTCTGTTGGAGACATGAATTGCATTATTTCTTTAATATATTTATATTCTAAATCATTTACATCTTTTCCTTTTAAGGCAATTTGCATGAGCATTTCTCTAGATTTTTCTTCAACACCTCCATCTTTTTCCAAGGTTGCATTTTGAGTTGATATTTTTACCGAAGTATAAATTTCTAAAAAAACAAATAGAAGAATGCTTACTAAAAATGCTCCAAATCCAACAGTTACGAATTTTGATTTATCAGCAATTGTTTCATCAATGATATTTTCATTTGAATTAGCTTTTTTTTTCGTTCCAAACATATATTTCTTTTTACTTAATAATTGATTTGATAAGGTTAATCCATGATTCGTTTAATATATGTCAAATCATGATTTACTTCAAAGGATCACATCTATCAATTAAGAAAAATCTTAATCAAACTAAAAAAGCCCTTTTAAAGGACAATCAATACAAAAAAGCTAACCAAGATTATTTAAACGAATTATCCAAAATTTATGGAGACAATGTTATAGATTTAAACGACTCTGTTTCTGAAACCCTAAAAAATAAAAGTGAAATTCCTGAGAATAATAACGGTAAGAAGAATGATAATGTTATTTATCTACAAAACGAAATAATTAGAGATGTAGTGTCTTCAGATAATGACTCCATCATAAATTTAACTAAAGAAATAAAAAATGAGACTGATGGATTAGAACCAATTATTGATTTAAATAAAGAAATAAAGGTTGAAGAAGAGATAGTTGATAAAGAAGTAATTATAGAAGATTTGACTGAAGAGAAGGGTCTTGAAACAGAAACTATAAATCAATCAACTAGTGAAATTAATCCAACGGAAGAAGATTTTGATCCAAATACTATTAATGACAGTATTGCTACTGATGCAACGGATATAATTGAAAATAATAATCAAAAATCTCAAAGTGCTGCTATTAGTGAACAATTTAATGATGAAATAATTGCTAACAAAATAAAAATTGATCAACTTGAAAGTAGCATCTCACAGATTGAAGATTTAAGTGGGAAGATACAAGATATTGATAATCAAAATAATTTATTATTTGATAAATTAGATGATCTGGTAAACCAAAATCTAAATTTATCTGATAAACTTGATACCGATTTAGACCTTAAGCTAGATATAGCCTCAGTAAAAATAGACGAAAAGTCAGATCTTAAATATAAAGCGCTTGAAGAAAAAGTGCTTAATATTCAAACTGAAATGTTTAATCAAACACAAAATTTAAAAGATAATTTTGAAAATTTGCAAACACAATTAACAAGCTCCATGTCTCAAATGTCGAATGAAAAAAATGAAATATTAGATAGTGTAAATTTAAAAATGAATACAGTTAATGAAAATAGTGTAAATGCAATCAATCTCCTAAAACAAGAACTTGAGGGGATAGAGCCTAAAATTTTCAAAAGTATTGAAGAAAAACAAAAAAATAAAACTGAGTCAGAAAAATTACAAGATAGATTTAATGATATTACAAAAATTTTAGATATGCAAAATATGAGAATGAGTCAATTATATCACTCCACTGAATTGCAGAATAGTCAAAATATTTTACAAAAAAATATGGAAAATAGTAACCAGCCAGTTAATACTGAGGCTAACATAAGTCATGAAACTTCAAATCGATTAGTAGATAATATTATTGGTGAATTGAAAAACTATAATGATAAAAATTTTAGAGAGATGAAAAAACAAATCTTTAATTTTGAAACTAATAGTTTATTAGACAAAATTAATCCAACAAGCTTAGAAAAAAAATTTTTAGATGCACCTGAGAGATTTGATAATTTGTATGATGCTAAAAATTTTGTAGTAAATTCGCTTTCCAAACAAACAAGTGACTGGATAGATGAAAATCAACAAAAAATTGAGGAAATTTCAAAAAAATTACTAGATAATTAATAAATTCTTTAATCTACTGCATCAATAAAAATTTTAAGTTTTATATTTATTTTGTTTCTCTGCATTCCAAATTAAAGTAAATTTTTTTAAAATTAAATTTTTTTTATGAATAAAGAAATTAAAAATGGTTTCTCATTAGTTGAATTACTTGTAGTTGTTGCAATAATAGGCATTCTGGCAGCAATTGGTTCACTTGCTTATCAAGGTGCTATGGAATCTACTAAAGAAAAAGTTGCTGAAAAACATTTTAGTGACATTGTAAGACACATTGATACAGAATTAATTATTTTAGATAATTTTATAAGTTTAACTTCTCCAGCAATTAAAGTACCAAATAGCCAGACAGATTATTGGGAAATGGGAGCAAATACTTTAGATCAATTTTTAATTGGTTTAAGAAATTATTATTCAATTGATGCTGTGCCTAGTTATAAAAACCCTTTTAAATCCTCGGGTACAAAGCAAGTTTTTGCTTTGAGTTTACCTGCAGACAGTAATGATCTAAGCTTTGATGATAAAGGCAGTATTGTATTAAGGGTTGATCCTAATTTTTTAACTGATGGAGTTAAAAAATCAGGTATAAGAAAGTTTCAGGTTATTTATTATCAAAGTGAGGGTGTAATCAATACCAGTAAAACAAAATCTTTATCGTTTAAAAATTAATTCTTAATTAAGAAAAGAGCATTTTGAATGTAAGAATAATAAGCGTATAGTATTAGAAATTTTGAAAAATATGCCCAAACTTTTTTGCCTTCATACTTATTGGCACTTTTCCAAACACCTATTGTTGCAAATGAAGTATATATAAAAAAAATTAACCCTTCAAAAATAATTAACATTTTCCAAATAAAGCTTATGTTCATGAATTTTTGACTAACTATAGAAACTTTAATATCTTCTTGTAGAGCAACAATTGTTAAGATGATGATCAGACTTATAAAAAAAGGATAAATATTGCCATACAACCAAAAAGCTTTTTTAAGACCGATCTCACCATTAATTAATTTTTTAAAAGCAAAATTCATAAATTAGAATCATATATAAAAATATTCAAAAAATATTCTAAAAATATTGTAAAATTATATAAAAATTTACCAAATATTGAGTAATTATATGGTTTACTTAACATTTAATTAATTTACAGTAAGGCATCTAATTAGAAAAAAATAAAGGATATAAAACATGAAAACATTACAAAAAGGTTTCTCACTTGTTGAGCTACTTGTAGTTGTTGCAATTATAGGTGTGTTAGCTGGTGTTGGAATTGTAGGATATCAAGGGTATACAGATTCCGCAAAAGAAAGAGTAGCAATTGCTAACTACAACTCTGTTGTAAGATTTATTGATACTGAGTTAACTCTTCTAAATAACAATATTCAAACTAAATCTGCTGCAATTAAAAAATATACAACTAGCTGTGCGGAAACTGCAAAAACAACAACAGTTCAGTATGACAATACTGATAGTACTCATACATTAGCAGAATTTTTACAAGGTATTATGTGTTATTTTGATGCTACGGATGGATATGGAAGTTCTTTTAAAAATCCATATGCATCAACAAAATCACAAGTAGTATATAATCAGACTTGGGCCGATACTAAACAAGGGGAAATTAATCTTGGTCTTGTCAGTGTTGTTGCAGAGAGCAGGTCAGGTGTACCAATCACACAAGCTGATGTTGATCTTAGCGTTGGTAGTACAAGAGGTGGTACATTTATCGTAGAATATTTTGATGCAGCTGCATCAGGAAATGCAGGTGAGAAAAAAGGTAAAAAGTCTACTTTAAAATAGTTTAATTTTTAATATTTTAAAAAACCCTCTCCTTTAAAAAAAGAGAGGGTTTTTTTATTCTTATTTTACCTATTAAGAAAACAAAATTTTATTATTTTATAATTGAAATGAAAAAAATATTTAATTTTTAAATTATAATGCTTAGTAAAAAAAACTTTTTCATAAATATCAAAAATTTCATACATTTTAACACAATCTTTTTTATTTAGTAGGCTCATTATTTCTTGATGGGTAAGTGAGTTTTTATCAATATTTTTTTGGGATTTAATTTTATTAAATAATAAATTAAAAAATAATTTTCTTTGTATTACTAACTTTAATAATTTGTAAAAAAGCAACATAATGAAAAAAATAAATATAAAGATATAAAATTCATTCTTTAATTCAAAATTTTTAACCTTATTTTTAAGAAAATTTTCTCTAGATTTTTGGTCATAATTAAGAAATTTATTAGTCCAAGTATAATCAAAATAATTATAATAAAGCTTCAGCATAGATAATTTGATTATTTTTTCATCTTCAGCAATCAAAGTAGATTGATAATCTTTTATAGATGAGTTGTTAAAACTTATAATATTTTCTTGTGGAATCATTAGAGTAGGGTCAAATTTATTCCAACCCTCTTCATTTGAATAAATCTCAACCCAGGAATGAGCATCAGATTGTCTAAAAGTATAAAAGTTGCCAATTTTATTGAATGCTCCACCCATATAACCAGTTACAATACGAGTTGGAATATTTTGTAATCTTGCTAGGATTGCAAACATGCCTGCGTAGTATTCACAGTATCCACTTTTAGTTTCAAAAAAAAATTTTTCATAATCGTTAGTTTCATCTACTTTTGGTGTTAACGTGTAATAATATTCTCCATTACCAAAATGTTTCATTATATTATCTAAATAATCCCTATCTGATGTAGATTCCGATCTTAATTTATCAGACCAGGTAATTAATTTTTGAGAAAAAATTGAATCAGGCAACATTTCATAAAAATTTAAGAATTGCTCATCATACTTAACTGAAAACTTACTAGATTGAATGGTATAATTTTTTTTTTTAGATATTTTTTTTCTTGATTGAGCTGTCCCATTTAAATAATTATTAGAAACTAAATTATTATTAAAATCAAAACCTTTTAAAACTGGCAGCCAAGTCTTATCATTAGGGTATATTATTAATTTACTATCTTTATTTAAGATATTATTATTTTTTACAAGTTTATGAGTATTATCATAATGATAATTAATATTTTCAATAGGTGTCGTAATCCAAATTTTATCTTTATCTAATAAATCAAAAATTTTAACTCTAAAATAAAGGAAATCATTTATTTTATTATTTTGGTCATCATTATAAATAAAAACTTTTTGATCACTAGAGGATATGTCGGTAAATGATCCTAATTTTAATGTTTCAGGAATACCTAGCGTATTTTTTTGAGTATCAAAAATCTTAATATTAATTTCATATCTTGGAAATATAAAATAAACCAAAGCCATAATTGGAAATATCAATAAAGAAATGCTCAAATATTGAAAAATATACTTTGTATTAATTTTTAGAATTCTCTTTTGATTTAATGAGTACAGATGAATAATCGATACTAACATTAACAAAAAAGAGTTAATTGAGCTTAAAAAATCTTGACCATAAATTAAGGATGAAATGGCTAAAAAAATAACTGTAAAATTAAAAAAATAATGATCCTGCTTTTTTTTAATTTCAGAAAATTTAATAAATACTAATATTAAGATTAAGTTTAAAAAAAATTCTTTTGAAAGTGTATAATAACTAAATTTAAACTGTAAAAAAATTGCTATTAAAGCAACAATTGAAGAAAGAATTGTTTTAAATTTATATTGTTTAAAATTTAAAAAAATTGAAAATATAAATATTGAAACAAATAATAACTGATTAAAGTAACTTACATTAAATAAAATTGTCAGTAATGATAAAAAAAGTAAGAGGTAGGAATTAACCTTATAATTTAGTAAATCAAATTTAAACATTTGCGGTAAATTTTAGTAAATCGTTTTTATGAGTTAAAGAGTTAGAATATTTTGAGGTAAATTCTTTGTACTTTAGGGCAAAATTTATTTTCTTATTATAATAGTACTCAATTAAATAAACTGCATTAGAAAGAGCTTTTTCTAAATTCTTTTTATTTAAAAGATCAATATCTATTAAAATCTCTTTATTATTCTCAGAATTAATGAATTTTTTAGAAAATAACTTATTTTTTATAGAATAATGCCTCCAGGAAATTCTAGATAAACTTTCGCCAGGGCTTGCTTCTTCAATTCGGTCAAATTCATAATCATTTTCATCCAGGTTATTTACTATCATTAGATTTTTGATTAAATCTTGAGGTGGTTTAATTGGCTCTGGGTATATATGGAGTTTTTGATCAAATATAACCAAACCAAATGTTTTAATTATCCCAAATGGAAAAAATGACTCTAATTTAAGAATTGGAATTTCATATACCCCTCTTTTTAAAAAGATATTTTTAAAGGCTATTTTCTTTTGATTTGTTAAATCAACATTTTTTATATTACTTTCATTATTTGAAATATTTAGATTTAATCTCTCTCTATCATTTAAGCTATGTATCAAATAATCCAAATAAACATTTTTATTTTGGGGTACTAAAGTTGTTAAAGGGTCAATTTTAATATTATTCAAGTTTTGATAAGAAATTATTATAGATAGGAAATATACAAAAAAAAGTATTATTGAGATTAATAAGCCAACATTATTTTGATAAAAAATTGAGGCTGTAAATGAAAAAAAAATAAAA
>Ga0209710_1001946_pt1 | contig 14939 bp, 19 predicted proteins | sample ArcticOcean_MG_C_5_FD_187436 | JGI IMG/M metagenome (GOLD analysis project Ga0209710, IMG submission 187436) | Marine microbial communities from western Arctic Ocean - ArcticOcean_MG_CB4_138 (SPAdes) (version 2) | ecosystem: Environmental > Aquatic > Marine > Oceanic | place: Arctic Ocean...
ATCACAAAGAATTTTCAATAGATTCCAGCATTCTTTTTGGGCAAGAGGTTCCCCCCCAGTTACAGTTACATTTTTAGTCTTATATTTAGCAATATTTTCTAAAATTTGATCTATAGTAAAATTATTTCCAACATTAAATGCATACGCTGTATCACAATAACTACAACGCATTGGGCAGCCTGTTAACCGTATGAAAATTGTAGGAAGGCCTACATATGAAGATTCACCTTGGAGGGAATAAAAAATCTCATTAACTTTTAATTTGTACAATGGGAGCTCAATTTTAACAGTAGGTATTAAAGTTTAATAGACTCTAATGCTTTAAGCCTTCTTTTAGCTTTTGGAATAATTTCAGATTGCGGATATTTTTTTATTAAATTCCGTAACGTTTTTTTTGCTTTAGTAATTCTCGTTAGTTGTATTTCGCAATTTGCAATGCCATATATTGCATCCGGAATTGTTTCACTGTTAGGATGCATTTTTATTATCTTAGAATAAGTTTTAATTGCTGCATTATAATTTTTTAGTGCCCATTGAGAATATCCAAGTCGATATTTTGCCTTAGATATTAACTCAGAATTTGGATAAGTCGTTATGAATTTATCTAAAGCTTTAAAAGCTTCTTTATATTTTGTTGCTTTAACTAAAGAGTCTGCCTCTGCATAAGCATCAAGCTCAATATTCTTATCAACTAAAGGGGCTAATTCATTTTCTTCAGTTATCAATTCTTTTGATGTTTCATTAATATTATTTTCTGATGGATTTTTAGCAATATTAACAGGGGGTTTGTTGATTATATTTTGGCTTTGAACTTCGATTATTGACTCAAGCTTTGACATTCTTTCATTAAGCTCTTTATAAAGAACTTTATTTCTTTCTTCTGAATTTTTAAGCTCAAACTGTAAAACTTCTACATCGCCAATTAATTTTGAAATAGTATCATGTAGCTCATTAAGTTCTGAACTATATTTTGATAAGTTCTTGGAGAATTTTTGGTTAATCTTGAACTCTAGTGATTTTTCAATATTATTCAGTTGGTCTTGCATCTCATTGATTTTTTTTCTTGCTTCTTCATCCTCGAATATTGCAAAAGCATGATTCGAGAGCAATAAAAGACCAACCAAAAAATATTTTTTCATAAAACTCGCTATCGAATTTAAATCTATTCTACTTCGTATGAAATGTCAGCTCTTCTATCCTGGCCACATGCGTCTGCTTGGCATTCTTGATTAGCATACTCTTCACCATAACTAATTGTTTCAATTTGAGAGTCGTCAACACCAAGAGAATTTAAAGCTTCTTTAACTGCTACTGACCGTTTTTGTCCTAAAGACAGATTATATTCATGGGAACCTCTATAATCAGCATTTCCTTTAATAATCATTCGCGCAGGAGCATGATTAATAAGATATTGAGCATGAGCCCCGATAAGGTCTAGGTATTCACCCTTGATATCATACTTATTAAAATCAAAAAATACACTTCTTTGAGATAGCAGTGTATTACCTCTAAGCTCTTCCAGGCCCAAAGCTTCAGCAGTTGCTGCATCAACAGCGACACCATCTGCCCCATAATAATTTGCCGCACCTGGCTCACTAGCTGAGTCCATTGGTGTAGAGCTACATCCTGCCCCAAGTAATGCTATCAGTGATAATAATAATAATGATTTTTTCAATTTAATTCCCCTTAAATATAGTTACTTACGTGATAAAATCTAATATGTTGCTTTAGTTTGTTATCGGTCCCCATGTAGGCTCTTGTATTATGAAGTTTCCTACGTTTATTGGCAACCTTTTTAATCCGTTTATTGACACTGTACCAATCTTTGTTGTTTTTCCATAGTCTTTATAGGTAAATAACACCAAATGGCCATTAGGAGCAAATATGGGTGACTCGTCTGATGGTCCTTTAGAAATCTTTAAAACTTGGTTAGATATTAAATTTTGGATTCCCACTTTGAACTTGCCTTGGTCTGACGTAAGAAAAAGCAATAATTTTCCATCATAAGATATGCTTGGACTTAGATTATATTTACCCTCATAAGTTACTCTAGCAATCTCATCGCTAACTATGTTGACCTTATAGATTTGTGGGCTTCCGCCTCGATTAGAAGAAAAGTAGATATCTTCTCCATTAGGAGCCCATGATGGTTCTGTATTAATTGCATTAGATCTCATTAACTGTTTGATACCAGTGCCATCTGCATTAATCGTATAAATTTGTGAATTGCTATTATAGGTTAAAACTATTGCCAATTTTTTACTATCTGGTGACCATGCTGGGGCACTATTATTACCTTTAAAATTTGCTAATAATGTTCTTTTTCCCGTTTTAAGATTTTGAATATATATAACAGGCTTCTTCTTTTCGAATGAAACATAGGCAATTTTTTCACCGTCCGGAGACCATCTTGGCGAAATAATTGGCTGAGTTGTATTTAAAATAGGTCTAGAATTAAATCCATCGAAATCTGAAATATTTAAACTATATTTTTTATCATTCACTTTCTTAACGTATGCAATTTTAGTATGAAAAATACCTTTACTTCCTGTTAGATTCTCATAAACATGATCTGATACTTTGTGTGCAACAGCTCTATACTGTGACTTTTTTGCGATATATCTCATTGTAAGAACAGTTTTTTCTTTATAAACATCTATTAAACTCCAAGTAACTCTTATATTTCCTACTTTAAGAATTTCAGGCTCAACTTTACCAACAACTATAAACTGAGCATCCATTGCAGACCATTTTGTATAATTTATATTAATATCACTACTCGGCGGATTGGATATACCTTGCGTATTTAATGGTCTAAATAAGCCTGTTCGATTAAGATCTGATGAGATAATTTGATGGGCTTTTTGTCCACCTGTATTTACTGTGTCTTCAAAAGGAATAATCGCTAATGGAATCTCGCTTGCTTTACCTCCAAGAATTTCAATTACTTCAAGGGCAAGAACTGAGTTTGAAAGTGCCAACAAAATTCCAAACAAAAGGGAGTGAATTAGATTGGTCATAATTTTTAAGCATGCCTTATAAAGTTTAAACAAGAATAACACTTCATTTTATCTTTGTTCAATACAATTACTCACAAATCGTAATGTCCATTTGGGTGAAATTTCAATTTCAAATATTTTAATCGTTTAAATAATTTCCTATCTTTAGGAATTGGAAGTGGTTGGGATAGAAGGATTGCTCTTTCAACAGCCGCATCGCAACTTTCAATATTACTTGACTGAGTCATTTTTGGATCCCCCAACAAATCCCCTGTTGGCATTAAGGAAATTTCAAATTCTAATTCAATTCTATCAAGCCCACATAGCTGATTATTTACATTCTGCTGAATTTTTTGCTGTATTAAAGCCTTATATCGATCTAACTCTCCTGAATTAATCCCTGCTAATACTTCTTTATCTGCTTCAATTGCTAAGCTCGGCTTCTTCTTTAACTCTGCCTCCCTGAAGTTTTCCTGCATACTCTCTACCCTTTCCTGTTCTCGCAATTTATCTTTGATTTGGTCTAATTTTTCCTGTTCCAGGACCTTGTCTTGAAGCTTTTCTATCTCTTCTTGTTTTAATAACTTAGCTTGGAGTTTTTTAATTTCTTGTAATTTTTTCTTTTTTGCTAAAGCTTTTTTCTTTGCTACCCTCTTCTTCTTTAACTTAATCTCTGCCTCCTCATTTATTTTTATTTGTTGCTTAGTTATCTTTAATGGCTTTACTTTAATTTTTTTAATCTGTTTATTTTTTTTTGGCAGTATCTTACTTTGTTTATTTTTTAATTGGGTTGGAATCGCATCCCATAGCTCAACTTCAGCATAATTAGGAATTTTTGTTTGCCATTGAATTGAAAATATCATAAAAATAAACAATACAAAGTGAATTAAGAATGAAAATAGATTGGCTTGTAAATTATGATCATCTTCAATAATGGTCCAAATATTTGACTTACGAATTAAATCAAAATTAAATTGAGGGGTTTTCATTAATTATTTTTCTGGTTTAAGCAATAAGCCAACTTTATTAATTTCATTCTGTTTCAATAAATCCATCACAATAACTACTTCTTGGTATTGAACTTTTTTATCAGCAGCGATCACAACTGATTGTTCTGGATTTTTGCTAATTGCGTTTTTTACATAAGCTAGTAAATCATCTTTCTTATATTTTTTTCCTTTTATGACAATTGAAGAATCTTTCTTTATGGAAATTATTATCGGGGCAACTTGTTGCTTTAAGGATTGCCCTACTCTAGGTAAGTCAACAACTCCTGGGTTAGTCATAGGAGCAGTCACCATAAAAATTACAAGCAATACCAACATTACATCAATGTATGGAACTACATTAATCTGATTCATTAACCGTCTTTTTTTCATTGCGTTTATCCCTCACGATCTATTGTATTGATGAATTCCTCCATAAAACTTTCATATCTAATAGATAATCTATCAACTTTAGCGGCAAATCTGTTGTATGCAATCACGGCGGGAATTGCAGCAAATAATCCAATAGCAGTTGCAATCAATGCTTCTGCAATCCCAGGTGCAACTTGTGCCAGAGAGGCTTGCGCCACGTTTGAGAGGCCGATAAATGCATTCATTATTCCCCATACAGTTCCAAATAAACCTATGTAAGGACTTACAGATCCAACAGATGCGAGAAATGGCAAATGTCTTTCTAGAGAATCTACCTCTCTGTTATAACTCGCACTCATTGCCCTCCTTACGCTTTCTATACTTTTTTTATCAAAAGCTCTTGAGTCTTTTTGACTCATAAATTCTTTATAGCCAGCTTTAAAAATTGTAGCTAGCCCATTACTATCTCCATGCATAGAATTTAATGAATTATATAGTTTGGTTAAGTCACCGCCAGACCAGAAAAATTTTTCAAATTCATCTGTATTTTCTTCTGTGATCTTTAGTACTTTTATTTTTAAATAAATATACTTCCAAGACATACCTGAAGCTAATATTAAAATTAACATCACAAATTGTACAGGTAAGCTTGCGCCTAGTATTAGTGAAAAAAATGATAAATCGCTTCCTACCATTATATTGTCTCCATAAGTTGTTTAGTCATTTTTGGAATGCGTACAGGTTTAAAAGTGTCAGAGTTAATACAAACAATTTCAACTTGTCCTTGAGTAATTATTTCAGTATCTCTAAAAATATTTTGCTTTAGTATAATCGAATAATCAGTAATTTTGATGCGATCAGTATGAACTGCTAACTGATCATTAAACCTTGCTGGTATTTTATATTGAATATTAATTTTTCTGACAACAAACATCACCTTTTCTTCTTCTTTTAATTTTGTTTGGTTTAATCCAAGATTTCTTAACCATTCGGTTCTTGCTCTCTCCATAAATTTAAGATAATTGGCATGATAGACAACACTTCCACTATCTGTATCTTCAAAATATACTCTTATATTCCATTGAAACATCACTCTTTCCATACATCATCTTTTAATTTATCCATGGACTGCTTTAAACTAAAATGTTCATATATTTTTGGAGTCGCAATCCTCCCTCTTGGCGTTCGCATTAAATAACCTTGTTGAATCAAATAAGGCTCAATCACATCTTCAATCGTTTCTTTCTCTTCACCTATTGCAGCTGCAATATTATCAAGACCCACAGGACCGCCAGAGAATTTTTCGATAATTGCAAGTAAAAAACTTCTATCCATCAAGTCTAAGCCAATCAAATCTACATCAAGCATTTTTAACGCATCGTCAGCTATTACTTTATTAATTTTCCCATCAGACTTTACTTCAGCAAAATCTCGAACACGTCTTAAAAGTCGATTTGCAATTCTTGGAGTCCCTCTGGATCGATTTGCAATCTCATTTGCACCCTCTTTATCAATTTTAACTTCCAAAAGGCCTGCAGATCTAACAACAATTTTAGTAAGCTCCTGTCTCGTATAGAATTCTAATCGTGACACAATACCAAATCTATCTCTAAGAGGGTTAGTGAGCATGCCAGCTCTTGTTGTTGCTCCAATTAAAGTAAATGGAGGTAATTCTAGCTTTACCGATCGTGCCGATGGTCCCTCACCAATCATAATATCTAAACGATAATCCTCCATTGCTGGATACAGAATTTCCTCAATAACTGGAGATAATCTATGAATTTCATCAATAAATAAAACGTCGTTTTCATCTAAATTTGATAATAAAGCTGCTAAATCACCAGTCTTTTCTAAGACTGGACCTGAAGTTTGACGCAAATTAACACCCATCTCTTTCGCAATAATATTAGCTAAAGTAGTCTTACCGAGACCAGGAGGGCCAAATAATAGAACATGATCTAAGGCTTCATTCCTTTTTTTAGCTGCATCAATGAAAATTTCAAGCTGCTCTCTAATTTTTTCTTGACCAACATACTCATCAAGCTTCTTCGGTCTCAAAGCATGCTCAAGAGTTTCTTCTTCAATATCTGAAGGTATGGGGTTTACAAATCTATCTGGCTCAATCATTTTATAAAATCACTATAAGTTTTTAGACAACAACTTTAATGCTTGTCTGATTCCATCATTTAACGAAATATCCGGGGCTAATTCCTTAATAACAGTAATTACATCTTTTGAGCTATACCCTAGAGCAATTAATGCATTTTGAATGTCGTCAAGTATTGTTGGTTCTTTATTTGATGTAATTTTTATTTGGTCTGCATTAAATTTATCTTTTAACTCCAAAACTAATCGCTCTGCTGTCTTTTTACCTATACCAGGTATTTTGATTAATAAATCAGGCTCTTGATTGGTAATTGCTGTCATAAGCTCATGAACGGTCATGCCCCCAAGAATAGACAATCCAACTTTTGCACCAATACCATTAACTTTAATTAACAGTCTAAATAATTTTCTCTCCTGAGTGGAGGCAAATCCAAATAATAATTGAGCATCCTCACGAACAATAAAATGAGTAAGTAATTTAATTTCTGTGCCTATTTCGGGTAAATCATAGAATGTTGGCATAGAAACCTGAATTTCATAACCGACACCATTACAATCCAATAAAATCATAGGCGGGGTTTTTTCTAGTAAGCGTCCTTGAATTCTACCTATCATATTATTCTTCCAGATTTCATTCGGTTTCCAGTTCCAAACTTAGCGAGAGTTTCACTAATATTAGCATGACAAATGCCACAAGCTAACGCATCTGCTGAGTCTGGACTGGGGATTGACGGAAGGTTAAGTAGTCTTTGGACCATAAGCTGTACCTGAGATTTACTTGCATGACCCATTCCTACAACTGATTTTTTAACTTGTAACGCAGTGTACTCGTAAACATCAAGGTTTTTAATAACTGCTGCACTAATTGCTGCGCCTCTTGCTTGACCAAGCAATAAAGTAGATTGTGGATTTGTATTGACAAAGACTTTCTCAATCGCAACACAGTCAGGTCTAAATTGGTTGATTACCTCTTCTAGTCCTGTAAGAATTATTTTAATGCGTGAAGCCAAATCTGTATCTTGATTAGACGTCTTAATAATGCCACTTGATTCATATCGAATGGTACCTGGTGAATTCAATATTACACCATACCCCGTGACCCTTAACCCCGGATCGATTCCAAGAATTTTATTGACAGTTTTAATTTAATCATCCTCTATTACAACATTTGTATAAACCTCTTGGACATCATCTAAATCCTCAAGAAAATCTATAATTTTTCTCATTTTCTCCCCATCAGATCCTTTTAATTCAGTTTCAGTTTCAGCTTTCATTGTTAATTCAGCAAATTCATATTTAAAATCTGCTTTATCCAATCCTTCTTTTATATTTAAAAAATCATTTGGAGGGGTAACAATCTCAACACTTCCATCCTCATTATCAATAATATCTTCTGCGCCTAAATCAATTGCAACCTCTGCTAACTCTTCAGAATTTACCCCAGGTGCAAAAAATATATTTCCACAATGTTTAAATAGGTATGAAACGCAACCATCAGTCCCTAAATTACCACCATTTTTACTCAAAGCTAGCCTAACATCAGCGACTGCACGTTGCTTATTATCAGTCAAACAATCAATAATAATTGCTGCTCCATTTACCCCATAACCTTCATATCGAATCTCTTCATAATTAACACCTTCTAACTCACCAGTTCCTCTTTTTATAGCTCTAGTAATGTTTTCTGCAGGCATACTTTCTTCTTTAGCACCAGAAACTGCAGTTCTTAATCTTGGATTAAAATTTACATCTCCACCCCCCATTCGAGCAGCAACTGTAATTTCTTTAACCAACTTTGTGAAAATTTTTCCACGCTTAGCATCTTGCCTGCCTTTACGATGCTGAATATTTGCCCATTTTGAATGCCCTGCCATACGCCTTAATACTCCTAAATATTTATCCCTATTATTAGGCTACCTACTCTCCAATGATTTTTACAAGAACTCTTTTTTTTCTTTTCCCATCAAACTCACCGTAAAATATTTGCTCCCATGGCCCAAAATCTAACTGACCATTTGTTATACCAACCACAACCTCACGACCCATAACTTGTCGCTTCATATGTGCATCAGCATTATCTTCACCTGTATCGTTATGTCTATAGCCACTGACAGGCTCATGAGGTGCAAGATGTTCTAGCCATTTTTTATAATCATGATGTAACCCAGATTCGTCATCATTAATAAATACACTCGCTGTAATATGCATAGCATTAACTAAAATAAAACCTTCCTCTATATTACTTTCATCTAAACAAGATTTAATCTCAGAAGTAATATTGGTAAAATGCATCCTCTCAGGGGCATTAAACCATAATTCCTTACGATAACTTTTCATAAACTATTCCTCCATACCTTCATTTGAACGACCAAACTGATTTAACCATATATCTGCCATCTGCGTATCTCTATAATCCTTAAAGCAGGGAGTCCCTAAAGTGTAATGAATTATTTTGGCCTGCTTATTAATGGGATATTCAGTTGCAAGCCAATTCCACTCTTTTGATAACTCTCCAATTTCATCATCTTCAAGCCATGAGAACCTATGCAAATATTTTCCTGATTGATTTGAAATAAAATCTGGGGTTAAAATTTTATGTTTAGGGTGTACGCAATTCCATAAGATTACGCTAGACCAATTCTTTCTTGGGTAATCTTGATTGATGTTTCCTAAATATTTTTGATGTGCTTTTGTTTGATAGTCATGCTTAACGACTTGTAAAGCTTTTGAATCATCTCTTAAATCAAGTAACTCTTTAATATCAGTCTGACATACCATATCTCCATCAGCGAAAATTGCCCAGCCTTCGAAATCATTTAAAAATGGTGTTAAAAAACGTGAGTATACAAAATCATTACTTTTGTCTTTATGCTTTTCTTCATAAGTATTTAAATTTTTAACAGCAAGCGGGGTTATTTGTAATGGAATTGATGCATTGTCGATTAGACTTTGAACAAAGGTATGATAAGCAACCGACTCTCTTTGATCAAAACCTATGTATATTCTTACTTTTTGATTTTCAGACATTTTATGTCCTTAATTTAGTTTCGCAAAAAATTAATTCAATTCCATTCCCAGCTGGGTCCTTAAAAAATATTTGTTCGGTTCCTATTTCAGGGACTTCCCGTAAATAATATTCTATATGTTGTTTTCTTAAAACTCTTATATAGTTATCTTTATTTTCTGCACTAAAAGCCATATGATCAAAAGTATTGTTTGTATTGGCAGGATTGTTGCCAATTTTTTTTTCTTCACTCAGGTGCAAAATATCTTTACCACCAACATTTAACCAATACCCATTACTTTGGAATGGCGGTCTAACTCCTAATTTGAGGCCAACAATTTCTATATAAAAAGTTTTTAAGTCTTCCATCATCTTAGCTTCAGCCCTAAGATTATAATGATTAAGTCCGTTAATCATTCTTTTGCTCAATATTTGAAGCTCTTACCTTGATATGTAATTCTTTTAACTGCTTTTCATCAACTTTATTTGGTGATTCTGTCATCAAACATTGGGCTTTCTGTGTTTTTGGAAAGGCTATCACATCTCTGATAGAATCAGAACCTGCTAGTAAAGTGACTATTCTATCCAAACCAAAGGCTACTCCGCCATGAGGTGGAGCTCCATACTGTAATGCATTTAATAAAAATCCAAACTTGTCTTTAGCATCTTCATCGGAAATTCCTAGCGCTTTAAATACTTTAGATTGCAGCTCTGATTTGTGAATACGAATTGATCCACCGCCCATCTCCCAACCATTTATAACCATGTCATATGCCTTTGATAAGCATTTTCCAGGATCTGATTCAAGATATTCTTCATGCCCATCTTGCGGTGCAGTAAAAGGATGATGAAGTGCATTCCAAGTCTTTGAAGTTTCATCATAATCAAACATTGGAAAATCAATTACCCATAATGCTGCCCATTCTTTATCATTAAGGTGATTTTTTTCATGGCCAATCTTTACTCTTAATGCTCCTATAGCCTCATTCACTATTTTTGCTTTATCTGCACCAAAGAAAATTAAATCTCCATTTCCTGAATTAGTTTTTTCAATAATTGCTTCTAGTGCCTTAGTATGTATATTTTTTACAATCGGACTTTGAAGGCCTTCTTCATTTAAAAGAGATTTGTCTTTAACTTTAATATAAGCCAGGCCTTTAGCTCCATAAATTTTTACAAATTCAGTATAAGCGTCGATTTCTGAACGAGATAAATCTGCCCCACCTGGAACTCGAAGTGCAGCTACTCTTCCATTGTCCATATTTGCAGCAGAAGAAAATACTTTAAAATCAACATCTTGCATTTCTTCTGTCATTTCAGTTAATTCAAGAGTTACTCTTAAATCAGGCTTATCAGAGCCATAGCGACTCATCGCTTCCTTATACGATATTTTTGGGAACGAATCATCGGACAAATTAACATTTAAGACTTCTGAATAAGCTCTTTTAATCATTTTTTCAGAAATTTCAATAATTTTTTCTTCATCAATAAATGATGCTTCGATGTCAATTTGAGTAAATTCGGGTTGACGATCAGCCCGCAAATCCTCATCTCTAAAACATTTAGCAATTTGATAATATCGGTCAAAACCAGATACCATTAAAATCTGTTTAAACAGTTGGGGGGACTGCGGTAAAGCAAAAAATTCACCGTGGTGAACTCTTGATGGTACCAAATAATCTCGAGCTCCTTCAGGAGTACTTCGATTCAATATTGGAGTTTCTAATTCAATAAATCCTTCTTGATCTAAAAAATTTCTGACACTCTTTGAAGTGCTATTCCTTAATTTAAGATTTTTTTGCATCACATCACGTCTTAAATCAATAAAACGATATTCAAGCCGAACAGCTTCTGAAATTGTATCGTCATCCAACATAAATGGTGGGGTAAGAGACTCATTTAGAATCTCGACCTTAGATGCTAACATTTCTATTTCTCCTGAATGTAAGTTTGAGTTAATCGTCCCTTCAGGCCTAAGTCGTACCTTACACGTAATCTTTAATACAAATTCACTCCTAATTTTTTCAGCAATACTAAAAGCTTCAGGAGTATCTGGATCAATAACTATCTGAGCCAACCCTTCTTTATCTCTTAAATCAATAAAAATCACACCTCCATGATCTCTTCTTCTGTGAGCCCAGCCGCAAAGGACTACCTCTTTATCTTCATGACTTTTATTTAATTCACCACAATAATGCGTTCTCATCTAAATTTCTTCCAAAAGTAATTATTTTTTTTGATTAAGCTTCTTGCCTGTAGGAACCACGCCCATTGAAATAACGTATTTAAGCACTTGATCTACACTAATATCTAACTCAATAACTTTATTTTTCGGTACCATTAACGTATATCCAGATGTTGGATTGGGTGTCGTTGGTACGTAGACATTCACATACTCACCCTTTATGTCTTTTGTTATTATTTCATCTGGCTCTCCGGTTATAAATGCAAAAGTATACGTACCGGAAATTGGAAATTCAATTAAAACTGCCTTACTAAATGCTTCACCTGAGCTTGAAAGTAAAGTGTCTGAAACCTGTTTAATACTTTTATAAATTGACTTAACAAAAGGAAGTCGATTAAGGAGTAATTCATACAAGCTAATAAGTTTTTTACCGAAAAAGTTATTAGCGATTATGCCAGTAACTAAAATGATAATAAATGTAAGAACCACACCAAATCCAAACACTTCAGTTCCTAGAAGATAATCTGGCCTAAGAGTTTCTGGTAACAAAAATAATATTTGATCTAAAAACTTAATCAAAGAGAACAACACCCAAAATGTTAAAATAAGGGGAATTAAAACTAACAAGCCTGTTAAAAAGTTTTTCTTAATCATTATTTTTTTGAAGTTTCGGTTCTAGTTTCAGTTTTGGTATTAGTTTTGGTATTAGTTTTTTCATTATTAATTTTACCACTCTCTGGCTTAGGTTTATTTTTGAAGTCTGTTTCGTACCACCCTGATCCTTTAAGTTTAAAGTGAGGGGCTGAAACTTGCTTCTGAAATGTTTTATTATTACAAGCAGGGCAGTGCAGCAAAGGGTCAACTGACGATTTTCCAAGAACATCATCTTGGTGCGCACAATTAGAGCATAAGTATTCGTATAAAGGCATTTTAAAACCCTTATTAAAACGGAATATCGTCGTCAGGGAGTTCAAGAGTAGGCTCACTAGATGAGCTTGTATTTGCATCGTTTTTGTTTGCCCTTGCTGGCTCCTGGTTAAAATTATCGTCCGAATTACTCGACGCACTAACTCGACTATCTCTGCCTCCTAACATTTGCATAGTATCTGCAACGACTTCTGTCGTATATCTATCTTGACCTTCTTTAGTCTGCCACTTTCTTGTTTGAAGGCTACCTTCAACAAAAATTGAGCTACCTTTTTTTAAATATTCGCCAGCAATCTCAGCCAATTTTCTATACATCACAATATTATGCCAATCTGTTTTTTCTTTTTTTTCTCCTGAAACCTTATCTTTCCATGAAGTACTTGTAGCAATACTAAAATTACACACTGAGTCTCCATTAGGGAAAGTCCTTACTTCAGGATCTCTCCCTAAATTACCTAGTAACATTACTTTATTAACTGACGGCATATTTTCTCCTATTTATTATCTAAATAATTACTACTTACTTATATCTAAGCAATTTAATTTAATTTTTCCTAGATGGCATTTTCATAGATATAGATAAAAATAACCAAATTATTATAAGTAGACTACAAAATAAAAAAGCACCTTGATAACTATAAAAACTTGCAATCAATCCACCAAGTGATCCACCGACAAAAATACCTAAAGACTGAGATGTATTATACACCCCTAACGCTAAACCTCTCCTTTGAATTGGTGCCAACTTACTAACCAAACTTGGCAAAGAAGCCTCCAAATAGTTAAACCCAATAAAATAGACTATTAAAGCTATTATGATGCCAATAATTCCATCAGCAAAATATATAAACAAAAATTGTGTCAAGAATATTAAAAAAATTGAAAATATAAAGAATGTTTTAGATTTATAATTTTTTTCAGAAAAAATAATCATAGGCACAGTGAAAATAAAAGATATAACTAAAACTAGTAAATAAATTGACCAATGTTGATCTAGCGAGAGCTGCCCTTGATCTAGTAAGTAAAATGGGACCGCCATAAACATTGATATTTGTGACGCATGCAGTGTAAAAATTCCAAAATTTAGTCGATTTAAATCAAAATTGTTTAATATGTTTTTTATGTCTTTACTAGTAGCAGATTTAATTTTTTTCTTATTGGAAGGTTCTTGAATAAAAAACTTTACGACCCCTAATGCAATACAAGCTAAGAAAGCCATCAGAAAGAATATACCTGGGACGCCAATAAACTTGTTTAGTATTGGTGAAATAACTAATGATATTGCAAATGTGAGGCCAATTGATGCCCCAATAATTGCCATTCCTTTAGTTCTACTTTTATCACTAGTTAAATCAGATAAAAAAGCGGTAAGAACAGCCGAAATAGCTCCTGATCCTTGAATTGCTCGACCAATGATTACCCATTCAATTTCTTCCGCGACACCTGCAACTAATGAGCCAATCATAAATAACAATAAACCCAAATAAATCATTGGTTTCCTTCCAAAACGATCTGAACTCATTCCAAATGGAATTTGAAGGATTGCTTGAGTTAATCCATAAATACCAAAAGCCAAGCCAATTTGAAATTCTGTGGGGCTTCCAGATAGCTCGGAAGCATAGATAGAAAAGATTGGTAGAATTAAAAAAATTCCAAGCATTCTTAATGAGTAAATAGAAGCTAGTAGTGCGCTAGATTTAATTTCTGATGACAACATTCGCTTATATACCCATAAAAAGTAAAACTTTAGTTTCTAATTTCAAAATTATAAAATATAATATCAGGTTGCTCCCTAAAAAAATAAGATTAAATGGATTACATAAAAATTAAAGGGGCCCGTACCCATAACTTAAAAAATATTTCACTAGACCTCCCTAGAAATAAACTTATAGTTATTACAGGTCTATCTGGATCTGGAAAGTCATCACTAGCTTTCGATACGCTCTATGCTGAAGGCCAAAGAAGGTATGTTGAGTCCTTATCTGCATACGCTAGGCAATTCTTAGACCGAATGAATAAACCTGATGTTGATATGATTGAAGGGTTGTCACCTGCAATATCAATTGAGCAAAAATCAACTTCACATAATCCAAGGTCAACAGTTGGGACAGTAACTGAAATTCATGATTACTTACGCTTGCTATATGCTCGAGCTGGCGACCCATACTGTCCTAATCATAAAATAAAACTTGAAGCACAAACCGTCTCACAAATAGTTGATCAACTTTTATCTCTCCCAGAAGATTCAAAAATTATGATTCTTGCGCCTGTGGTAAACAATCGCAAAGGTAGTCACATAGATTTAATTGATGAGTTAAGAGCACAAGGATTTATAAGGATTCGGTTAGATGGGACTATCT
>Ga0209710_1001949_pt1 | contig 14911 bp, 9 predicted proteins | sample ArcticOcean_MG_C_5_FD_187436 | JGI IMG/M metagenome (GOLD analysis project Ga0209710, IMG submission 187436) | Marine microbial communities from western Arctic Ocean - ArcticOcean_MG_CB4_138 (SPAdes) (version 2) | ecosystem: Environmental > Aquatic > Marine > Oceanic | place: Arctic Ocean: Canada...
GACTTGATACTACCGCACCACTTGGATATTTAAATTCAACAAAATGATGATCAAATATTTCTCCATGATCAATTCCATTTCTTACTTCTCTTCCCCCCATTCCACTTGCAGATTTTGGATATTCTCCTATAAACCAATTAGCAACATCAATATTATGAATATGCTGTTCTAGTATATGATCTCCACAAAGCCAATTAAAATAATACCAATTTCTCATTTGATATTCCATTTCCGTTTGACCTTTAGCTCTCTTTCTTACCCAAACCCCAGCACTATTCCAATAAACCTGACCTGAAACAATTTTTCCAATTTCACCATTATTAATAAGTTTTAGTGTTGAATTGTAACTATTTTGATATCTTCTTTGAAGACCAACAACCACGTTTAATTTTTTTCTCTTTGCAATTTTAGCAGATTCTAAAACTTGTCTAACTCCATGAGCATCGGTTGCAACAGGTTTTTCCATAAATACATGCTTATCATTGTCAATAGCATATTTAAAATGGAGTGGTCTAAATCCTGGTGGTGTAGCTAAGATTACCACATCTGCCATATCAATAGCTTTTTGATATGAATTAAATCCTGTATGTCTATTTTTTTCTTTTACTCTTACACTTATTTCCCCTTCAAGTTCTTCCGAAATGGCTTTTAAACTTGATTCTAATCTATCTTCAAAAGCATCTGCCATTGCAACTAATTCAACATCCTTGTCAGCTCTAAGAGCTTGAACAACGGCGCCTGTTCCTCTACCACCACAACCAACTAGAGCAAGTTTCAGTTTTTTATTATTAGAACTGTTAGCCATTGCTTCTAAAGAAAATGTTGAGGATAATAATACACCACTTGTTAAAGCAGTCGACTTTACAAAAGATCTTCTGGAAAATTGTTTTTTACTCATTTTTATTTATTTAAAATTATCAACTTCTTTATACGAATTTATAAGTTTTAACTCACCTTCAATTCCTTTGACAGAGTTACCATGTTCCATGCCTAAAACTCCGTCAAAGCCCTTATCATAAATATATTTAAAAATATTTTTATAATTAATCTCGCCTGTTTTAGGTTCATTTCTTCCAGGATTATCTCCAATTTGGAAATAAGCTATTTCATTCCACGAAGCTTCAATGTTTGGAATTAAATTACCTTCTTGTATTTGTTGATGATAAATATCAAAAAGTATTTTACAAGATTTTGAATTGACTGACTTACAAATTTGAAATGCTTGGGGGCTTTCAGTTAAAAACAATCCTGGATGATCTCTAAAATTTAAAGGTTCTAAAACCATAGTTAGATTATGTTTTTCTAATAGACCAGATGCTTGTTTTAAAGTCTCTATAACATTTTGAGTTTGATAATTCATGTCTTTTCTCAAGTCCAAATGTCCAGGGACTACTGTAATCCATTTTGCATTAACTCTTTTTGCAACATCTATTGAAGTTGTAATATCATTTAAAAATTCTTTTCGTTTATTTAAATCTCCACTTGCTAGATTAGGCTTATTCCAATATATTTTATGAGCAACAAAAACACCCATTATTATATTATTTTTTGAAAGAAAATCACCTATTTTTTCTTGAGTTTTAACATCTCTATTTTTCATTCCATTATCCTCAAATGCTGTAAATCCTTGATCTTTAATAAATTCTAATTGATTAAAGATATCTGACCCTGCGTGATGTTTAAACATTCCTAAATGTGGAGCGTAATTTAAATTATAAACATGATTTAATTTAGAGCTATTATTTGAAAACAAAGGATTAACTGCTATTAAACTAGCTGCTGTAAGAGTTGAGTTTTGTATAAAATTTCTTCTTTTCATATATTATATTAATTATTCCAGTACTCGTTTTGTTCTTCAATAGTTGGTGTTAGATATGGTCTAACTACTCTAAAACCTACAAACTGAGCATCTGTATGCCACCATTTACTTCTTGGGATTTGAGGATCCTGTTTTTTCCATTGTTTAGAAGAGGCTTGTCTTGATGCACTTCTAAGTCTGTAATGTGAATTTTTCCATGACCCTCCCCTTACTACTCTTGGATATAATTTTAAGGGTTTAGTGTAAGGGTTTTTACTTAAATTTTGTAAAGATTTTAAATAAGTTGTGGAACTGTAAGCATCTAAAGTCCATTCTGAAACATTTCCATGCATATCATATAATCCCCAATTATTAGGAAGCTTTAGACCTACCTTTTGATATTTATTACCACTATTATCTTTAAACCATGCATAATCACTCAGTTCATTAATATCATCTCCAAAAAAATATGAACTTTGAGACCCTGCACGACATGCATATTCCCATTCTGCTTCTGTAGGGAGTCTATAGAAATTTCCTGTTATTGCAGAAAGCCATTGACAGAATTTTTTAGCAGCCAACTGTGTCATTGAAATAGCCGGAAATCCATCTGTACCCATGCCAAAGCTCATTTCTACATAAGGTGTAGTTGCTCCTGAAACTGCATCAACATCAATATTTACTTCATTATTAGAGTTAAATTTTGGTTGAAGGTTATCTAAACTTCGGCTAGTAAATAAATTATATAAATCCCAAGTTGTTTCATATTTTGCCATCCAAAACGAATCAACTTCAACCTTATGAACAGGGCCTTCATCTGCTAATCTGTTGTTTTCATTTAAAGGACTTCCCATTAAAAATTGACCTCCAACAATAGGTCTCATTTCTAAATTTAAATTATTGTCTAAAATGTATTGATTATATTCAATAAATTCATCTTGGCCGAAAGAAATGTAAAAAGAAAGGATAGCCAGAAAAGAATTCAATTTCATTACATTAATGTAATGAAAAAAAGAAAGGTTTACAATTTAAAATTCTCTGTAGGGACTATATGGGAAAATTTTTAAGTAAATCTATAAAAAAAAAGAGACTTGCTTTTAAAAGCAAGTCTCTTTATAAAATTGTAATTATTAGTTAAAAACAAAATTGATTTAAACAAACATTTCTATGAAAACAATTATCAATTTTATATTATAATTATTATTTATCCCACCATATTCTAGTTGTAAAATCATCGGCACCTTGTCTTGCAACAGCTGCAGCATAATTATCTCCGTTGGTAGCTTGCTCAGATGATGGGTAGATAAGTCTTCTTGGAATCGTTCCTCCTGTTACATTACCATCATAATTTATAGGTGTTAATGTAGGGTATCCGGTTCTTCTCCAATTGTTATAGCTTTCGTACTCATTTAAAAGAGTAGCTGCCCAATATTGTTCACTGATCATTTCCCATCCTTTAGACGCGTCGTAAGGCTTCGCAGCTAAATAACCAGCAACTTGAGCGTCAGTAATAGCTGTAGTTTTTGGGTAAATAGTACCTAGCATCTGCATAGCTGCCTTTACTCCAGCCTCATAATGAGTTTTTGCATCACCAGGAACTGACCAACCTCTAAACGCCATCTCAGCTTTTAAAAGTCTTACTTCAGCATATGAATGAAATACCATAGGAACATCCGTGCCTTTTAAATTATCATGTAAAGATGCATAGATTGATGAATCAGGAACAGAATTTCCATCACTACCATTTGGCATACCAATTAAATCTGCAACAGCATTACTTCCGTCAGATGTTCTTTGAGCTAAAACAGTTAGTCTTGGATCACCACTCATCCAATCCATAAAAGTTTTACTCATTCTTGCATTGCCATCAGCTTGCCATACTTCACCATGTCCGTTTTTATTGATTGAAGCAGGTCCATCAGTATGTTGAACCATTGCTATGTGATCGTTAGATGTCATAGTTCCAGCAGCAACAGCTTTTTCAGCCCAAGCTTTCGCTGTAGCAGAATCCGCCTTAGTTAATCTCATTGCAAGTCTTAGCATCATTGAGTTACCCCAAGCTTTCCACTTAACAGTGTTTCCTTGAAAAATTAAATCAGAACTACCCATAGTAGTACTAGATCCAATTTGAGCAACAGCTTCTTCTAGCTCTTTAAGCATATCCATATAGATATCTTGTTGAGCATCGTACTTAGGCTTTAATATACCGTTAGTATACCCTTGACCAGCTTCACTATAAGGAATATCTCCATATATATCAGTAAGTCTTGTAAAAGCAAATACTCTTAATATACGAGTCATTCCCATTTCAGAACCACTATTTCCCTCTGATATTAATTGAGCTTTAATATCCTCAATTTGTTTTATGTTAGTTGGGTAATAACGATCCCAAAGTGCATTTGCATATTGATCGCTTCTAAAATATTTATCTCCCGACCAGTAACTAGCCGTAGAAGATAAATGTTGAATCATAGTTGATTGATAAATTAAACTGGCTCTCCAGTTTTCATATCTACTTCCTGATGTGTTTAATACAGCATTTGCAAATTTGTTTGATACATCTAGCTGAGATGCTTTATTTGGGTCTATATTCATTTCCTCGAAACCTTCACCGAATTCACAAGAGGAAAGAACTAAACTTAAAGCAAAAAATGTTAATAGTATTTTTTTCATAATTATATAAGTTTAAAATTTAAGGTTTATGTTAAGTCCAATTGTTCTAGGCACAGGCAATCCACCTCTTTCTAAACCAACTGCATTACCTGCATTATACGCAGATTCCGGATCAACATTTTCAGTACTGTCACTTAATAAAAATAAATTTCTACCAATAAGCGATACACTAGCATTAGTAATAAAAGATCCTTCTAGCATGCTAGATGGTACATTATAACCAATACTTAACTGACGAAGTCTCATGTAATCTGAAGAGTAAACGTTTTCTTCAGCGATATTCTGAGTTTGTGCCCAGTAATCTTCTATTCTTGACATAGGAATAGAAGTACTAATAACAGTTCCATCTTCCATCACACCATCAGGTGTAAATCCAGCCTCACGACCTCCAGCAGGAACAGTAATTTTATGATGTCCATAACTCTTATAATAGGCGTTTGTTCCTGACCAAAACGATCCACCCATTTTTCCTTCAACTAATATTGAAGCGTTGAAATCTTTATATCTAAACGTAGATCCTAGACCAATAGATTCTGGAGCAGTACCAAATCCTAAGATTTTTTTGCCTCCAATTTTTGGCACAGGAATACCTCCTTGATTAATGTGTATAATTCTTCCTTGAGAATCTCTTTCAAAACCATTACCATATAATGCACCCCATTGTTCTCCAACAATATGAGTTACGTTAAGTCCTGTTTGCAAATCTCTAGGGTTACCAATACCAATGTTTCCACCAGCATCGTTAGTTGCAACTACTTCACTTGTATTTTTAGAGTAGTTTAAAGACGCTTCCCAAGTGAAATCATCAGTTCTCATTATCTCACCTTTAATAAGTAATTCAATACCCTTATTTGTGATATGTCCAAGGTTTGCAAGAGCTGCTCCATAACCAGAAGTCTGTGAAGCACTAACTCCTACAATATCTCCTAAAGTTTCATTGTCATAGTAAGTAGCATCTACAGAAAGTTTGTTATCAAACATTCTTACGTCAAATCCAAATTCAATTTCATTTTTCTCAAATGGAGTAATTTCAGTGTTAGGAATAGTTGATCCTGTAATTTGTCCAAGAGAAGCACCTAAGTGACCTTGGCCGACTATTCCATAAGATAAACTTAAAGCATATGGATTATCAGCACCACCTGCTACCTGAGAATAACCTCCTCTTAATTTTAAGAAAGAAACAGTATCTCCAAGATCCATAACATCAGAAAGAACTAATGAAAGAGAAGCTGAAGTATACAAGTCATTATTTGGAGCTACTTTATCTTTTAAAGATAAAGTTGAGAACCAGTCATTTCTTGCAGTTAAAGTTAAATAAGCCCAATCTTGAAATCCAAATTCTGCAGATCCATAAATTGACTCAATTTTCTTTTCCCAAAAATTGTATCCAGTGGATTGACTTTTTGTGTTTTTAACATTAACTAAAAAAGGAACAATAAAGTCATTACCAGTAGCTGAAACCATTTCCATATTTTGGTAGTTAGTCCCAATTCCAATAAATGCATTTAAAGTAAGATCATCAACAATTTGTAAATTATCAGTACCTAAAAATGCATCGGCATCGTATTGTTTGAAATTTCTAGATTCTTCACTAATAGAACCCATTGGTTGAAATCTAGTTCCGTAAGGTGTATGATTTGTTTTTCTTAAAGTATATCTATCTCCACCAATTCTAGCTCTTAAATAAAGGTAATCTGTTACATCATACCTAGCGTTAATCGCACCAATAAATCTTTCTTTGTCTGACACACGATCAAATTCATAAGCAGCAAAATATGGGTTACTTATGTATACATTATCATTTGAACCAAATTCAAGTCCGTCTGCATTTGTGCCATTTCCTCCTTCACCTACCATATTCAAAATATCAATTGAATTTGCAGAGTAACGAGCAGACCATTGTGAGTTTGAAGATGCATCCGATATGTTAGGGTTTCCTACCTGATCTTCTAAAACATATTTCATATTAACATCAACAGAAATTTTATCTCCAAATTTACTAGAGTTATTTAAAGAAAATGAATTTCTTTTTAATGAAGAATTTGGAGTAAGATCAATATTATCCAAATTAGTCATAGAAAAACGAGTATTAGAATTTTCATTAGCAGTAGAAACAGCTATAGTATTAGTGTAAGTTTCACCTACTCTATAAAATTTCTTGTCGTTACTTCCCGTATATGAGTAAGGTCTTGAAACACCATCAAATTGTTCTTTCATTGATCCATCAAGTTTCCCCCCCCAGTTGTTAAAAGTTTCGAAATTAAAACCAACTGAGTGAACACCGTCACGACCTTGACCGTACAATCTTTGTAAATCAACAGTACCTTCATTAATCATATCAAACTGCATAGAAGAATTGAATTCAACACCAATTCCCTTAGTACCAGCTCCATTTTTAGTATTAATTAAAATAACACCATTAGAAGCTCTAGATCCATAAAGTGCTGCAGCTGCACCACCTTTTAAAACAGAAATAGATTCGATATCATCTGGGTTAATACTTGAAACACCATCTCCATAATCAGTACCACCCCACATACCGGCTGCACCTAGATTATCGTTATTGATAGTAATACCGTCAACAACATACAAAGGTTGGTTATTTCCGTTTAAAGAACTCGCACCACGAATAATAACTCTACTTGAACCTTTAGCTCCCATTGCAGAACCAGTTACCACAACACCGGCAACCTTACCTTGAAGTGAGTTAATAGCATTTGTAGTTTTGTTGTCACTTAGTTCTTCACCACCTACTTGGGTGATAGAATACCCAACTGCTTTAACATTTCTTTTTACACCAAGTGCAGTTACAACCACTTCAGACAACGCATTGTCAGGTTGTAAAGAAACATTAACAGTTGCAGAAGATCCGACAACTACCGATTGATTAGAATATCCAACAAAACTAAAAACAAGGGTATCCCCATTTGAAGCGTTAATTGAATAATTACCATCAAAATCAGTTGAAACTCCATTTGAAGTTCCTTCGACTAAAACAGTAGCACCAGGAAGTGGCACACCATTTTCATCAGTTACTGTTCCACTTATTGATTGAGCTTGTACGGAAAACCCGAATGCAAACAACAATAAAAAAGAAGACAGAAAATTAAATAATTTTGTTTTCATAGTTAATATTTTGATTTGTTTAAATAATTAATACAAATTTATAGTGTTAGATATGTTTTCTACAATAATTATGCTTACATAACTACTACAACTATATCAATTAAAAAACATTAAATACCTTAAGCTGTATGTGTCAATTTTTAAAAATAACGGAGTAAAAAAAGTGCTATGCAGTAAATATGTTAGAAATAAACCCATACTACATTAATACTACATAGATAATTACAGAGATGTGTAACCAAACAATTGATATATTTAAATAATGAAAAAAATTATAACACTATTATTACTCATTTTGATATCGTTTTTTGGTAATAGTCAAACTTTAAGCGAAGAAACCTCTGTTCTTTTAGATTCACTTAATAAATATAAGTTTATAAATTATAACAAAGCTCTTAATTATGGTCTTCGAGCTTTAGACATAAATGATCCGAAGGAAATTTCAATAAATATATTTGATATTAACGCAGGATTAGGAGAAATTCTTTTTTATCAAAATAATTACGCAAAATCAATTGAATACTTTTTAACAGCATTAAACATGCATAATCTTTTGCCCGTAAAGGATAGACGTTATAAATATGTAAATGAACCACCTTGGATACTAGTTGCTTTAGGAAACCTATATTATAAAATAGAAAAATTCGAAATAGCAAAAGAGAAATATCTAGAAGCCATAGATAATTTCAACCTCATTGAAGACGAGTTTTTAACAGTTAAAATTAATGGATTAAGCACTAGTAAAACCAATATAGCCTTAATTTATTCAACTTTAGGAGATTTTCAGAAAGCTGAATCGCAATATAAAGATGTAATAGAATTAAGAAAAAAAGCTGGTTATGAGGCTACTGTTATTTATCAATATATGGAAATTATGCAGTTTTATTACAAGTATAACATGACTGAAAAAGGAGATGATTTGTATGATTTTGCAACTTCATTATATAAAGAATCAATAGGCATTAAAAAAGGAGATAGTCTTAAAGAAATTAAAATATGGTACTCATATGTACTATCAGTTTACGGATCTAACTTGTTAAGGTTAAAAAAAATCGAAGAAGCGTTAATTAGTCTTAATGAATCAAAAAAAATTCTTGTAGCTCAAAATTATAATACTACAGTTTACCCTGATGTAAATTTAGAGATTGCTAAATGCTACTATGAATTACAATCTTACAATAAAGCAGAAAATGCACTTTTAGAATCTTTAAGTTCTGATAATTTGATTTCAGAACCTAAACCTATAAATTTTAATTCTGATAAAAGAAGACTTGAAAAACTACTTTTTTTATCTAAAATTTATACTATTCAAGGTAAAAAAACAGAAATAATAAAAATTAAAGATTCAATTATAAAAACCTATCAAAGACAAGACGATTTAGATTTTAATATTATTGAAAATAGACTTGTTTTGTATGAAAAAGAAAAAGAAATAATTAAAAATAAATTAGAAAAAACTAGATTAGCCTATACCACATACATAGGGCTATTAATCTTTATAATAATTATAATTGCTTTTTTTTCTAGATTTAAATTTCAAAGAGAAAGAAATTCTAGACTTGAACTTGAAAAAAATGAAGTCTCACTCAAACTAGAATCAAAAAATATAGAGTTAGTAAGTAAAGCCAATTTCATTCTTCAAAGAAATGAATATTTAAAAAATATAATATCAAAACTTAATAAAAGCGAAGTTAATGAACAATCGTTTAGAAGGGTAAAAAAAGAGGTTTCTGAACTAATAAGCTCTGAAAAATCCTACGAAGAATTTGACAAAATATTCACTAATGTTTATCCCAAATTTTATAAAATTTTAAATGATAAACATAATCTATCTCAAACTTACTTAAGACTGGCAGCTTATATTAGAATGAATCAAAGTAATAACGAGATTGCTAAAATATGCGGTGTGTCAATGCGTACAGTTGAAACTCAAAGATATAGATTATCAAAACTACTTGAGCTTGATAAGGGTGAAAATTTAAACTCATATATACTGAGAATAAATTAGAAGATTTTTAAAAACTTATTTGAATTTTCTAATCTTTATTTGATACATAATCCCAAGTTGTTTCATGTTTTGATATACAAAATGAATCAAATTCAACCTTATGAACAGAGCCTTCATCTGCTAACCTGTTGTTTTCGTTTACAGGACATCCCGTTAAAAATTGACGTCAATTAATAGATCTCATTTCCAGATTTAAATTATTATCTAAAATGTATTGATTATATTCAATAAATTCATCTTGGCCGATAGAAATACAAAAAGAAAGTATAGCCAAAACAAAACTCAATTTCATCAAATTAATGTAATTAAAAAAAGAAAGGTTTAAAATTTAAAATTCTCTGTAGGGACTATCAAGATATTTATTTGCTTCTTCTTCTTTAAACTTTGCTGAATTATTATCCCAATGAAGTGTTTTTCCAGGAAATCTTCCAGCAATTACGCCAAGCAAAATTGTTTCAGTTAAACGTGCGGAATACGAAAAAGGTGCGGTACAATTATCTTTTCCTAAACAAGCATCTACAAATTGATGATAATGTAAATATGATTCACCTCCATAATCTCTAACTGGCTTATTAGTTATTTTACCAGATTTTTCAAGTTCAGAAAGATCTAAATCAACATATTCTCCATCTACAATTAATTTAGGTAATTCCATAAAATGAGGAAGCAACAATCTGCCTTTTTCACCAATAAACATAGCGCCTTGCAAAGGGAGCTTTTCTTTATTTGGTAATTTCAAGTCTTTATGATTTTTTGGTGCTCCAGAACCATCTTGCCATATCCATTTTAATTTTTCTGCAGTGTATTTTGTTCCAGGAAATTCGTAGGTAACTTCATTATTTTCAGGAAAGCCAAATCCATTAGGTTTTCTACATTTATTTTTGATTGTCAAGGGCACGTCCAGTTCTAAAGCATTGTATGGAGTATCAAAAATATGAACACCCATGTCTCCTAAAGTTCCACATCCGTAATCCACAATTTTTCTCCAATTACCAGGATGATATAATTTATCCTTAAACTCTCTATTTACTGCTGTACCAAGCCACAAATTCCAGTCTAAATTTTCAGGTACAGAGTCAGAACCTTTTGGCTTAGGACCATCGTATCCCCAGTTTTTTGGAGACCATGCTCTAACCGTACTGACTTTTCCAATAATTCCTGATTGAATTAATAAAGTAGCTAATTTATAATCATAAAAAGAGTGTACTTGAATCCCCATTTGGGTGATTAGATTTTTATCTTTTGCCATTTTTCGCATCGCTCTAGCTTCGCTAACATGATGAGTTAATGGTTTTTGGCAATAAACTGATTTATTTAATTCCATTGCCAACATTGAGGCAGGAGCGTGAGAATGATCAGGTGTTGAAACTATAACAGCATCAATCAAATTATTAATTTCTTTAAACATTACTCTGTAATCTTTAAAGAGTTTAGCATTTGGATGTAACTTACTTGCCGCTTTCAATGCGCTTGAATCTACATCACAAAGCGCTACAACTTCTACAGATTTATGAGAGGCAATGTCATTTAAATCTGCTGCTCCCATTCCCCCTACGCCTATATGAGCAGTTCTTAACATTTGATTATTGTTTGAAGCCCAAATTGAAGTCGGTAATACACTTAATGATGCCAAAGCAGCTGATGATTTAATAAAATTTCTTCTGTTATTTTTCATAATAAATATAGTCTTCTTTAAATTTAATTAAAAAAAATAGATTTTTTTTTAAAAAAAGATCAAAACATGAATCTAGCTTATCAACAATAATTAATTTAATATTAGATTAATAATTAAGATCTAATTTGTTTTGATAAATTATATCTACTAAATTTAGAATAAATGACAGCATTATGATTAAAAAAGATAATTCTAGAAGAGGTTTTTTAAAAAAATCAATAATAATTCCGCCACTTTTTATTGTTCCAAGGCATGTTCTTGGAGGGAATGGATTTACCTCACCAAGTGACAAGCTAAATATAGCTGCCGTTGGAGTAAGAAAATGGGGAATGGGGTCTAACAATTTACATCAATGTAGAAACGAAAATATAGTTGCGCTTTGTGATGTGGATTATAATCAATCCAAACCAACTTTTGATAAATACCCAAAAGCTAAAGTTTACAAAGATTACAGAGTAATGCTTGATAAGCAAAAAGATATAGATGCTGTAATTGTAGCAACACCTGATCATAATCATGCAGTTATTACAATGAAAGCCATTAAAATGGGTAAACATGTGTATTGTCAAAAACCTTTAACTCACACTGTTTATGAAGCTCGAGAAATAACAAAAGCTGCAAAAAAATATAATGTACAAACACAAATGGGTAATCAAGGAAGGTCCTCAGACGAAATTCGAAAACTCAAAGAGTGGATTGATGATGATGCTATTGGACCGGTTAGAGAATTGTACGCTTGGACAGATAGACCAATAGGCGGAAATGCTTGGGATACTTTTGCAGTAAAGGCAAAATCTAAAGAAAAACCACCTATTCCAGAAGGACTTGATTGGGATTTATGGTTAGGACCTGCTCAATACAGAGACTATCATCCTGATTACCATCCTCTTTCATGGAGAGCATGGATTGATTTTGGAACAGGATCAATGGGCGATATGGGTTGTCACATTTTAGACCCTGCTTTTTATGCTCTTGAACTAGGTGCACCTAGTGAGATTCAGGCTACTTCAAGTCATTATGTTCCCGAAATCGAATCACAAACCTATCCTTCTGCATCAATTGTAAGAATGAAATTTCCAAAAAGAGGAAAACACCCAGAATTAAATCTTACATGGTCTGACGGAAGAATTCAACCTCCCATTCCAGATGAATTTAAAAATGGCGAACAATTTACTTTAAGTGGAGCAATGTTTGTTGGAGATCAGGGTAAAATAACTCATGATTCTCATGGCGCAAGCGGAGTTAAAATTATTCCAGAAGAAAAAATGTTAAACTACAAACAACCTTCACCTTACATTACTAGAGTAGACACAACTCACGAGGGAGATTGGATTAGAGCCTGTAAAGATGGTGTTCCAGCATGTTCATCGTTTGACTATGGAGGGCCTTTAACTGAAATGGCTTTACTAGGTATGATAGCAATTCGTTTAAAAAACCAGAAACTTGAATGGAATTCTAAAGAATTTAAATTTAAAAATAACGAACAAGCAAATGCCTTATTACATAAGACCTATAGAAAAGGCTGGAGCTTGTAATTAACTTATTTTTATTTGCACAATATTTGATCCTAAAAAATTATAAATAAATCTTAAAGTTGTTTAGATTAAAACTATTCCTCTTTCTTATATTGCTAATTTCCTGTACTAAGGAACCTGTGCTATTTCAAATTGATTTTGTAAGTCAGCCACAGAGTGGTGGATCAATTAATTTAAATTCAAGCAGTTACAATGAAGGTGAAATTTTAAAACTCGAAGCTATTCCATCGGAGAATTATATATTTGATTTCTGGTCTGGTGATTTTAACAGTAATCAATCTCTAACAAATCTAAATGTTGATTCTGATAAAACTGTAATTGCTAATTTTTCCAAAAAAAGATTTGAAGTAAATATTACCATTGAAGGTCAAGGGAAAGTTTCTAAAAGATTAATTAAAAGCGGTTTAAAAAACGATTATAGTTATGGAAGTATAGTAGAAATTTTAGCTTCTCCAGATAATGGATGGACTTTCGTTGAATGGCAAGGAGATATTGAAAATAATACCACAAATCCAGTTCATATTAATATTGATGGTCAAAAAAATATTTCCGTAATATTCGAAAAAAAATATGTTGGAATAAATACATCAAAATTTCTAGCACTTGGGGATAGTTACACAATAGGGCAATCAGTAGAAATTAGTGAAAGATGGCCTGTACAATTTTTAAAGGAGTTGAAAACAAATACTAGTGCTATAGATACACTTCAAATTATAGCTCAAACTGGATGGAGAGTTGATCAATTAAAAGAAGTGATGAATAATTCTAACTTGGTACCACCTTACGGACTTGTTTCATTATTAATTGGGGTAAACAATCAATTTCAAGGTCAAGATGTTATTGGATTTAGACCTGAATTTATTGAAATACTAGAAAAATCTTTAAAACTTGTTGAAAATAGAACAGAAAGGTTATTTGTAGTTTCTATTCCTGATTGGGGATCTAGTCCTTATGGTAAAACATTAAACAGAACACAAATTTCAAAAGAAATTGATGATTTTAATTCAGTATTAAAAGAAGAGTCTGAAAAAAGAGGAATTAGATATTTTAATATTACAACAATTTCAAGAACAGCTCTTACAGATGATTCTTTAATTGCAAGTGATGGTTTACATCCAAGCGGAAAAATGTATAAACTATGGGTGGATAAAATGATCCCTGTTATATCAAAAATTAATTTTGATTAGTTAAAGTTTTCTGATTTTTATACTTCTAAACCAAATTGGACTATCATGGTCCTGAAGAGCAATATATCCTTTTTTAAACTTTCCATATTCAGGAAAATCATCCCATTTACCGGAATTTCTTTTAAAATACCAATCCTCAGAGAAAGGCTCAAATTCTAATAACAATTGTCCATTTAACCAGTGTTCCACCTTTTTTTCTGTATATATTATTCTAGAGGAATTCCATTGACCGGCAGGATTTAATTGTTTTTTACTTGAATCCGCTTCATGCATTGCATAATTAGCACCTGCTTTTTGCCATTCTTCGAGTTTAGCATTATTAATTTCTTCCCATCCTAAGTCATCTAACAATTGATATTCGGGAGAAATAGCATATGGTGCCTGAAAACCTTCTTGAACATTGTAAAACACTCCACTATTTCCTCCTTTGGGAAGTTTCCATTCTAAGTATAATTCAAAATACTCAAACTCTTCTTTATAATATATGATATCTCCTCCTCCGATCCATTCTTCTTCAAGCTTTAAATCGGTATCAAATGTCAATTCGCCATCAACGGCAGCCCATTTTTTAGGAATTTCTTCTCCATTATATGCTCTCCATCCATCAGTTGATTTTCCATCAAATAACTCAACCCATTCTGATTGGTTTTTTTCACAAGAAATTGTGGAGAGGATAAGGGTAATTAAAATATATTTTAAATTTTTCATAATTAAATTTTATATGTTTCTTTTATTTTTTTTAATATCATTATTTCAGATAAAAACTGCCAATCAAAATTTAAAGTTTGGTTGGCCGGATGATGATGGTGATCTTGATCTAAAACATAATCTTTAGGCTTATTTAATATTCTAGTTTTCGAATAGATATTTTCAAATTTATTTCTCATAATATTAAACTCATTTTCAATA
>Ga0209710_1001953_pt1 | contig 14875 bp, 13 predicted proteins | sample ArcticOcean_MG_C_5_FD_187436 | JGI IMG/M metagenome (GOLD analysis project Ga0209710, IMG submission 187436) | Marine microbial communities from western Arctic Ocean - ArcticOcean_MG_CB4_138 (SPAdes) (version 2) | ecosystem: Environmental > Aquatic > Marine > Oceanic | place: Arctic Ocean...
GGTCATTGCAGCAATTCATAAGCATAATCTGGATGCAAACCTTTCGATTAAACCAACTGCTTTTGGTCTACTTATCGATGCAAAGCAAGGAATGAAAAACATTGAACAACTCGTTCGAATAGCAAGTGAGCACGACCTTTTTGTGCGACTCGATATGGAAGATTACCGAGTGACTACAACAACCATTCAAGTTGTTCTTGACCTTCACAAACAAGGTCTGACCAATGTGGGTGTTGTTTTACAAGGCCGATTATTCCGTACTCTTGACGACATTAATTTCCTTGAAACGGAACTTGGTCCTGCTGCTGATTACCGCATCTGTAAGGGGATTTACCTTGAGTCAGAAGATATTGCCTACACTTCCTACCAAGACATTGTTGATGCAACAAATGCCTGTATCGACCGAATGCTAGCGGCCGGTTCATACTGCTCAATTGCAACCCATGATCTTCCAGTTGTCAAATATGCGAAATCTGCATTAAGTTCACACGGAATGGGTCCGAATATCCCTGACCCTCGTCCAAATGCCGGTCCTTCTCGAACTGCGAAAGGTCCTGGTTATGAATTTCAAATGCTTCTCGGAGTACGTGGACCTCTTCGTAGGAAATTAGCAAAGGAAGGGCATCGTACACGAGTTTACATTCCATACGGAGAACAATGGTATGAGTACAGTATTCGTCGATTAAAGGAGAATCCAACCATTGGAACTCAAGTTGCAAAGGCATTCATCATGCCATGGACAAACCGACCTTGATCAGTTTCGTGGTCGCTTGGTTTTTCGCTTGTTCGTAGGTGTGACACCTTTCTTGGTAATTTCCTTTGGAAGGACTGGGTCGGGATTGAATCCGAGTTTACCTTCCTTCCAAGCTTGACGTCGTTCTCGAGGAGTTCGAGGTGCGAAATATTCTGCAACCGGTGGTTCATGGAGGTACATACGCTTGATATCATGAGCTTCAACTGTGCCTCGAAGTGTTCGAGCATGACCCATGTGAATGGCACGAATTCGCCAAGTTTGACCTCCAAGGTCCATGAGATTCCCAGCAGTGAATGTTTTGTCAGCAGGAACAACGAGCACATCAGATGAAGAATCTTCTCCACGGGTCATTGTGAGTTTAACACGGACCATGTCACATCGTAGTGCAGAAGCACGAACGACGAGACTTGCATCACTGTGTTTGACGTATCTTCCATCTTTCATTTCGATTTGATTGATGGACCACAATTTGTCATCTTCTTGGAATACATCTTCCAGTTCTAGTTTTTCGTCTGCATCAATCTCGATGATCCTTGTGATCGATGAAGGGCCTTCGGTAAGAACAAATGGAATCTTTAACACAGGAGGTGGGCGGATGTGAACAGTATGCACTTTGCTGCACTCTTCACACTTCAACAAGTAATCTGCACCATCGCCCTTTGGCTTTTCATTGAGAATGATATGGCCCATGAGTTCGTCACAATCAGGGCAATGGACAGCATTTTCGAGTAAAATCTCATCTTCACCGACAAAGCCATCATCTTCGGCTTCATTTTCAAGCAAAACTTCATCTTCTTCGATGAAATCATCCTCTTCGACAGTGTCATCCATGGATATCCCTGTCTATGCGCTATGGCTCTCCCGTTTGAAGCCACCGGCTCAACTGCATAAGCGAGCCTTGAAGGAGTTTCGCCGGAAGGCACCGACATGGCGGAACAAGAAAGTGTCGATTCCGAAGTTGGAAAAGAGCATGTACTCGCCCATTTACTCTCTGCCGATGACTCACGTCAACGCGATGAACCTGAAATCGCCAGTAATATCGGTACACAATTGCAACACATGGCCCTAAGCACATGGTCCATCTCCATATTACGCCGGCTTCGCGATGCTTTCGGACGGCTAAAACCTCAATCGATCCTAGAAGTTGGAGCAGGTATTGGCCATCGAAGCGCATGGATTTATGATTTGTTTGAAAAAGACGGAGCAACACCTGAACGCTATCAATTGGTCGAAGATGGTGCCAAATTCGCAGTCATTATTCGCCGTCTCATGCTACGGCATGATGCTGAATCTTACACGAAAATTGTCGTTGGTAATCTTGATGCGCTCATCGCTGAAACCAATGCTTGGCATGCGGCTTCCTCGACAGGCGTCGAGGTTGGAACGCCTCCTTTGGAAAATCAACACGACGCCATTATCGTTGATGGGACTTCTGAAAACCGGGCACGCTATGTCCAATCTTTGCTGCCTTTCCTTTCACCAAGTGGAGTTTTGTTTACCGTAGAGCCAGACATGCCGCTTGGAAATGTTGAGGAAGACGATAAAGAAGGTATGCGATTAGTCGATGGTTTCAATCAATGGATGGAATGTATTCAAACATCCAATGAAACGTATCATATTGCCTTCATGCCGTTATTCGGTGGTACATTGGTTGCGATGACCAAGAAGTAAAATCGATTTATCAATTTGCAGCATCAAGCAATGCTTGAATTTGCAACAAACCGTAGCCATAATCGTCATCGTGCCCCGATTGTCCTTCTTGAGGCGTGACCGATTGTTGAATCCAATCTTTGACTTGTTCAGTATTTGAAGATGAAGTTGCGTCAGCAAGTTCTGGGTTTTGTTGTAGGAGCAAAGCGATTGCTCCAGTCACATATACGGTTGCAGCACTCGTCCCATCGACAAGAGACCATGACCCTTCATAATTGATGACGGCTACTTTTTCAGCAGGAGCGACCAATTCTGGTTTCTTATGTGGATCTGAACGAGGTGCAAGGAGTGGTAGGGGTAATATTCTCCCGTTGTTGTCTCCAGTCGATGAACCAATCCAGTGTTCACCAGATTGAGTGGCGCCGCCGACACAGATGACCAAGCGTTCACCACAAGGGTTTGCGACATCACCATCGTCATTTGCACCTCCATCATTTCCTGCCGCAGCAACCACGAAGATACCCTGGTCAATTGCATCGTTCGTTGCCTCATCAGAGCCACGTCCTGAGCCTATGTCGAATGGTAAGAAGTCCGGAGCGCCTCCGAGTGAGAGCGAGATAATGTCTGCATCATTAGATGCACACCAATCGATCGCCTCGGCAACGATTTCATCAGAACCTGAACCATCTTTACCCAATGCTTTGGCAACGAGTAAGTCGACTCGGGGGGCAATTCCTTTCATCCATCCATCGGCGACAAGAATTCCAGCCATACTTGTGCCATGGCCATTGTCATCATAGGGTGTTGATTTGGCTTGAATGAAATCCTTCCACAAAACGATATTAAAGGATTCAAGGTCTTTATGTTCAAGCATAATTCCAGAATCGACAATGCATACCCTGACATTATCACCGCTGAGTTTGATTCCAGAGAAGCCAATTAAATCAGAATATATTTCTTGTGATTCGATGGCTTGGTCGCCAGGTCGGTATGAGACTAATCCGTTTTCACCAAACACGATGAATCCAATATACACCATCGATGCGAGAATCAAGATGGCAACTCCAATTGAAAGTGCACGCTGGACAAATGCTAAGTTTTCTTCAAGTGGTTCACTTTGAAGTTGCGGGGTGAGGTGCTCAGAATTTGGATCTTGGTATGGAGGTGGAGCCCAAATGTTACTCTCCTCTTCCTCCATTCATTCACCTCATTGGTTAACTAAATGCGTGCACTGCTTCAGAGAATATTTCTGCAAAGAGTCGAGCTTCTTCTTCAGTGTTGTAAAGATAGGCTGAGGCTCGTAGAGAACCGTTCGAGTGACCACGTGAATTAAACCATGAATGTACACAATGCTGGCCACTACGGACCATCACTCCAGCCGCCTCATCCAAGAGTATACTGATATCATGCACAGGAATGTCTCCCATCAGAACCGAGCATATGCCTCCACGCTTTCGTGCATCCAACGGTCCGATGATTTCGATTCCAGGTAAATCTTTGATACCATCTGTCATGATTTGATTTAATCGAATTTCATGCTTATTGACCTCATTCAGGTCGATATTTGAAAGATAATCCACAGCCGCACCCGTCCCAATCATCCCCGCGAAGTTCCCTAACCCTCCTTCGAAACGACCGGGCGGAGAGGCCCATTTAATTGAATCATAGGTTGCATTTTCTACCGTCTGACCACCCGCTTGTATTGTACGCAGGCCATCGAGTAAGTCGTAGCGACCCCAGAGTCCTCCCATTCCAGAGGGTCCACACATCTTGTGAACTGAGAACGCTAAAAAGTCGATGTCAAGGTCTTGTACATCGACGTTCATGTGCGGTGTCGATTGTGCCCCATCAACGCAAACCAGTGCGCCGTGATCGTGGGCAACTTTACTGATTTCTTTGAGTGGAATCTTGACACCATCAAGATTTCCTACATGGCTCATCGACACAAGTTTCAGTCGAGAACCTGCATCGGCACATGATTTCTCAAAAGCCTCCATGTCAAACGTATTGTCTGCATGTGAGGCAACGACTTGATGGTCAATCCCTTGTTCCTGTTCGAGTTGGAGCCATGGTACCAAATTAGAATTATGCTCACGGTCGGTTGTCAGTACCACGTCTCCTTTCGACCATGATAATCCGTGCGCAACTTGGTTCAGTGAATGTGTAGCATTCCTCGTGAACACGACTTCACTGGCAGATTCAGCATTCAAAAAATGTTGCAGTTTGGAACGGGAATTGGAAACTGCCCGTGATACTTTTGTTCCATATCGGTGAACTGACCTTCCTCCACAACCAGGATTCAGTGTGTAATATTCATTGATGGCATTTACGACAGAATCCGGCTTTAAGGTCACGCAAGCGTTATCCAAGTACGCCGGAGCATCATCTTCACGCAATGTCGGGAAATCTTCACGTAACTTCTTCGTATTCATCACCAAGCCTCCAAGTCAGGTAGGAAATCAAGTGCAGGGGCATTGATTTCACATTGTGGACAATCATATCGAGTCGGTGTAACTGTTGAACAGAGTTTGCATTTTGAACCGATGAGGTTCGTTTCCGAACATCCTTCTGTCAGGCAAGGAACAGTTATGACTCCATCTTTGTTTCGAACAATATTCACGGATACTTCACATTCAGGACATCGTGATTCGGTGCCATCAGAATTTGAATCCTCTCCGTCCAATTCCATCTCGGCATTAATTGCAGCTCGCGTTTTAACCTGTGTGCCAGAGCCGAGCATTCGTTGAGGGTACCATATGAGACCAATGAAGAGAGGAATAGAGATACTTCCTGTGATAATATGTGTTGCCAATGAACTGATTCGTTCTGCACCTCTTTCAGCGACAAAATGTGCGCCAGACCATGCCGAGATGGTAATCATTACGAACCAGAGTGTCAGAACCAATCCCCATCCACGGAGCGAATGTTCAGCCATTTCCATTTCCATTAACCGCACATCCTCATGAACATGGTACTCCTCAACATGGTAATCACGCGTTTCGACAACGGCTTTACCAAAATAGTAGACGAAGAACATAACGACAAGAGTGGCGAGAGTACCCTCCATCATCCCTCCTAGGCTTGCATCGATTGGGAAATTAATTTGTGTCTTATGATACAGGATTTGTGCAACCACAGTTATGTTCCAAAAGAACAGTAATGAGATTGCATGCATTCGCATGATCGGAAATAATCGCCAAATTTGCATGGTGAATAAACCCCAGGCGACGAAAGAAAGCAACATTTGGAAATACCCGAACCCGGCGATGGATCCTAGCCCATCTATTCCAAACTTTGTGGCATCTCCGCCGCTCAGAATTTCTGGAGAAATCGAACCCAGAAGAAATGCCAAGACTCCTAATCCAAGTGTGCCCCAGTGCTCAAGGTCCCATTCACGTACTGCTAACTTCGATTGAAAACGTAGTTCGACTTGGAACGTATCCAACGGTTTTGCGATTGGATGGACTTCGGAAAACGAAAAGAAAGGCTCCATATCTCGTAAACGAAATGGTAGGACCTGATGGTCTTCATCAAGTTCACTTGGAGCTTGGACCCCTTCGCTCATAGACTTCCGAAGTTGTTACCCTTTGAATTGTTTTGTATTGAAACAGATGAAGGTTGCCTAACTTCTCATGGGTGAGCGTTAAACGGTAATGCTAAGTCGGCGGAATATAAGCCGAGATCGCATAGCCTGGTATTGCGCGCGACTGGAAATCGTGTTTCCTTTGGATTCGGGAGTTCAAATCTCTCTCTCGGCGCTTCATTAACGCTTTACATCGTCTTTTTGAGCACGCTGTAAAGTCACTTTGACCAAGGAGAATTGAGGAGCCACCGGCGAGAATTGAACTCGCGACCTCCTCATTACCAATGAGGTGCTATACCGCTAAGCCACGGTGGCAGTAAAGACGGCGACCAACACGTGGATTATAACCGCTTCGCGTCGCTCATGAATCTATTAAATGGACCTTTCAACATGAGCATCCCCTCAAAGGCTATAAGGTGATTTTTAGAAATGCGGGATTGGAGAAGGCAACTTCTCTGGATGGGATAATATGGAGCGAGAGCAAGAAAACAAAGTGGAGATACGGCAACGAGTTCGTGATCTTCAGAGCCAAGTAGATGAATTGAAAGACCTTGTGAATACGCTCTTGAGCGTAATTTGCGAGGAGCCGGATGGTGTGCACAGCGGTGCTGCTCCAACGATTCCGGGACAACCTGCAACGAATTACTGCATGTGATTATCCTTTGATAACTGCAAGCGGATTCAATCGAACCACGGGTCGTGCCAATCCTGCTTTTGCAGTTAAATCGATAACTTCATCAACATCTTTGTAGGCATCTGGAGCTTCTTCCGACAACACGTTCGGAGTCGATGCATGAATTCGAATACCTCGGCTTTCAAGTTCTAATTTCAGTGCTTTTCCATCAATTGTTTGTTTTGCTTTACTGCGCGACATGGCACGGCCAGCGCCATGGCAAGAAGAACCAAAGGCGATGTTTTGACCTCTTTTTGGTCCTGCCATAACCCATGAACCTGTTCCCATATCACCTGGAATCAGAACAGGTTGACCTGAAAGATGGTTCGAATGTTTCATTTCCGGACTGTCACCACTGAATGCTCGTGTGGCGCCTTTGCGATGGACACAGCACGTGCATCCCCTTCCATCAATTCGATGAACTTCGACTTTCGCAATATTGTGGGCTACATCATAGAGAGTTGTTGCTTCACCATCTCCGCCCATCTCCAATCGGAGAACTTCACGCAAACGGTGTGCCAGAGCACTTCGATTCGCAAAAGCAAAATTCGCAGCAGCATTCATGCCGTCAAAGTAGGCTTGTCCTTGTGGTGAATGGAATGGCGCAGATGCTAATTGACGGTCAGCCAGTTCATAGCCCCATTCTTCATCGACCCATATGTTGCCTTTTTGTTTGTATCGCCGTTCAAGACTTCGCACATGGTCGCTGCATACTTGATGACCAAGCCCTCGTGAACCTGAATGGATCATAGCGACGATTTGCCCTTCATACAATCCCCACTTTTCGGCAGTTGCTGCATCGACCGTTTTTCCAACCGTTTGTAATTCTAAAAAGTGATTTCCACTGCCTAATGTTCCAAGCGCACGCAGACCACGTTCTTTGGCCCGTTGAGAGATATCTGCATCAATTGTATTCAATCGGCCACCAGATTCGAGGTGTTTCAAGTCTTCATCGTAACCATACCCGAGTTCAATCGCAGCAGGCGCACCGCCTTGGATGATATTGTCGAGGTCACTCATTGTAATGTCGAGTCCACCCTTTCCAGAGGCTCCCGCAGGTATTCTTCCTGCTAAACGTCCTGCGAGTTTTTTGAGATTTGGTATGTCTTTTTCAGTGGCATCGAGCGCTAACATCCGAACGCCACAATTAATGTCAAAACCAACACCTCCAGGGGATATAGCACCACCAAAGTCTCCTTGTTCAGTGTCGGTCGCTATGACTCCACCGATCGGAAGGCCGTAGCCAAAATGCCAATCCGCCATACCCCATGCTTCACCAACAATGCCTGGAAGGCTGGCTGCATTGATGAGCTGTTCTGGACCACGGTCATCTGCGTGCTTCAAGAGATGCGCCTCATCAGTGACCAGGCGAGCGTCAACTTTCATTCGACCGTGGGCTTTGATGCGCATGGTGCCATCACCTACAGAGGTGAGATAATCACGCCAATCTTCGGCCATAGTTACGGGTCGAGTTATTCCCCTTTGAGGATTGTTCTTCGTTTCCGCATTAAAAGACCCATAGGTTTCAAGGTGTATCGCTTGGTCGGCGACTTGTTCCTTTGGGGAGATGAGTCACATGGGATTACCACCGATTGATTTGGCAGTGTTCAAAAACGAGGGTTTTGTTCGAAACCAATGTCGAATCACGGACCTTTGGTTTTGGACCACTGACCCGTCACGTGATACCTGCGGGGACACGACCGAGGATGAGTATACATTCATCGGAGCACCTCTCATCGAAGGTTACCCAATGCGAGGCAAAGCATTGAAAGACGCCATGCGGGAAGCCTTTCTGAATTTCTTTGAAAACGTCGAACATACACGAGTTGAACCCTATCCCGTTTTGGCAAGATGGCGAGATGATATTCATTTGACTATTGCTTCAATTGCAGATTTCCAACCTCATGTGACTTCTGGTGAAGTTGAACCTCCTGCAAATCCTTTGACGATTTCACAGCCTTGTATTCGATTGACTGATGTCGACGCTGTTGGGCGTTCCGGTCGGCATTTGACAACCTTTGAGATGATGGCGCATCACGTCTTTAATCGACCAAAAGAAGGAAAAACCTACTACTGGATGGAAGAATGTGTTCAATATTGTCACGATTTGTTGACCAAGACATTCAACATCGCTTCCAATGAAATCACTTATGTGGAAAACCCATGGTGCGGTGGTGGAAATGCTGGTGCTGCGGTAGAAGTCATTGTTGGTGGCCTTGAATTAGCGACATTGGTGTTCATGAATCTTGAAGAACATCCCGAAGGTGATATCGAACTGAAAGGTGATTTCTACCGTGAAATGGATATGCAAATTATTGACACTGGCTATGGCTTGGAGCGTTTTTGCTGGGCTGCAGCTGGCACACCAACCATCTATGAGGCAATTTACCCCGAGACGGTTTCTTGGCTCAAAGAGATGGCAGGATTCTCTTCTATTACCTCTCAATGGCCCGAACTTGACTTGGATGCATTGCTCGGTGAAATGAGTCGCCTCAATGGGATTATGAACATTGAACCTGGTGTTGACGCTGATGAACTGCGTACAACTTTCTTACGCCGCTTGACCGAACGTGGTATTACCGTTACATCGGAACAATTCTCTGCAGTTACTGAACCGCTTTCGAAAATCTATGCCATTCCTGACCACCTTCATGCTTTGAGTAACATGCTCGGAGATGGATTGGTTCCTTCGAATGCCAAAGCCGGTTACCTTGCCCGAATGCTTGCTCGCCGAACCTTACGTCTTCGCGATGATTTAGGCCTCAGCATTTCACTTTCTGAACTTGCAGAACATCACATCTCGATCAACCTTGGTGGCCAAGCAATGAAACAAACTCATGACGGCCTTCTTGGAATTCTTCAACTTGAAGAAGAACGGTATGAAGAAATGATTCGTAAAGGTGGCAATGTCATTACGACTCAACTCAAAGGCATCCCAACTGATTCTGAATCGATTCCGGACGAGACCCTTTTCCAACTCAATGATTCTCATGGCTTAGCCCCTGATATGGTTGTCACTTTAGCAAAGAACGCCGGTTGGAAGAATGTCCGAATCCGTACAGGTTTCGCAGCAGAAATGGCCGACCGCCATGCTCGTATCGCTAAGCAGGCTGCCCAAACTGTCGAAGAGGTTCCTCTCGTTGAACAGATTCCACATTTGCCAGCTACGGTTGCCCTCTATTACGAAGATGTGCAACAACGAGAATTCGATGCCAGTGTTCTTGCGTGTTTGCTACTCATTGGAGACGACCTTCCATCCGGTGCAACACATGGAATTATTCTTGACAAAACCTGTTTCTACCCTGAAGGTGGTGGACAAGAAGGAGACTACGGGCGATTAGTTACGGACTCGACCCATCATCGTGTACTCGATACACGTAAGGTCGGGACACATGTTCTGCATCTGGTTGATGGTCCTTTCGAAACCGGTGATTTAGTCCATGGAAGTCTCGATTGGAACCGTCGAAAGCAATTGATGGACCACCACACCGCAGTGCACATTGTCGGTGGTGCTGCCCGTCGAATACTTGGACCTCATATCTATCAGGCTGGGGCAAATAAATCAGTTGAATCTGGTCGTCTTGACATCACTCATTTCAGTCGATTAAATCGGGATGACCTCGATGCCATCGAATCTTTGGCAAATGAAGTCCTAGGCCAAGTTCAACGTACAGAAAAAACCGAATTAAATCGAAAGGACGCCGATAAGAAATTTGGTTTTGATTTGTATCAAGGTGGAGCGCCTAAAGGTAATTCGATTCGTATTCTTCGTATTGCTGACCATGATATTCAGGCTTGTGGTGGTACACATCACGATGAGCCTGGTCAAATCGGGTCCATTCGAATTATTCGATCTGCTGCTGTCCAAGACGGCGTTGAACGCCTCCATATTGTGGCGGGACAAGCTGCGCTTAATTATGCTCGAAATCAAGATTCATTGTTGAGACAAGCGAGTGAAACATTTGGTATTCCATCGCATGAATTGCCAAAAGCATCTGAACGTTTTTACTCCGAATGGAAGGACCAGAGAAAGATAATTGAGCAACTTGAAGCAGAGATTGTTCGTTTGCGTACTGCTGGTGGCGGCTCGGATTCTTCTGAAATCGATGGTGTTCGTATCGCCATCATGGAAGTTACTGGCGATTTGAAGAAAATGACAAAAATGCTCAAAGAACTCACCCTCGACCCTTCAAAACCAACACTTGCCGTTCTTGGTTCCAAGGAAGGCGGTGGAAAGTTAATGGTGGCTGTGACTGAAAATACCATTGCCAGTGAACGGTATGATGCAGTTGTTTTACTCCGTGAAATTTCACACCACATCAAAGGCGGTGGAGGCGGTCGCCCAACACTCGCACAAGGTGGCGGCTCTCATCCTGAAGGACTCGATGATGCACTTGAAGCAGCACGCAAGAGTGTTGGAGCTTGATTAAAGCGTTCGTAACGCTTCTTTATCAAAATAGGACACAGCAATATTTCGCGCTTCATCTGGTGTGAACCATTTGACATCTGAAATTTCTTCTGTCTGCAATTTCAACGTCGTAATGTCACCGTTCCATGTTGACCGGTATGTGAACGAGACAAAGGAAATTCCTTCATCGGTGAATATTTTCTGTGTGATCAGTGGTTCATTCTGCTCTAATACAATGCTGAGCCCTATTTCCTCGAGTGTTTCTCGAACACAGCCAATACTCGGATGTTCATCATGGTCCATATAGCCACCTGGTAGTGTCCAAAATCCTCTAAAGTGTCCACGCTCAACTTTTCCAAGTAAGACCTGTCCAGCATCATTGCAAATCATGACTTTCGATACAAGACGATGAATCGACCGGTAGATCGCCTCTCGTGCTACTGGGTGGACCGAATTATCGGCAATCATTTCATCCTTCCACGCCCAGTGCTTTGGCCATTCAATGTTCGGATAGCCTTTGAGAACTCGGTACACAAGCGTACCAAATACGAGACGTGTTTCTCGAATAACCTTCCATTCGATTCCCAGGCGTTCGATTTCGACAACTGTTGGAAGTCGTAATATCGTCGTTTCGTCTTGGCGGCCTTGAATTGGGAGTTGTGGGCCATTCCCTTCTTGGTCAACCAGTAACACCTTCCCGTCGTGTTCAAGATGAACAACTTCCTCGGGATGCATGTTCATCGGTTCCCCCCATGTTTCATCAATGCTCGTATGATTGAATGTTCTAAAGAATGGCATTGTTCAAGTACATCCGCTCAATCGCTCACTCATGAACTTTGAACAACTCAACCAATCTGGCTGGGCCAAGACCTATTTGCTGGTAGACCCCGATACCCAAATGGCTGCATTGGTAGATCCTGTGTACGATTTCATGGACGAGTATCTCGCACTTATCGAGGCTCGTAATCTTACACTCCACTCCACCATTGCGACACATACCCATGCAGACCATATTTCCGCATGCTTTTCCCTTCGTGAACGAACCGGTTGCGAGTACGTGATGTGGAAAGACACTGCATGCATGAATGTCTCAAAGTATCTCCAAGAAGGAGAGACACTGATGCTTGGTTCAACTCCACTCAAAATCCATCATGTGCCTGGACATACCAATGACCATGTTCTCATTGAAACGCCGACACATTTGCTGACGGGAGATTTCCTTTTCACTGGCCAAGGTGGTGTCGGTCGAGATGATTTGCCGAGTGGTCGATTATTCTCTCACTGGGAGTCTCTGAAAAAACTCGAACTGCTTGATGGTGAACTTCTCGTTTGCACGGGTCATGACCCACCAGGTACTGTCATGCAAACACTCGATTGGAACCGTGCAAACAATCCAGTTCTCATGATGACTTCCTACGAAGAATTTGAAGCATGGCAAATCAGGGTAACCGCAGGTCTTGGTTCGGTATCAAAGATTAAAACGGCTCTTCCAGCAAATCTCTTCGCAGAAATTCCTGATGTTATTCCTTGGATGGGATGAGTATTCGCATCGGTGTGACGAATAGCACCCGATGAAAGCCCTTGATTGATTTTTATTGAGAGGATATTTCCTTTTCCTTGTAAAGAATGAAAATCCAAGTCGCAGCTAGTAATGTAGCGTTCGTAAACCAAAACCATGGGGTTGACCATCGGACCCCATCAAACATGAGGTCTGAAAACGGATGGAATACTGGAGTCGGGAAAAATCTGAGAGTGTGCGATGGTATATCTGTCAAAATATGAAAAAACCAAGGAGTCCAAAGTAATAATGCTTGTTTTCCAGGCGTATAGGTTGAGAGAAATAAATCCTGCATGAGTTTAGGAGTACCCTTTTTCTCGAGGTAAAGCCAAGTTAATAGGCAACAAATTGTAACAATAATTGCGCTATGGCTCCATTGGTAAATCTCCCAAGAGAGTGGATGGAAGTCTGCAGTAACAGTACTATCATCAATCTCTGGTTTCTGGAATCCAGAAAATGCTCCAACAATCGAAGCTGGAATAAATGCTACTAAGTCAGGCAATACTCCCATTGGACCAGCCACTCTTGCTTTCACTTTTCCACGTGTAACTGCCATGCTCCATAGCCAGTGTGATATAACATCCATATCAACTCCTTTGAAGTTAGATTATTATTTTTATTGGTATAACAACTCTAGATTTCATGGCCACAATAGTAATTACTACTCAATGGGAAATACAGCCGAACTGGCCATGTGCATGCGGATCATTTAGCAACTCTCTGGATAAATACAGAGAGTAGGCAGTGTACTGGGGGACTGAACACCCATTGTACTTCTCCATAATGTCTTGAGGGGTTTGCAAGAACCCTTGCGATTTCGTGGAAATGATATATCGGTTATCTGTATCAACCCGTGAGAGACGGTGTGAATTTTTAGCCTACACAAGGAATTATGATTTTTTCCGATAAAGCAAAACAAGTGGAATGCCGAAAAGAAACATCATAATTAAAATATCAGAATATTGAAGAATTTGATCAGACAATGCTAATTTGCTTCCGTAAGAGGTATAACTTTCTAAAGACCAATCATCACCATCAGTTGGTTGATGGTCTCCGTCAACAACATTGCCTGCTATGGTGAACCGTACATCTTCATCACTGTAAGGAGCTTTCCATTCGAGATCCCAAGTACGCTGATTCGCTCCAGAATGGTCATGCGTAATTTCACCGTTTTCGGTGATGTATGTTGCCGAATCTTTGGAAGAAAAATCTCCATCGGAGGCTTTCAGATTGAATCCTCCCATGTGACCTTGTTCTGCTTCTTGAGGGCCACCAGAAAGAATGATAGTTAATTCATATATTTCTCCATGCGAATAGTTATCTGGAATTCCGATGATTTCAACATAGGTCTCAACACCAGGATTCGATCCATGGCAGTTGCAACCCGTTTCAGAATATCCCTCAATTCCATGTGATGAACCAAATACCTCCATTGATGGAGCAATCAGAAGACTCGATAACAATATGATAAGTAATAGACGCAATGTAATCACCCCAATACTATTCTTCCTCTGAATGAATACTTTTGCGATTCTTAATGAGACCAATAATCAACCCAACCTCAGAAATTTTAGCAGTGATTCCGAGGTAATCTTCCAAAATATAGTGGATGTCATGGTTTGAAACAAAATATGCAATAAACATGAATAGAGATAGTGCTCCTAAGGAAAATTGAGCAATTCTTTCTCTCGTATCATTCATTTTTACCAGCATCGGAGAGGCGATAATGGCTAACACGCCACCTCCTCCAAGAAGCAAGATTCGATCATTAATTCCCAATAGAATGTGCACTAAACCAGTGAATAATGCAAGTGAAAAAATGGAAGGCGTAAATACTGATAATTTCTCAGAATATTTTGTTCGCAATATTAAGAACACAACTACAGAAATAGAAACTGAAATCAATAAAATTTGTATATTGCTCAAGACAGAAGTGGCTTCTGCTTCACCATGTGCAGAGGCAACAGATGCAGAATGAACAAAAATTGTCAACGAAAATAAAGAAATCATCACTCTATTATTCATTTTGAGCCTCTCCGGGGTGCGACCTTGTTCAAAATAAACTCAGGTTCTATCAACAAGGATGACCCGTTAATATTTAACTACTTTCAATTTTATTACCCCTCTGAACACCCACTGTACAGGCGTGTCATGAGAGGGTAGCGAACAAACAGACCCACTGCAACCCCTTCCAACCGTTTTTGAGAGTTGGATGGGTAATCGGATAACCCCATGCAACCTATCCGAAT
>Ga0209710_1001954_pt1 | contig 14874 bp, 14 predicted proteins | sample ArcticOcean_MG_C_5_FD_187436 | JGI IMG/M metagenome (GOLD analysis project Ga0209710, IMG submission 187436) | Marine microbial communities from western Arctic Ocean - ArcticOcean_MG_CB4_138 (SPAdes) (version 2) | ecosystem: Environmental > Aquatic > Marine > Oceanic | place: Arctic Ocean...
TTGAGCAATATATTTCTTTAAATTCATTTGTTTTCCCTTCATAAAATTGTAATAACAGATTCGATTGGCTATTAAATCTATTATAGTTGGTAAAATAATTAAACAGTAATTAATGTCTGTTTTGCCGCCATGCATTATTGCGGAACGCCTTTCCGCGACTACTGAGAAGTATAAGTATTCAGGTGTCAGGGTGGGTGTAAAGACTGAAAAGGAATGGGGGGATATTGCTGATTTCGCGTAAAGAATTGCCTATATGGGCATTTCGACATTAGATTTTTATCAAAAGTAAATGAGCCTTTTATGAGTATGGCCACCACTGTTTTATTTATGGCTCTAATTAGAGCCTTAAAGTTGGATCAAGTTTTGGATGGTGTTGGAGTCATTGAGAACCTAAACTTTACAGTTAATTAATTTGGATAAGTTGAGCATTTACCTAGCCATTAGGATAGATATCCTTAGGCGGTATCTTTAGAAATGAAGTAACGTATTTAGTCAATATGTGAATGTGAACTAGGCAGTTATGCTTGAATTGGCAGCTGTGTGCTAGTGATTAAGAAATCTTGTTACGAAAAAATTGATTGACGCACATCATTGCTACAGTATAAATTGCGGCGAGGAGAAAACTATGCCCCGCCCCACCGTAAAAGATATCGCTAAAACTGCTAACGTTAGTTTAGCAACAGTTGATCGTGTGCTCAATGAACGAACTGGCGTAAGACAATTCACCATCGATAAGGTATTGAAAGTTATTGATGAAATTGGTTATGTGCGAGATATTGATGCTGCAAATTTAGCGCGTCGAAGAGAATATAAACTAGTGTTCGTACTAGCGGAAGGAGACACCCACTTTTCTGCAGTGGTCGAAGATAATATAAATGCGATTATTGCTGGGCCTAATACTGACCGAGTAGCGCTGGAGGTAATGAAAGCGCCAGTAGACGATTTGCATAAAGTCGTTGCCATCCTTGGTACATTGAATAATAAAAATCATGATGGTGTTGCTATCATGGCGCCAGAAACACCATTAATACGTGATGCCATACGCAAGTTAAAAGAAGATGGTCTCGCGGTGGTTACGCTGGTTTCTGATTTGCCTGGCTCAGGTAGAGATCATTATGTTGGCATCGATAATATTGCTGCTGGCCGCACAGCTGGTTTTTTAATGAGCAATTATCTCGGTCAGCAAGGTGGCAAAGTGTTGATCACTGCCAGTTCAATGCGATTGCGTGACAGTGTTGAGCGCAGACTGGGTTTTGATGCTTATATAATGGAAAAAAATCACTCAATTACATCCCTACCATCACTCGAAGGTCATAATAGGCCTGAGGTTCTTGCCAGCGCAATACGAAATGCTTTGGATGCAAATCCAGACGTTAGAGGTTTTTATTCGGTTGGTGCTGGAGTTGGTGCCTTATTGGCTATGTTGGTTGAGAGTGGACGGATGAACGATTCATTTGTGATCGCACATGACCTCACACCTCAAACAAAAAAAGGGCTGCATGATGAAATGATCGACGTCGTGATTGCTCAAAATATTGGGCATATGATTCGGAGTGGTATTCGGGTGCTTAAGGCTATCAGTGATGGTGCCAAAATTGATGCTGCTCAAGAGCGCATTCGTATTGATATCATCCTCAAAGAAAATTTGTTTCATGCTGGTTAACTCAAACACATTTAGTATTTTGATACCCTTAGGTTAGTTTGAATTTGAGATCGTACTGGGTCATTCTGCTAGGGTATGGGTTTTTATCCACAGGGTATGTGGCATTTAAAAAATGCCAATTAGATATTTATGATGTACGTACATCATAAAAAACTAGACATGATGTACGTACCTCATATAAGATTGACTTAACGTCAAATGTCCTATGTCTCGGAAAAAGACGCTACGTTAAAAAGAATAAATTAAAAATAGAGAGGAATTACAAATGAAATCTCAGTTATTAATGGCCAATACTCTGCTAGCTGCCACTTTATATGGATCTGCTGCACAGGCCGATGATTTAACGCTCTGCTGGGCTGCATGGGATCCTGCAAATGCATTAGTTGAACTCAGTAAGGGATTCGAAGCCCAGTCTGGTCATAAAATGAATTTTGAGTTCGTTCCCTGGCCAAATTTTGCTGACCGGATGCTTAATGAACTGAATTCCGGTGGTAAACTTTGTGACCTGCTAATTGGTGACAGTCAGTGGATCGGTGGTGCTGCTGAAAACGGTCAATATCTTAAATTAAATAGCTTCTTTGAAAAAGAAGGTATCTCAATGGATGACTTTATTCCTGCGACTGTTACCGGGTACTCTGAATGGCCAAAGAATACTCCCAACTACTATGCACTTCCAGCATTTGGTGATGTTGTGGGATGGACCTACCGTAAAGATTGGTTTGAACGCCCTGAACTTAAAAAAGAGTTCAAAGCGAAATATGGCCGAGATCTTGGGGTTCCTGCATCACTTGCTGAATTAAAAGATATTGGTGAGTTCTTTCAGGGACGTGATATTGACGGCAAGACTGTTTATGGTGCTGCTATCTATACAGAACGCGGTTCTGAAGGCATTACCATGGGGGTAACTAATGCCCTTTATAATTATGGCTTTGCATATGAAAACCCAAACAAGCCCTATGATATCGATGGTTTTGTAAATTCAGATGGCGCTATAGAAGGCCTAGAGTTTTATAAAGATTTATATGATTGCTGTACCCCACCAGGATCCTCTGACTGGTACATGGGTGCTAATATCGACGCCTACAAATCAGGACAAGTTGCTATGCAGATGAATTTTGCATTTATTTGGCCTGGTGTTGAAGCTGATCCTAATGTTGGTGGTGGCAAATCAGGTTACTTCCCTAATCCTGCTGGACCTGCTGGTCAGTTCGCTCAATTAGGTGGTCAAGGTATCTCTGTGGTCTCATCCTCTAAGAAACGTGCAGCAGCGCTTGATTATATTAAGTGGTTTGCGACACCTAAAGTGCAGCAGGATTGGTGGACAGCAGGTGGCTACTCCGCATTAAGTGCAGTAGTAGAAGACCCAAGTTTTGCTTCTAGCCAGCCATACGCTCAAACTTTTCTTGACTCTATGGCCATCGTAAAAGATTTTTGGGCAGAGCCATCCTATGCTTCTTTATTGTTACCAATGCAGGCGCGCGTTCATAATTACGTTGTGGCTGGACAAGGCACGGCAAAACAGGCTCTTGATGGACTTGTAAAAGACTGGGACGAAGTCTTTGAAGACGAAGGCAAGAAATAAGGCTAAAGCTTAAGCCTAATTCTGTCGTTAGGCGAAGCCAGAATGAAGATAAACATCTGGCTTCGCCCCTTTTATCATTTTTCACTAGAGGTCTGTATGCTAAAGTCCCCCGCCGATCGTGCTGCTATGGCGACTCCAGTGCGTGTTGCGCGTCGAATTAAAGGGCTCTCCGATCGGGCAATAGCATGGATCTTTGTGACGCCCACCATAATAATACTTTTATCAATCAATATTTTCCCTCTGATCTGGACTATCTGGTTAAGCTTCACTAACTTCCGTGTGAATAGGCCCAACAAGGAAGTCGACTTTATTGGACTGCGCAACTATGAGCGCATTTTGACCGATCCAGACACCTGGCTGACAATGCAGTCAACCGCACATTTTTTGTTCTGGACGATTTTCTTTCAAGTTCTAATCGGGTTTGCACTTGCCTATCTGATTAATAAAAAATTCAAAGGAAATGACATGTGGACCACTATTATTGTGTTGCCTATGATGTTGTCTCCAGCCGTAGTTGGCAATTTTTGGAAATTCCTTTATCAGCCACAAATTGGATTTTTCAATTATGTTGTTTCGTTCTTTACTGGTGTTGAACCAACAAGTTTTTCAATGATTGGCGACGTTTCGTTGGCACCATGGTCTATCGTAATCGTCGACACATGGATGTGGACGCCATTTGTTATGCTGATCTGTCTCGCTGGTCTGAGATCTATCCCTGACAGTATCTACGAAGCCGCCGAATGTGACCGTGCCGGGAAATGGCGTCAGTTTTGGACAATTACTATCCCAATGGTATTACCATTTTTGATGTTAGCCATTCTCTTTCGTGGTATCGAAAACTTTAAAATGTTTGACTTGGTTGTACAATTGACTGGCGGCGGACCAGGGTCTACGACTGAGCTAACCTCAATCAATTTAAAGCGTGAGGCTTTTGAAAAATGGCGGACTGGATATGCTTCAGCCTATGCGGTCATTTTGTTTGTCACGGTTTTTGGACTTGCCTCAATCTACGTGAAAGCACTTAATAGAGTAAAAGCACGATGAGCTATTCAGTCAACGAACCCTCCAGTCGCCAAAAATGGGGTGCTGGGATACTGGTGATTAGTTATGCAGTTATCACTTTGTTACCTTTACTTTGGATCATTGCGACGGGGTTCAAATCGCCGACTGATTCAATAGCCTATCCACCAAAAGTGTTGTTTGAACCGAGTCTTGGGGGTTATGTAAATCTATTTACCACACAAACCCGAGCCTCTGCCGAAACTCTTGAAGCCTTGGGTGAACCAACTACTTGGTACGATGAAATTGTCCAAGAAAAAGATATGGTTATTGTTGGCCCCTCCCGATTTCCTGAACGTTTTTTAAACTCAGTTATCATCGGTTTTGGCTCAACATTCTTTGCAATTGTGCTTGGTACAGCGGCTGCCTATGCTTTTTCGCGCTTCAAGGTACCGTTAAAAGATGACTTGCTGTTCTTTATTCTATCGACAAGGATGATGCCTCCGATTGCTGTGGCAATACCCATCTTCCTCATGTTCAGAAATTTAGGTATGAGCGACACACATGCCGGTATGATTCTTTTATATACGGGGGTAAACCTGTCCCTCGCTGTATGGCTGATCAATGGGTTTATTGACGAAATTCCAATTGAGTACGAAGAGGCGGCTTTGATTGATGGATACACACGATTTCAGGCTTTCTACAAAGTGGTGTTACCTCAAGCCGCCACTGGGATTGCCTCAACAGCAATTTTTTGCTTAATTTTTGCATGGAATGAATATGCATTTGCAGTTCTGTTAACCTCTGGTACAGCACAAACTGCGCCACCCTTCATCCCGACCATTATTGGTGTTGGAGGCCTTGATTGGCCAGCTATGGCAGCAGGTGCTACCATTTTCTTACTGCCGGTCATGGTCTTCACTATTTTGTTGCGTAAGCATTTACTGCGCGGCATTACTTTTGGAGCGGTTCGCAAATGAGTAATTTTATCAATGGCTTATTAACCTTAAGACGCGGACCTTGGGAGACTATAGCCACTATTTTAATCGCCTTGGGTGTGTTCATGCTTATGCAGCCCTTCGCCCTGTGGATGTTTACCTACTCCTTCATCATAACCCTCATTGGCACGGTCATGTTTATCGTTGTCAGTCATTTTCCGGAGTAAACCATGGCACAGATACGAATAGAAAATGTGCGTAAGGAATTTGGCGATTTCACTGCGGTACAGTCATCTTCATTTACCGTTGAAGACGGTGAGTTTTTTATGCTGCTTGGGCCATCAGGTTGTGGCAAAACTACCACCCTACGAATGATGGCAGGCTTAGAATTGCCGACTAGTGGAAAAATATACATTGATGGCGAGGAGGTGGGTATGAAACCGGCCTCTCAGCGGGATATTGCCTTTGTGTTTCAAATGTTTGCACTATACCCACATATGAATGTTGGGAAAAACATGGCATACCCATTACTAAGTCAGGGTATGTCCAAGCCTGATGCGAAAAAACGGGTTGCTGAGGTAGCTAAAATCCTAGGTATTGAGGGTATGCTCAATAAATCTGTTAATGGATTATCCGGTGGTGACCGTCAACGTGTCGCTCTAGGGCGAGCGATTGTAAGAGAACCCAAAGCATTTTTAATGGATGAACCTCTTGGCGCACTTGATGCCGAGTTTCGTGAACATATGTCTGAAGAACTGCGGGCATTGCACGACCGTATAGGAGCAACCACGGTCTACGTGACGCATGACCAGTTGGAAGCCATGCAAATGGGTGACAAAATCGTCGTCATGAACCATGGTGTCGTCGAGCAGTTTGGTACCCCACAAGATATTTATGATAAGCCAGCTACTCTGTTTGTCGCTGATTTTATCGGATCACCTTCAATGAACTTCCTTTCTTTTGACGGCGGTGTGCAAGAGCACACCAGTAGCATTGAGCTGTCTGGTCATACAATGGCTATTCCCCAACAGCGTGAATCATCAGAGGGAAAACTTGTGTTTGGGGTGCGGCCAGAGCATGTAAAATTATCTGAAAAGTCGAGCTATAAAGGTGAAATTTTGACAACCGAATACCTAGGTACTAGTCAAATTGTCACTATCAAAACTTTAAATGGTGAATTAAAAGCCCGGATCAGTTCAGCACAATTAGTTAATGTTGGCGAATCTGTAGGCTTAACCTTTGATGAAAAAACCATTACCTTATTTAATGAAGCTAGTGGTAATGCAATTCGCTCCGATCTCAATATAGGGAGTGTTTGACATGGCTGAAGTTGAATTAAGGAATGTAAGTAAGTCTTTTGATAAAGAGATTGGCATCGCAGATGTTTCGCTAACCATTAATGATGGTGACTTTGTTGTATTGTTAGGACCAACGGGTGCTGGAAAGACAACGACGTTGCGCTGTATTGCTGGGCTGGAAAAACCTGAGGTAGGCGAGATATTAATTGATGGGTTAAATGTTGTCGACGAGTCGCCAGCCCAGCGTGACGTCGCTATGGTATTTCAACAATACTCACTGTATCCCCATTTAACTGTGCGAGAAAACTTAGAATTTCCGCTCAAATCACCTATCCTCAAAACCCCACCAGATGTAATGAAAAAGAAAGTAGGCGAGGTTGCTGAAGTTCTGCGTATTTCGCATAAGCTTGATAATAAGGCCACCGCATTGTCTGGTGGTGAGATGCAACGAGTTTCCATGGGTCGAGCCCTAGTTAGAAATCCGCGGATCTTTCTGATGGATGAACCCCTTAGTTCACTCGATGCCAAGCTAAGAGGGGAACTTCGCACTGAACTAAAACGTATTCAGGCGGAACTTGGTGCAACCATTCTATATGTGACTCACGATCAGATAGAGGCAATGACCCTTGCTACGCAAATTGGCGTATTACACAAAGGTAGACTAGAGCAATTTGGCACGCCGCGTGAAATCTATGAAACTCCGGCTAGCCAATATGTGGCTACACGTCTGGGCTCTCCCCGCATCAATACTTTACCGGTCGAACTATTTGGAGACGCACCAACGGGAGCGACAACTATTGGTTTAAGACCGGAGCACATTAGTTTGGGAGATGGCCAAGAATGCAAAGTCACCAGGGTTGAACATTTGGGAGACCAAACAAGATTGCATCTACGTTTGATCGACCATAACATTATTACTTTGACAGAGCCCCACACTAAAATTCAGGTGGGCGATGTGGTCGCAATTCGTCCAAAAAATCCACTTTTCTTTGATGCTAATGGATCTCTAATTGTCTAGGAAAAAACTATGAAACATTTTATTAATGGCAAAGATACTGCAGTAACCAATGCAGTCGATGGTGTTATTGGAAGCTCTGGCGGATTGCTCACACGTCTTGATGGTTTCCCCCATATCAAAGTTGTTGTTCGCAATGATTGGGACAAATCAAAAGTCGCGTTGGTTTCAGGTGGTGGTTCAGGCCACGAACCTGCCCATGCAGGCTTTGTCGGCCGTGGGATGCTAACAGCCGCAGTTTGTGGTGATGTTTTCGCCTCGCCTTCCCTTGATGCTGTGCTTGCTGGCATTCTTGCTGTTACCGGTGAGGCAGGATGCCTATTAATCGTTAAAAACTATACTGGTGATCGATTGAATTTTGGACTAGCAGCGGAGCGTGCGCGCGCCTTTGGTCTTAAAGTAAATATGGTCTTTGTCGACGATGACGCAGCACTCCCGCATTTACCTCAGCAGCGCGGTTTAGCTGGGGCATTATTTGTGCATAAAATCGTCGGTGCTATGGCCGAAGCTGGAGAAAGTTTAGAGTCACTAACATCTGCAGCACAGCGTGTGATTTCGAGTACATCAACCATTGGTATGTCACTAGATACCTGTACTATGCCAGGTTCACCTAAAGATGGTCGAATTGCTGTGGGACATGCTGAATTGGGCTTAGGGATACATGGTGAGCCTGGTGTTGAACAAGTTGTTTATAACAATGCCCGTGAGGCAATGGCGATGGTAATTGATAAACTTGGAGCGGTCATTTCAGATGCGCCTCATGTGGTGCTGCTAAATAATTTAGGTGGCACGACTGACTTAGAGATGTCAGTACTTGCAAATGAATTATTAAATTCTAAAATTTCTTCACAACTGAAATATATAATTGGACCTGCCAGCCTAATGACTTCACTTGATATGAGAGGATTTTCTGTCTCATTGCTGCCAGCCAAAGATTCAGATATTTCAGCGCTCAGATCAAACTCTAGTCCGAGCGCATGGCCGGGTATCAAGGAGGTAAAAAAGGTAAAATACCTTCCACTGCCTGATGGGCTAAAACCTGTACTCCCATTACCAACCAAACATCCTGAGCGACGAGAATTTATTGAGAAATGTTGCAATATATTTATTGCCTGCGAAGCCGACCTTAATGCACTAGATGCCAAATCAGGCGATGGCGACACTGGTTCAACTTTAGCCACAGCATCAAGGGCCCTAATTGGTTCTCTAGATCGCTTACCATTAGCTGACATAACACAGCTTTACCGCGCGATTGGCCTTGAGCTAAGTCAGACCATGGGAGGGTCTTCTGGAATTTTATTGGCTATATTCTTTGCCGCTGCTGGTGACGCCTCCGCTTCTGGCAAGAGCAATGTGGGTGCACTTAATGCGGGTCTTGATCGGGTTCAGGAGATCGGTGCGGCACAGTTGGGCGATAGAACAATGATTGATGCTCTTCGGCCAGCGCTCGATGCATTGCCTGAAAATATGCTTGCTGCTGCGATTGCCGCGCGGCTTGGAGCCAACTTCACTTCAACCATTGTTCATGCTAAAGCCGGGCGGGCCACCTATGTCTCGGCAGACAAACTTCGTGGTTATAATGATCCTGGAGCGGAAGCAGTTGCACAGTTATTTGAGCAATTAAGTTAACAAAAGAATTTATCTTCTGTGATTTCCTAGGGGATACTTAGGGTAAGTTCGTTAATGTATGCGGTGTTTGTATTCCCTTGAAGCGCCAGTCCAAGACCTCACATCAGATAACCTACTTGGTCACTATTGAGCTCTCAATTCTAGTAGGTTTCCAATTTTTTGGGCTGCTGCCTCAAGACGGGGAACGCAAAAAACGCCTTGTTCTATTGGCATACGGGCCGCAACAGCATGTAAAGCAAGTGCCGCAATAACCTTACCATCAGCTGCTCGTACCGGAACACTGACGCCGATCATCCCCAGTAAAGACTCTTGATTGCTCGTCCCATAACCGCACTCTCTGATCTTTATTAATTCATCTGTTAGCTGGTGCACATCGGTGATTGTAAATTCTGTATGTTTTTTCAAATCTAAATTATCAAGTAGTGCTCTTTGAAGTGGTTTTGGCAAATAGGCTGCAAGAAGTTTTCCAGTCGATGAAACGTGAAGTGGAACTCGACTACCAGCATGTAAATTAATACGTATCCGTTCTTTGCACTCGACACGTTGTATATAAACAACCTCAGAACCATCTAAAATTGCAAGATTAACTGTTTCGTTAATATTATTTACCAACATTTGCATAATTACTTTAACGTCAGAAAACCGGGCACGCGCAGAAAGAACTCCTACAGCTAAATTACAGAGTTCAATCCCTACAGTATAGAATTTGGTCGTTGGATCCCTCGCCACCAGGTCACTTTTTTCAAGTTGACCCAAAATACGATGCGCAGTCGGTTTAGATAAACCTGTCAATTTGCACAATTCATGCATAGATAATGGTGTTTGTGATTGTGACAGTTTGTCCAAAAGATTAAATGTTTTATCTATGGCTGTTCCAGTGCTTGTGTTTGAAGACAAAGTTACCTCTAAATCAAATTCGGAAAGTGACACAAGCTTATACAAAACTTGATGAAATTTAGGAAATTCTCGTCCTCAACAATGAACCTAATAGCAAAGAAATACAAACTTAAAATAATGAATTTTTTATAAATATTCAATAAAATGGAATTGTGTGTTCCGATTTTATTTGACAAAGGATAAAGAAATGATATGATTTATTCAGGCTCTACTAATAAAAGCCAAACCTTAGTGTATAAAAAAAATTAAAAATAGGGGTAAAGTAAATGTTGAATTTTTTTAAAAAGATCACTGGAACTATAATTTTGGGTGCTGTTGTAAGTGCAGCACCACTATTAGTAAATGCAGAAATGCCACCCAAGCCAGATGGGTTCCCTGAGAGGCCAATCACAATGATTGTTCCCTTTGGACCTGGTGGTGGATCTGACCAAATGGGCCGGTCTATTTCAGGCCCCATGTCAGACGCAATGGGAGTCCCAATACAAGTAATAAATAAACCAGGTGGAGGTGGCCGTGCAGCTATACCCGATTTTATGTCAGCTCCAGCAGACGGTTACACGCTACTGCAATTTTCTGATGACGTTTTCACGCACTATCCTGCTGGAAGAATTAAGGAAAATCCTACAGTTGATTGGACACCGATTGGTTTAGCCAACATAGTTTTTAGTCAAATTTATATGAATACTGATGACGACCGATTTACAGATTGGGAGTCCTTTGTTGCTTATGCTAAGAATAATAAAGTTACAGTAGCAAACGTCAGTCACAAGGGTTCTATGGAACTTATCAGTATATCTAAAATTGAGGAAGTAGCGGGCATTAAGACCCAACAAATTAGCTATGACAAACCAGCTGAACGATACGCTGCTCTTATTGGTAAGCATGTAGATGTGCTGTTCGAACAACCAAGCGATGTTTCTAGTTTTCTAGATTCAGGACGAATAAAGCCCATCCTTACCATTCTTCGTGACCGACCAGCGGCTTTTCCTGATGTAGCATCATTAAGTGATATTGGTCTTAACTGGGAGCCACTGCTGCGCGTACGTGGAATATTTGTTCACGGATCAGTTCCGCAAGAACGCAAAGCGTATCTAGAAGCAGCAATGAAAAAAGCATATGAAACAGAAGAGTTCCAAGCTTTTTTGGAGAAGAAATTCATGACAGCAATCAAAAGCTACTCAAGCTCCAATGAAGCCACTGAAATTATAAACAATATGATTGATACATATAGAAAAGCTTATAAAGAACTTGGTATTAACTAGCAAAAAATAGCGTCGTAAAGCGGCGCTTTTTTTCCATTGAAAATTTGGAAAGAACATTCTATGTCATCAAACTCGTCAAATTTTAATGCTTGGTTAGGTTTCTTTCTCTGGGTAGGACTTTCCATTTTTGCTCTCATCCTCACTCTTGGGTTTGAAGGTGAGATTGCCAACTATCGTTATGGGCCTGGTGGATGGCCACGTGGGGTTTTCATAAGCATCATAATTATTGCAACACTAAAGCTCTTTTTTGATATTAGGCAGACTAAAAAAGTAGGTTCAACGACCATTGATCAGGAATATAGCGGATTAAATTTATTTAAACACTTTGGTGGCCTTCCCATTACGACTATTGCTGTTCCAGTTGTTTATACGCTTTTAATTATGCCATTTGGTTTCTTCGTCACGACTCCATTCTTTCTTGCAGGGGTTATGCTAATGATGGGAGAGCGGCGATGGAAACATATTTTAGCCATCACTATGCTAATTTTTGGCTTAATTATTATTGTTTTTATAAAGTTCCTTTATGTGCCTTTGCCGATGGGAACAGTGCAGTTGTCATACGATATTAGTAATTTCTTTTTGGTGAATATACGTTAGGTTAGGTGAGTTAATGGAAAACTTTTACACTGGAATAGAACTACTTTTTTCTACACCAATGTCTGTAATGCTTTTTTTTGCAGCATTAGTGGGTGGGGCACTGTTTGGGGCATTACCAGGAATTAGTTTGCTCACCTTAGGTGCTATTATTCTGCCGTTTACCGTGCACATGCAAGCCACCGATGCCATCATGTTTTACTCAGTAATTTATTGTTCAGGCGTCTATGGAGGTGCAATTACAGCAATTTTATTTAACATACCGGGTTCACCTGAAAACGCTCCAACTGCATTTGATGGCTATCAAATGACACTTAACGGTCAGGCAGGGCGAGCAATTGGTGCTGCTGTAATCTGTTCCTCTCTTGGAGGAATAGTGTCGGCAATAATTATGATGATGGCAACGCCCACAATCGCTGATTGGGCTATATCAGCTTTTAATTCGCAAGAAGTTTTTGCACTCATTTTCTTTGGCTTAACGGTAGCAGTCTCAGTTGGTGCAAAGACAATTTGGAGTGGATGGCTCTCTGTATTATTAGGCCTTGGTATTGCCACCATTGGGACGGACCCAGCTGGAGGTATTGAAAGATTTCACTTTGAAACATATTACCTATTAGCTGGAATTCATTTTATCCCACTAATTCTTGGCCTTTTTGCTGTAGCAGAGGTTTTTGAACAAAGCAGAAAAATTTCTCGTGGTGAAAATCAAAAAATATCTGCCAACATGAAATTACCCTCTTTAATCGAATTCTGGCGTCTTAAGTTTGTAGTGGCACGCTCATTACTAATTGGTTTATTTGCCGGCGTTTTGCCGGGTATCGGTGCCACACTAGCTTCATTTTTAAGTTATAACGAAGCCGTAAGGTGGTCAAAACACCCAGAAAATTTTGGTAAAGGCACATTGGAAGGTGTTGTTGCTCCAGAGACAGCAAATAATGCAGCCACAGGTGCAGCCATGATTCCTTTGCTGGCACTTGGATTGCCGGGTGGGGCATTGACTGCAATGATGTTAGGAGTCTTTCAGATCCATGGCTTAGAACCTGGCCCACTAATATTTATCACTAATTCTGATTTGGTTTGGGTTGTCTTCGCAGCTATGTTTTTAGCCAACGTGTGTATATTCTTTGTTGGATATATTGAAACAAAAACTGTTGTGCATCTTCTTAGAATCCCTTTTCAATTTCTCGCACCTGCGATATTGATGCTAGCTACTATAGGAGCATATTCAGTTCGAAATCTCATCATGGATGTCTGGATAATGTTTGCAGCCGCCATTTTGGGGTTTTTCCTAAAGCGTCATGGATTTTCTGCAGCAGGGGTCGTCTTGGGTTTGGTGCTGGGTAATTTGGGAGAAAGTAGCTTCGTTAAATCCATGCAACTAATGCAATATGATTGGTTGGGTTTTTTTGAAAGACCTATCGCAGGCACCCTAATTTTTGCGGCATTGGCGACCGTTTTTATAAGTTTTTATAAAGCCATAAAACAAGAATTTAAATAACTAAAAAATTAACATAATTACTTAAAACACATTGAAGGAGTAGGTTACGATGAGATTAGAACGCAAGGTTGTTATTATTACGGGCGGCGCTAGTGGAATGGGTGAAGCTATGTGTCATGGATTTTCCAGAGAGGGGGCCTCAGTTGTAATAGTAGACAGGGACAAGCAACGTGCTGAAAATGTAGCTTCTAAAATATGTTCTAATAAAGGTAGAGCAATAGCAATTGAAGCTGATGTTACATCTGCAGAACAATTGCAAAAGATGGCCAGCGTAGTTGCAGACAATTTTGGCCAGATAAATATATTAATTAATAATGCTGGTGCTAGGGTCATCCGTGGGTTTCTTCAGCATACTGCTAAGGATTGGAATTCAATGTTAGATATTAACCTCTCTGGACCATTTCATTGCACGCAAGCCGTAGTTCCTTTTATGGCTCAGAGTGGCGGAGGTTCAGTTATAAACGTTTGTTCAATCGCCAGTTATATGGGTCGCCCTAATCGGTGTGCTTATGTTGCGGCAAAATCAGGCTTATTAGGGCTTACACGAGCCATGGCTATGGATCTTTCTGCTAAGAATATAAGGGTAAATGGGATTTCTCCTGGAATGATAGCATCGCCATTCAATAAACGGTTTGCAGAAGGAGAGGAGACAGGTAAGGCTTGGGAAGCGGAAAATTTGATTGGTCGCTGGGGACAGCCTGATGATATTACAGGAGCGGCAATCTTTCTAGCATCAGATGAATCTAGTTTTATTACAGGGTCTGATATTAAAGTTGAAGGTGGCTGGCTTGCCGCTCGGTCGCGGCCGGGTGAAGAAGCGATATGGGAGGATTAAGATGTCTATAAGTTTGCATCTCATGGATTTGTATATCAATGAGATGCAATAGTGGGTAGTGTAAAATTGTATGCCTCTTGTACCCTTATTGTTAGGCGTTTAAATCAACTGAGCCGCTACCGCCAATAAATGCATGGTTTGTTAAAGGAGGCTGTTGAACTAGCTTAAGGTTCAACCCTTAAATTAGCATATGTAAAGCTAGCAAGATACAGCATCCTTCGGCATTACTAGGTTGGTTGCAAGAGCGATGGTCTGTTAGGGGGCATCCTAGACCATACGTGCCAAAGCACTGCTTTTATAAAGTACAACGTGGTGATGAAAAAGCATTTGGTGAGGCATTCTATCGATGCTCATACTTGGCCAAGGCACGAGGTAAGGGCTATGGCAGTTTGGGGGCTAATAACTACTCTGGCAGTCGGGTGAGGTTTAAAAGCAGCGTTTTGAACATCAAGTCTATTTTGTTATAGTTCTTTAATGAAACCAATCAACATATTCAATTATTTACTATTGACAGTTTAGAGTTGATTTTTAAATTATTTCTGAAAGGAGAGGATAATGCCTAAAGCCATCTACGTGTTTGCTTTTACTGCGTTACTTTCAACGTCCACTTTTGCTGGAACTATGCGGGATTGGGTAGAAAGTGTTTATCCAAAAATTAATACCC
>Ga0209710_1001956_pt1 | contig 14868 bp, 10 predicted proteins | sample ArcticOcean_MG_C_5_FD_187436 | JGI IMG/M metagenome (GOLD analysis project Ga0209710, IMG submission 187436) | Marine microbial communities from western Arctic Ocean - ArcticOcean_MG_CB4_138 (SPAdes) (version 2) | ecosystem: Environmental > Aquatic > Marine > Oceanic | place: Arctic Ocean...
TAACCGTAAAGATTGGTTTTAAAGCTATTTCAGATAAGCTTTTGGCAACGCTTCTTGAAAATAAATGAGAAATACCACTCCTACCATGGGTGCTCAATGCTATTAAATCTACTTTTTTCTCTCTCGAGAAATTAATAATTCCTTTTTCAATAGAAGTGTCATCATAGATATTTATTGAATATTTAAGTAAATTATATTCCTTTATAAAGTCTTTCATTTTTTGCTTTGCCTCGAATGTATTCTCAAATTGCGAGGGTGTGTTTACTCGTAGTAAATGTATTTTACTATTAAAAATATTTGCAAAATCTAAAAATTTGATAAAAACTTCTTTATTATCTTTTTTGAAATTAGAAGCAAAAACTAAATTTTTTAAACTAAATTTTTTCGAGTCTCTTTTTACAACAATAACAGGGATTTTAGAACTTCTCACAATTTTTTCTGTATTTGATCCAATAATTATTTCTTCAAATTTAGAATGCCCCTTAGAGCCCATAATAATTAAATCTGCATCAATTTTATCGGCATACTTTCTTATACCATCAAAAGGATTGTTTAATTTTATAAAATAATCAACCTTCATATCTTCGGTAAAAAAATTATTTTTAAATTTTAAAATTTTTTCTTTTATTTTCCTCAAATAAAGCATGCTTTCAGGGATGCTAAATCTACTACCATAATATATATCTACAATTTCCGAAGGAAGTTCAATTAAATGTATTAGAGTTATGGAAGCACTAGTTTTTTTAGCAATTTTAGCTGCCATCTTTGCAGCGTATTCAGAGGGTTTAGAAAAGTCGATAGGAACTAGAATTTTTTTCATAAATAGCTGTTTAAGTTTAAAATATAGTTACTATCTAAAGTTACAAAAAAATAATGAATTACAGAGTTTTGGTAAATCATAAACAATTCGTATATTTGCACCGAAATTTATAGTAAATGAAGAATGAAGGGGACTTAAAAGTCCCCTCTTTTTATACTTCATTTTAAGGTTTAATATGAATCAAGCAGCATTAAAAGATATAGTAGATGAAGCATTGGCTCTTAACGAGTCATTGTATCTCATAGAATTATCTATATCTGTAAATAACAAAGTTCAGGTTGTTGTAGATGGTGATAATGGCGTTTCGTTAAGTGAAACTATGCGCATAAGTAGGGTTATAAACGATACTTTTGATAGAGAAGTAGAAGATTTCTCTTTAGAAGTTGGTACACCAGACATTGCACATCCATTAAAAGTGAAAAGACAGTATATTAAGAATTTGAATAGAATTCTTAAAGTAAAAACTGAAGAAGAGGAGTTAGAAGGTACTTTAGTTACTGCAGATGAAGACAAAATTGTCTTGCACTGGAAAGCTAGAGAACCAAAACCAGTTGGTAAAGGAAAGGTTACTGTAGATAAAACAGCAACTTTAGAGTATACAGAGATTAAGGAAGCAAAAGTGAAAATCTTATTTTAAGAATAAACGTAATGGAAAATATAGCATTAATTGATTCGTTTTCAGAATTTAAAGATAACAAGAGTATAGACAGAGTAACATTAATGTCTATTTTAGAAGAGGTTTTTAGAGCTACTTTAAAACGAAAGTTTGGCTCTGATGACAACTTTGATATTATTATTAATCCTGACAAGGGTGATTTAGAAATATGGAGAAACAGGGTTGTTGTTGCAGATGGTTTTTCTGAAGATGATAATGAAGAAATTGAATTAGCGGAAGCAAAATTAATTGAACCAGATTTTGAAATTGGTGAAGATGTTTCTGAAGAGGTTAAATTAATTGACTTAGGTAGAAGAGCTATTTTAGCATTGCGCCAGAACTTAATTTCAAAAATATATGAGCACGATAGTACAAATATATTTAAGCATTTTAAAGAATTAGAGGGTGAATTGTATAGTGCGGAGGTGCACCACATTCGTCACAATGCAATTATTTTGTTAGATGACGATGGTAATGAAATTGTATTGCCAAAAAGTGAACAAATCCGTTCAGACTTCTTTAGAAAAGGAGATTCTGTAAGAGGTGTTATAAAAACAGTAGAGTTAAGAGGGAACAAGCCAGCAATTATTTTATCCAGAACGTCTCCGGACTTTTTAAATAAATTATTTGAGCAAGAAATTCCTGAAGTTTTTGATGGATTGATTACTGTTGAAGGTGTAGCAAGAATACCAGGAGAGAAGGCAAAAGTGGCGGTAGATTCTTATGATGATAGAATAGATCCTGTTGGAGCTTGTGTTGGTGTAAAAGGTTCAAGGATTCATGGGATAGTTCGTGAGTTAGGTAATGAAAACATAGACGTTATTAATTATACTAAAAATGAACAACTCTTTATTTCAAGAGCATTAAGTCCTGCAAAGGTTACTTCAATGGAAATTGAAATGTATGAAGAAGAAAGGAATGGTAAAAAAGGGCGTGTAAGTGTTCTTTTAAAACCAGAGGAAGTTTCAAAAGCAATTGGTAGAGGTGGTGTTAATATTCGTTTAGCCAGTGAATTAACAGGTTATGAAATAGATGTTAAGAGAGAAGGTCTTGAAGAAGAAGATGTAGAATTAACAGAATTTAGTGATGAAATTGAAGCTTGGGTTATTAAAGAATTTAAAAATATTGGTTTAGATACTGCTAGAAGTGTATTAGAAGCTAGTGTAGAAGAATTAGTTAAGAGAACGGATTTAGAAGAAGAAACTATTTTAGATGTTCAAAGAATTTTGAAAGAAGAATTCGAAGAATAGTCTGTGGTTAAAGAGTAATCGTAAAAAGTGTATTTTTACAAATTAAAGATTAAAAAATAATATATGTCTGAAGGCAAAACAACGAGGCTTAATAAGGTTTTAAGAGAATTAAATATTTCTCTAGATAGAGCAGTAGAATATTTAGCAGATAAAGGTCACGAGATAGAATCGAGACCAACTACTAAAATTTCTGGTGATGTCTATCAAGTCCTTCTAGATGGTTTCCAAACAGATGCTAGCAAAAAAGCTGCGTCTAAGGAAGTTGGTGAAGAGAAGCGAAAAGAGAAAGAAGCAATTCGTGCAGAACTAGAAGCTAAGCAAGAAGTAAAAAGAGCAGAAGACGTTAAGAAAGAAGAAGTTCTTAAAGCAAAAGCTAAAAAGCTAGAGCTTAAAACTGTTGGTAAAATAGATGTTGATAACTTAGGTAAGTCAGCTCCTAAAAAAGAGGTGGTTAAAGAGGAAGTTGTAAGAATTGAACCATCTAATATAGAAACTCCTAAAGTGGAGACTAAAGTTTCAAAAATTGAAACACCAAAAGATTTGGTAGCTGAGGTTTCAGATACTGTAGCAGAAAAAACTATTGCAAAAGAAGTTAAGGTTACTAAGCTTGTCTCTGAAGTAGAAAAAGAGGTCTCTAAAATTGAGAAAAAAGGAGAGTCTAAGAAAGAAATTTCTACTCCAGATGTACAAAATGAAGAGGTTACTGCAGAAACTGCAGAAGCTTTGAAAACGCAATATAAGAAGTTAGATGGGCCTAACTTTACAGGTAAGAAAATTGATTTAAAACAATTTGAAAAGCCTAAAAAGAAAAAACCAGAAGCTAAACCAGCCGCCGCAGCAGATCCTAAAAAGAAACGTAAGCGTATTGTAACTAAAATAGGTGCGCCAGGAAGTAGATCAGCAGCAAGAGGGGCGGTTCCAAGTAATAGTAGAGCCGGAAACGGAAGAGGACCTTATAACAAAGCCGGTAGAAACCCAAGGCCAGCTACAAATGTTAAGAAAGAAGAGCCAACAGAAGCAGATATCCAGAAGCAAGTAAGAGAAACTTTAGAAAAGCTTCAAGGAAAATCTTCTAAAGGAAAAGGAGCAAAATATAGAAGAAATAAAAGGGATGCTCGTAGAGAACATTCAGATGCAGAATTAGAAGCTCAGGCATTAGATAATAAAATATTAAAAGTAACAGAATTTGTCACAGTAAGTGAAGTTGCAACAATGATGGAAGTACCTGTTATCAATATTATATCGGCATGTATGTCTTTAGGTATGATGGTAACAATGAATCAGCGTTTAGATGCAGAGACTTTAGTTATAGTAGCCGAAGAGTTTAACCATAAGGTAGAATTTGTAGGTGCAGAAGTAGAAGAGTCAATAGAAGAAGTTATAGATAAGCCAGAAGATTTAAAAGGTCGTGCTCCTATTATTACGGTAATGGGTCACGTAGATCATGGTAAAACTTCTTTATTAGATTATATTAGAAAAGCAAATGTTATTGATGGTGAGAGTGGAGGAATTACACAACATATTGGTGCGTATTCTGTAAATGTAGGGGATCAACAAATAGCATTCTTAGATACTCCAGGTCACGAGGCTTTTACAGCGATGCGTGCACGTGGTGCTCAAGTAACAGATTTAGTAATAATTGTAGTGGCTGCAGATGATGATGTTATGCCACAGACAAAAGAGGCGATTTCTCATGCTCAAGCTGCAGGAGTACCAATTATTTTTGCAATAAATAAGATAGATAAGCCAAACGCTAATCCAGATAACGTGAAAACACAATTGTCTTCAATGAATTTATTAATTGAAGAATGGGGAGGAAGTATTCAATCGCAAGATATTTCAGCAAAAACAGGTGCAGGTATTCCAGAATTGTTAGAAAAAGTGTTGTTAGAAGCAGAAATTTTAGAATTAAAATCAAACCCTAATAAAAATGCAGTTGGTGCAGTAGTAGAAGCTTTATTAGATAAAGGAAGAGGGTATGTTTCTACTATTCTAGTGCAAGCAGGAACTTTAAAAATTGGAGATTACTTGTTGGCAGGTAAGCACAGTGGTAAAGTAAGAGCGATGTTTGATGATCAAGGAACTAATTTAAAAGTTGCAGGTCCTTCAACACCAGTATCAATACTAGGTTTAGACGGTGCACCTCAAGCAGGAGATAAATTTGTTGTTTTTGATGATGAAAGAGAAGCAAAACAAATTGCTTCAAAAAGATCTCAATTACAACGTGAGCAATCTGTAAGAACTCAAAAAACATTAACGTTAGATGAAATTGGACGTAGAATTGCTTTAGGAGACTTTAAAGAGTTAAATATTATCTTAAAAGGAGATGTAGATGGTTCTGTAGAAGCGTTAACAGATTCATTCCAGAAATTATCTACGGAAGAAATACAAGTAAACATTTTGCATAAAGGTGTTGGAGCCATTACAGAAAGTGATGTATTATTAGCAACAGCTTCAGATGCAATTATTGTTGGTTTTAATGTAAGACCACAATCTAATGCAAGAATAATTGCAGATAGAGAAGAAGTAGATATTAGAACATATTCTATTATTTATGACGCAATAAACGACCTTAAAGACGCCATGGAGGGAATGTTATCTCCTGAAATGAAAGAAGAGGTTACAGGTAATGTAGAAATTAGAGAAGTTTATAAAATTTCTAAAGTTGGTAACATTGCAGGTTGTATGGTAATGTCTGGTAAAATATTTAGAGATTCTCAAATTAGAATTATTAGAGATGGTATTGTTGTTCATGATGGAACGCTTACAGCTTTAAAACGATTTAAGGATGATGTAAAAGAGGTTGCAAAAGGATATGATTGTGGGGTTCAGATTAAGAACTATAATGATATAGTAGAAGGAGATTTAATTGAAGCTTACAAAGAAGTAGCAGTTAAGAAGAAGTTGAAATAAACTTGTAAATTTTATAAAGTAAAAGCCGAAATTCATTTGAATTTCGGCTTTTTTAGTTTGCTATAAAAAAAATTATTATTTTCCTAAAGGAATTACGATAGTTCCAGAGAATTCTTTCTTGTAGATTAAATTAGCTCTGTCTGCTTCTAATTTAGTTTTGTAATTTCCTACCTGTAATTTCCAGTCTGGATTATCCCAAACGAGCTTTGTTTTTATTGTTGGATATAGAATAATAAATTTTGCATTCTTACTTTTTGCAGTTGTCTCATTCCCATAATAAATTTGAATACTATAACCAAAACCTACAGTGCCATTGTAACGTGTCTTTTTGTCTAGCAATTTTTGGACCGCTTCACTCTTATTTGTGGCGTTTTGAGCATTCAAATTAGTGATATTAGCCAATAAATAGCATAAAAAAATGGATATAAATAAGGTGTTTTTCATCTTCAAAAATCTTTGTACAAAAATAACAACTTGTGATAGAATAAATTGCATTTTTTTGTTATTTAGAACTGTTATAAATTGATATTTAAGATTATATTAGCTTTTCAAAATTTAGCAATATGTAGTACTTTTGTGCAACTGTTCAAAAGGCTTTTTTTTTGAACGAATTTATACACAATAGTAAAATTATAGTTTGTAAATATGAAAAGTGTAGCATTACAGAGTAAACTAACTACGGTACTTTTGAAAAGTCTTACCTTACTGTTGTTTTTTGCGTTTAGCGTATCTTCTTATTCGCAAGAGATGGATGAAAGTCGCCAAAAAGAAGGTAGAAAATTATTTAGATCTTTATGTGCATCTTGTCACAAGTTAGATAAGAAATTAGTAGGACCAGCATTAGGTGGTGTAGAAGAGCGTAGAGAAAATTCTTGGCTAAAATCTTGGATAAAAAATAATGCAGAATTTCAAAAAGTGAATGCAGAAGCAGCGGAAGCATCTTTGTATGCAACTTCTGCTATGAACGCATTTCCGCAATTAACAGATAAAAATATAGATGATATTTTATATTATACAACTGTTGGTGAAATAAAGAAAGTTGCAGCTCCAGGAGAAACTTCAATAGGGGGCAATGTTGTTGCAGATGGTGGAGCACCAAGTTGGGTAATCTATTTCTTAGCAGGAGCAATAGTGGTAGCTTTTTTAATGATTGCTGGTTTGTTAAAACAGGTAAACGAATTAAAAGGAAAGAAAAAGCCAGAAATTCAGTCTAATTTAAGAAGAGATCTTCAAGAATTATGGGCGGGTTTAAAAAAGAATACTTTCTTAAAGGTTTTAGGGACCATATTTGCTTTATTAATCGGTGCTTATATTGTTTTTGGAATGCTTTTTAGTGTTGGTGTAGATCAAGGGTATCAGCCAATTCAACCCATTGCTTTTTCACATAAAATTCACTCAGGAGAAAATAAAATCGATTGTCAATATTGTCATTCATCTGCAAAACATAGTAAGCATTCGGGCATACCGTCTGTAAATGTTTGTATGAATTGTCATATGGCAATTGCAGAAGTTGCCGAAGGAACTGAAATTGAGTGGAACGGACAGATTTATGGCAAAGAGAGACTAGATAAAGAGATCGCTAAGGTGTACGATGCTGCTGGCTGGGATCCTGAGGAATTAGAATATACAGGTGAGGAGAAACCAGTGAAATGGGTTCGTATTCATAACCTGCCAGATTTGGTATACTACAATCATGCGCAACACGTAACGGTTGGAGGTATCAAATGTCAAAAATGTCACGGTCCTGTAGAAGAGATGGATGAAATGTATCAATACTCTCCATTAACAATGGGCTGGTGTATCAACTGTCACAGAGAAACAAATGTAGATTTAAAAGGAAATGAATACTATGCTAAAATTCACGATCAATTAGCGAAGCAATACGGAGTAGAGAAAGTTACAATTGCGCAGTTAGGTGGTTTAGAATGTGGTAAGTGTCATTACTAATCCATAAAGATTAAAAAATTTAAAGATTTATAAAATTGATTTTCAATTTATAAAATCTTTCAATCATTAAATAAAAAAGTATAAATGGCTTCAAACAAAAAATACTGGAAAAGTGTTGAAGAACTAAAAGGTAGTTCTGTTGTTGAAACGCTTAATAAAAATGAGTTTGTATCAGATATTGCTACAGACGATTTTTTAGGTGATAAAGAAACACTTGAGAGTTCTTCTACTACACGTAGAGATTTCTTAAAGTATGTTGGCTTTACTACAGCAGCAGCATCATTGGCGGCATGCGAAGGACCGGTTGTTAAATCGATTCCTTATGTTGTAAAACCAAATGATATTATTGCTGGGGTTGCAGATTGGTATGCTACTTCTATAGCGGATGGTTATGATTTTGCGAATGTTTTAATTAAAACACGTGAAGGTCGTCCAATTCAAATCATGCCAAATAAAGAGGCAAACGGAACAACAAGTGCTAGAGTTCAAGCAGCTATTCTTTCTTTATACGATGAAAAATTACGTTTAAAAGAACCAACTAAAAATGGTGAAGAAATTTCTTGGGGTACTGCTGATAAGGAAATAACTCTAAAATTAAACGATTTAAAAGAAGCTGGTAAACAAGTTGTTTTGTTAACAGGAACAATGGCAAGTCCATCTACAGATAAAGTAATAGCTGAGTTTCTTGCAGCGCATCCAAATGCAAAGCAAGTGGTGTATGATGCAGTTTCTGAAGATGCAGCAGCAGATGCTTTTAAAGCAGTATATGGAAGAAGAGCTTTACCAAATTATAAATTAGAAAATGCAGAGACTATTGTGTCTTTTGGTGCAGATTTCTTAGGAGATTTTCATGGTGGATTTGAGAAACAATTTATAACGGGTAGAAAGCCGGCAGCAGGTAAGATGTCTTATCATGTGCAAATAGAAAGTAACATGTCTCTTACGGGAGCAAATGCAGATAAACGTTTGGTTGCAAAACCATCTAACGTAGTTTTTGCTTTGTTAAACCTGTATAAAGAAATTACTGGAGATGCTGTAGCTTCTAGTACTACACCTATTGATGCAGAAATTAAAAAAATAGCAAAAGCACTTAAAAAAGCAGGTTCGAAAGGAGTTGTTATGACAGGTATAAATGATGTAAACGCACAGTTAATTTCATTAGCTATAAATAAAGTATTAAATAGTGAAATTTTAGATCCGGATAATTCATTAAATATTCGTCAAGGTAGTTTTGAAGAAGTTCAAAATGTAATTTCAGATATGAAATCTGGAAATGTTGGTGGACTTTTAACGGTGAATATAGATCCTTCATATTCTTTACCAAATGCAACTGAGTTTACAGAAGCGTTGGCAAAGGTAGATTTAAAAGTAGCATTGTCAGTAGAGAATAACGAGACTGTAAATGCAATGGAATATGCTTTACCTTCACCGCATTTCTTAGAATCTTGGGGAGATACTCAATTCTCTGAAGGAAATTTTGGTTTGGTACAACCAACGATTCAACCTTTGTTTATAACACGTCAAATTCAAGATACTTTATTAAAATGGTCTGGAAGCACCACTGCTTATTATGACTATTTAAAGGATTCTTGGACTGCAGATGTTTTAGAAGGTTCTTCATGGAACAAAGCATTACACAACGGGTTTTATAGCAAAAAAGAAACTATTAAAACAAGTGCCGCGAGTACGATAGTAATTTCTGAAATTGCTGCAGCATTAAAAAAGAGCACAACAGCTTCAGAAATGGAGTTAAATTTATATACCAAAACTAATTTAGGTGATGGTAAGCAAGCAAATAATCCTTGGTTACAAGAATTTCCAGATCCAATAACAAGAGCTTCTTGGGATAATTACTTAACGATGTCTATGGCAGATGCCAGAGCATTAGGTTTTGAGAATCCTGTAAAAGATAACGGAGCAATCAATGGAGATTATGCAAAAGTATCGGTAAACGGTGCAGAAGTAGTAGTTCCCGTAATGATTCAACCAGGACAAGCAAATGGTTCTGTTGGTTTGTCATTAGGCTTCGGAAAAACGTTTGGTTTAAAAGAAGAAATGCAAGTAGGTGTTAATGCTTATCCTTTATACACAGGAGGTAATAACATTCAATATAATGTAGCAATAGAAAAAGTATCTGGAACGCACAAGTTTGCTTGTACACAAGTACAAAAAACAATTGCAGGACGTCACGACATCCTAAAAGTAGCTACTTTAAAAGAATACAATACGGTAGCCCCTAAAGATCATCACAACGGTTGGAACAAGCCAGCGTATGTTTCTTACGATCATCAAGAGGTAGAAGCAAAAACCATAGACTTATGGGATGAGCACAATAGAGAAATGGGGCATCACTTCAATTTATCTATAGATTTAACTTCTTGTACAGGTTGTGGAGCTTGTGTTGTAGCTTGTCATGCAGAAAACAACGTGCCTGTTGTAGGTAAAAATGAAGTAAGAGTAGGTAGAGATATGCACTGGTTGCGTATTGATAGATATTATTCTTCTGAAGTTGAAACTAGAGAAGATGCAAAGAAATTAGGGTTAAGCACAGCAGAAACTTACAAAGGTTTAGAAACTGAGGCTGAGAATCCTGAAGTTACTTTTCAACCAATGATGTGTCAGCACTGTAATCATGCTCCTTGTGAGACTGTTTGTCCGGTTGCTGCAACAACACACGGTCGTCAAGGTCAGAATCAAATGACATACAACAGATGTGTGGGTACAAGATATTGTGCAAACAACTGTCCTTATAGAGTTCGTAGATTTAACTGGTTTAAATATGCGAATAATAATGAGTTCGATTTCCATATGAACAATGAATACGGTAAAATGGTGTTAAATCCAGATGTTGTGGTTCGTGCAAGAGGAGTTATGGAAAAATGTTCTATGTGTATTCAAATGACACAAGCAACAATTTTAAAAGCTAAAAAAGAAGGAAGACCAGTAGATACAGATGAGTTTGAAACAGCTTGTTCTACTGCTTGTACTTCTGGAGCTATGGTTTTTGGAGATGTGAATAATAAAGAAGATCAAGTAGCTGCATTAGCAGAAGATAAAAGAGCTTACCATGTATTAGATTATCTTCAAACGAAGCCTAATGTAGTATATCAGGTAAAAGTGGTTAATACAAACGAAGCGTAATTAAAATTTAAGGTATAAAAATATGTCTCATTACGAAGCACCCATAAGGGAACCTTTAGTACTAGGTGATAAAAGTTACCACGATATTACTGAAGATATTGCAAAGCCTATTGAAGGTGCTGCAAATAAGAATTGGTATATCGCATTTTATATTTCTTTAGCAGCAATGCTGTGGGGATTTGGTTGTATTTTCTACACAGTAGGAACAGGTATTGGAGTTTGGGGATTAAACAAGAACATTGGTTGGGCTTGGGATATTACAAACTTTGTTTGGTGGGTAGGTATTGGTCACGCGGGAACTTTGATTTCTGCCGTACTTTTATTATTTCGTCAAAAATGGAGAATGGCAATTAACCGTTCTGCCGAAGCAATGACAATTTTTGCCGTTTTTCAAGCAGGATTATTTCCAATCATTCATATGGGACGTCCGTGGAATGCATATTGGGTTTTGCCATTACCAAATCAATTTGGATCATTGTGGGTGAATTTTAACTCACCTTTACTATGGGATGTTTTTGCAATTTCAACGTATTTATCTGTATCTCTAGTTTTCTGGTGGACAGGTTTACTTCCAGATTTTGCAATGATTAGAGATAGAGCTGTAAAGCCTTTTCAAAAGAAAATATATGCTTTATTATCGTTTGGTTGGTCTGGTAGAGCAAAAGATTGGCAACGTTTTGAAGAAGTATCTTTAGTGCTTGCAGGTTTAGCAACACCATTAGTGCTTTCTGTGCATACAATTGTATCTATGGATTTTGCTACCTCAATTAATCCAGGTTGGCACTCTACAATATTCCCTCCTTATTTCGTAGCAGGTGCAATATTCTCAGGATTTGCAATGGTACAAACGCTATTAGGGATCATGAGAAAAGTAACAAATCTTGAAGATTACATTACACGTATGCATATTGAGTATATGAATATAGTAATTATCTTAACTGGAGGTATTGTAGCTGTAGCTTATGCAACAGAATTTTTTATTGCTTGGTACACTGGTTCACCTTATGAAAACTATACATATTTATCTGTGGGTGCTGCAACTGGTCCTTATTGGTGGGCATTTTGGTCATTGATTACCTTCAACATTGTGATTCCACAATTACTTTGGATTAAAAAATTTAGAAGAAGTTTCATAATTACGTTTATTATTTCTATTGCTATTAACATTGGAATGTGGTTTGAACGTTTTGATATTATTGCAATTGTGTTAAGTAAAGGACATTTACCATCTACATGGTGGCGTTTTGAACCAACGTTTGTAGACGTAGGTATCTTTATTGGTACCATAGGTTTCTTCTTTGTTTTGTTCTTATTATATGCAAGAACATTCCCAGTGATAGCGCAAGCGGAAGTGAAAACAATATTAAAATCTTCAGGTGAATTTTACAAGAAGAGGAGCGAACAAGGAATTCCTACAAAGCCAGTAATTGAAGTTACCAGTATTGCAGCAATTAACGGAGTTTCTAATAACAATAAAAACGGATAATTATGGAAGCATCAAAAGTGATTCATGCATTTTATACGGATGACGAAGTTTTGTTAGATGCAGTGAAAACTGTAAAGGCAGACCACCATCATATCGAAGAAGTATTTTGTCCTTTCCCAGTTCATGGATTAGACAAAGCATTAGGTTTGGCTCCAACAAAATTAGCAATTACAGCTTTTTTTTACGGAATTACAGGTTTGTCTTTTGCAATTTGGATGACAAATTATATTATGATTGAAGATTGGCCAATGGATATTGGTGGTAAACCAAGTTTTTCATGGATAGAAAACATGCCGGCATTTGTACCAATTATGTTTGAATTAACGGTATTTTTTGCAGCTCATTTAATGGTAATTACTTTCTATATGAGAAGTAGACTTTGGCCATTTAAAGATGCTGAAAATCCAGATCCAAGAACTACAGATGATCATTTTTTAATGGAAATTCCAGTGAATAATAATGAGGAAACTTTAGTTGCCTTATTATCAAAAACCGGAGCTGTGGAAATTAATATTGTAGATAAGCACTAATATATAGATAATGAAGAACTTTAAATTAGTTATCGCTTTAATAGTTGTTGCAAGTATATACTCTTGTAATGATAAAAAAACAAGACAAGCGCAATACATGCCAGACATGTATGAGTCTATTCCTTATAAAACAGACGGAGCCAAAGGTTTGGGTGGAAATCCTGTAAATAGAAAGCCCGTTGATGGTACATTGCCAAGAGGAGGAACACCAGCATATGATATTGCAAATACAATTGAAGGATACGACCAGGCAAAAGCAACTTTGATCTCTCCTCTAGAAAAAAATGAAAAGAATTTAGATAATGGTAAGAAAATGTATGCCATTTATTGTATTTCTTGTCATGGTAAAAAAGGAGACGGAAATGGGTATTTGTCTACATCAGAGAAATTTGCAGGGATTCCAAATTATAAAGACAGAGACATTACAGAAGGAAGTATTTACCACGTTTTAATTCATGGTAAAGGAGTAATGGGTTCACATTCAGGTCAATTAACGTATAAAGAACGCTGGCAAATTATTCAATACGTAGAAGTATTAAGAGCAGATTTGTTAAAATAGAATTCAAAAAGAAAGAATACGAAAGATATGTATCAATTCTCAGGTAAATTAAAGACATTTTCATTAGCACTAATTATCATTGGTGTGATAGGAACTGCATTCAGTTTTTATAGTGGTTCTCAAAAGACTATAGAAGATGCAAAACATGTAATAGAAGCTTCTCATAATGTTGGGCATGGATCTTCGCACGAAGAAACAGCTGTTCATAAAGATGTTGCAGATTTAGAAAATCATACTGCGAAGGCAGATACTCACGTTGCTGCAGACGCACATGATATTTCTAGCGATAAAGAACACGCAGAGCATGAGTTACATGTTTTGCACCAGTTACAAAACAGACCATGGTCTGCATTTTATGTAGCTTTATTTTTCTCTTTAGGAATTACGTTATTAGTCTTGGCTTTCTATGCAATACAAAGAGTAGCTCAAGTAGGTTGGTCTATCTTAATTTTAAGAGTGATGGAAGCAATCACAGCGAACTTGTTACCAACTTCAATTATCATGTTGGTAGTAATCGTAGCTTCGGTAATGCATTTAAATCATCTATTTCCATGGATGGCAGAAGGTACTGTAGATCCAACAAGCGACAACTATGATGCTATTATAGATGGTAAGTCTGGATGGATGAATGCTACAGGTTTCTTAATAAGAAGTATTGCATACCTTTTAATATGGAATGCTTATAGGTTTTTCATCAGAAAAAGCTCTATCAAAGAAGATACAGCGAATGATGGAAATAAGACGTACAAGAAGAATTTCACAGCATCTGTTATCTTTTTATTCCTTTTCATGATTACAGAGTCTATGATGTCTTGGGATTGGATAATGGGATTAGACCCACACTGGTTCTCAACATTGTTTGGTTGGTATGTACTAGCAACTTTATTAGTTAGTGCTTTAACCGTAATTGCATTTTTTACAATTTATTTTCGTTCTAAAGGTGCATTGCCTGGTGTAAACGATAGTCATATTCACGATTTAGCTAAGTTTATGTTTGGTTTCTCAGTATTCTGGACATACTTATGGTTCTCACAATTTATGTTGATTTGGTACGCGGATATTCCTGAGGAAACTACCTATTTCGTTATGAGATTTTCAGAATATAAATTACCATTTTTAGGGATGGTAGTTATGAACTTTGTTTTTCCTATTTTATTATTATTAAACAGCGACTTTAAAAGTAAACCTTGGTTTATCTTTATTGGAGGTTTTGTAATTCTAGTAGGGCATTATGTAGATGTATTTATTATGGTGATGCCGTCCACGGTCGGTTCACAATGGTATTTTGGAATTCCAGAAATGAGTGCTATCTGTTTCTTTGTAGGTTTGTTAATTTTTACAACTTTAAGATCATTTTCTAAAGTAAGTCCAATACCCGCGGGAAACCCTTTCTTAAAAGAAAGTGAGCATTTTCATTACTATAATATCGAACATTCAGAGGAAGAAGGTTCAACAGATCATCATTAACTAATAATTGAATTAAAAATTAAGAAAAGATAAATATGCTAGCTTTATTTTATATTTTTATAGGTGTTGCAATCGGTGTAAGCGTTTGGCAGATTACTAG
>Ga0209710_1001960_pt1 | contig 14843 bp, 9 predicted proteins | sample ArcticOcean_MG_C_5_FD_187436 | JGI IMG/M metagenome (GOLD analysis project Ga0209710, IMG submission 187436) | Marine microbial communities from western Arctic Ocean - ArcticOcean_MG_CB4_138 (SPAdes) (version 2) | ecosystem: Environmental > Aquatic > Marine > Oceanic | place: Arctic Ocean: Canada...
GGTGAGGGTGGAGGGGAGGGCGGTGGAGACGGGCTTGGGGGTGGTGGGGATGGAGGTGGTGGGGATGGAGGTGGTGGGGCTGGAGGTGGTGGGGCTGGAGGCGGTGACGGTGGTGAGATTGTGAATGGCCGTACTGGAGGTGGTGAAGTCGTTGGCCCCGAATTGTATCCACTGTGCTTTGGGGGGGGCAGAAGCGGCGGGGGTGATGGTGAGGGTGGTGAGGGTGGTGCGGGGGGAAATGATTCAGGTGTAGGATGGCAGCACGTAGCTTCGCACGGTCCGTGGTAGCTCAGCGTGGGAGACGTTTGCCACGCTTCACACCGCCCTCGTGGTCCCGAATATTTAGTAGTGCACTGTGCATGATGATGTCCAGAAAGTGTATCGCACCCACAATGCGTTTGCTTCGAATAAGGCATCTTCGTGCGTGGTCCCCAACACATGGATTCAGTCGGTGGTGATACTGGTGGTGGATATGGTGGCACCGGCGGGAGAGGTGGGGAAATCTGGCCTTGCACCGTGTTGACCACCAGCGAGCTGTGGTAAAAGACATCGTTCGGAGTCTGGAGCAACTTGCTGATCTCCGATTCGGCTGTTTGCGTGGCAAGCGCGTCTTCGGAGGACATCGATGGGTTGAAGAGATGGGCAATGGACATGACCGAAGCCATCCGCCTTGATCCCAATAGTGTGGCAAAGGAGGCGGCGGGCGGTTGGACCCAGTAAGCCGGGTACACAATGCTGTTCGATTTGAGGTATTTGTTGCTCACGCTCCCACCAAGACCATTGTTTGGTCTTATCTGGTGTGGATCGTAGCCGAGTCCGTTGCGCACAGTATCGAAGACGACGGCGCTTCGCGCTTGACGTTGCATCGTATTCCACACGAGATAGAAGAAATAGTGTAATTGGAACCTTCCAACGAGTCGGTCGTAGCTCATCTCACTGGTGTGATCCGCCGCGTGGTGTGTCATTTGCGTTCGTGGCTCGTGGCCAGATCCAATCAACGGTAAGAAGCCACCGGTGGCAAAGTTGAAGCGCACCGCCACGTCATACTCCATATCGGGGTCGTCGCCATATAGGTACTTGTAGGCCCAGTATCGATAGGGGTATTGCATCTCGACCTGTTTCCCACTATTTAGTCTGGGCGAGCCCTTGGAGGCGTCTATAAGATCAGTTGTCAGCTTCTCGAGATCGACTTGCATCCCCTTCCTAGACGTACCAGGACCGTAATTGACGGAAGAATATGTGTCGACACCTGCCTTGTAATACAGTTTGATGAATGTCCGATTCGCGGGGCTGACTTGTCCTGAAAGGATTGGCACCCCGTCGTCGTTGAGACGCAGACTTACATTAGCATGATTCTGTTTGGTCCACCGGCCAATATCGTACGCGAGGTTTATAATGTGTTTTTGAATGAGAGGGTGGCTAGGATGCACCTCCGCGATACCACGCCCAATGCCCTCATAAGGAACGACGTCGACGTACTCGTGCCATCCTTGTTCATCGACCGCTTGGATGAGGGTTTGTATGGCGTAGATTCCGCGTATTTGCGTCGGCGTATAGCGACTTCCACTGTTACCAGGATCACTGTTACCAGGATCAATGTGTTGTGACTTGCCAGGATCTCGGATCGTCTGTGCCTGCTTCAAGACCCTATGACACGACGCATTGTAGATTTGTGCCTTGTTTGAATGGATCCCAGTGTACGTCGATTGGGGTTGCAGGATCGATTGGGGTGACGACGAATAACTCGTGTGCCATAGTCCTGGATCGACATTTGTGGTTGCGAGCTTTGGATCGCTGACCCAAAAGGCTGGTGGTTTCTGTCCACATTCAGGAGTATCTTCGTGTTGAGAGCTTGGGGTGGTTTCTTTGACAGTCTCGTTCACAGGTTCAAAGCAGTTGCTCTGTTTTCCAGGGTATGTGGTGTCAAAGTCTTCACGAAAGTAATCGGGGAGCGCGTCGTCCCACGGACCGACAATATCGGCCGTGTCACACGTCTGTCGGCCAACGGCGTCGGAGCAGCATTGCTGTCCGCCGGGGAGCGCTGCCATGACAATCGTAAGCGTCATATGACGGCTCCTTGCACGTTCGACGAGTTCTTGTAGGTAATGAAAACCACCTGCGACGAACCCTTCCTTTGTGCGGGCTGTCTTGCTGGTCGTTCTGAGCGTCTGTGAAGATGGGTCTGTTGGCAGCTCAAACATCCAGTAGCCTACAGGCACGCGCAGGTGTGTCACACCATACGCCTGCAACTCGTTGAGAAGTTGATCTTGGATCCAGCCGGTTCGCCCCCAATGCTTCCACATCACATCTGTAAAGTCGGAGACACCATTCGTCTGTTTCACATCATCGTGTCGTTTTGTCACCATCAAATCACCGCCATTGAAATTGAGTGCGGGGTCGAACAGCCATCCTTCAAGGACAAACAGGCCACGTAGGTTGACAGAGATGTGAGGCACACCAGTTGTTTGAAGGCGTTGGAACACGGATTGTTCCCGCGGGGTGAGCGTTGGAACGGAGGGCGCTTTCAGCGGTTTGACTGCCGCTCCACAACATTCTGAAGGAAACTCGGACATCTGGGGCTGGGATACAGGTGAAGAATATGACTCGTCAGGACAGCAGTGAGGGGCGCACGCGGCTTGAAAGGCCGTGCTCGACCATGCCTCACAGCGGTGATTGACAGTGTGATTGCATATAGCCTCGGCGTCATCCGTATCCATGCAGCTACAATCCGCGGTTGAAGTGTCGGGATATCCAATGAATGAATTTTCATGTCGGTAATCTTTGCAATATTTCAATTTAGGAGGGCTTGCACCCCTACCCCCTTGGTGTAGTGATGCAAGGTCAGGTGGTGTCTCTGCATCTGGTGATGAGGGTGGGGCGAGTGGTACCGGTGATGAAAGTGAGGCCGTATTTTGTATCTTCTGTTTTGAGTCATGCTTCGTTGCATGGCTCGCTTCAGCGGTACTGATCGCAAGACCAATACCAATGCCCCCCGCGACAAGAAGGCATAGGACACACAACACGACGCAAGCCATTGTGATCAGCTTCATTACAGATCCATGTGTAAGCGGTTTGCTTGACGTCGCACTCGACGTGTCATCACCAGTCGACGTGTCATCACGACCAGTGCGACGCTTCCGTCGTGCCCCTATTGTTTGTCGTGATGACACGTCTTGATGGAAGAAGTCGTTAGTGTTGCCCGCGACAAGTAGCGATTGAAACTCGTTGGTTTTACGAGGCTGTATATACGCATGCTGGCGCACCATTAGCAGGTGTTCAGACTCGCCATGAGACCGTCCACGTCGACCTCTCTTATTCATTGCAACCACGTGGTGTGGCTTCGAGTACTCGAATATAAAAAGACACGCAAATGACCTGACGAGATTCTCAAGGTGGTGCAACATGAGTGTTCGTACGCGTGCAACGACTACTCTTGTCGGTTCGTCCCCCGATGTCCAGGCACGTATGAACATGGAACGGCTGTACCAGATCGGCCACACGCAGCCAATGTCGACTACTCCTGGTACGGCCACGAGTGAGGACTTTACATTCATGAAGGGGTATATTCAAATAAAAGAAAATGACGAAATGAAAGTGGTTGCAACCAAAGGGTTTGTTTCATGTGAATTGGAACAGGCTCACCGATTTGTCGTCGACTGGTATTATGGCTCGGATAGCAGTCACGAGGAGAAACTTATCCACCCAAAGGTAGTGCAGGTATTCGTACACCGTAAAGTTGCCAGCTTTGTGGTGTCGGAGCTCTATACTAAAGATTCCGCTTCTGAAAAGATCAAAAATACCATCTTTAAACTCAGTGACATCGTAATGATGGGCCAACATGCCAATGACGTCAAGAAAATAATGAATGAGGCGCTGGAACTTTATACCACGATGACTGGTATTAAAGATGAATGTCACAGTGGTCACAAGACTCATACACCGGCGGCACCGACACCGGCACCACCACCGGTACCGGTACCACTACGACCATTGCCCCCCGCGGCATCACCACCACAGCCAGGTTTTGGGGCCTATTAATAGTGGAGTTTACAGTGAGTGGTTATTCAATCGAATGACCACTATGTGTGACTTCGAGAGGTGGTGAAAAAACAAACGTGGGTGTGAGGGGTGTGCCGTTTAGCTTGTGCACATGAGTACTTAACCGATTCACAATATCTCATAAAACGGTCGCTAAGAGCCGCGTATGTGCAACTTATAAACGTGGTTGAACCGGCGATTTTCTGCTTCCTTATGAAAGCGCACATGTGGCCCTTTGTCGTCTGGGCCATAGTGCCACCACAGTGCCACCAGCACATCTTAAAGCTGAGCTTTTAGTGAATGGTATACATGATTCAGACGTTCAATGTGAAACGATGCAAATGGCTCCCTCCGATGGGTGCCTGTGCTACACTCGTCCCGACGGTCATTTCCATCACATGTGCACACTTCTACGCCGAGTGAAGATTGTAAAATCGTATATATCGGTGAAAGCAAATGCTCTAGTACCGTTCTGCACATTCAGTCAACGTTGGGGGTGAGTGGAAACAACACCCGTCTGTGTCACTGGGGGTGTTTTGGTTTTGGTCGGTAAATCTGAACCCCTTCCGGAGCATTCGAGGTTGGGACGCTCTCCCAAATAGGAGCCCATTCGTTCGTGTAAGGTGTATCTAAGCAACAGCCCGTGACGACAAGCAGTATCTTCGAAACGAATGATTTGGGTGGTCCTTCCCGCTGTGACATATTTGAGTGTAGATCGTAGCAAAATGGTTGTAACGTTAGCGTATAGTTCTTGTCGAGAACGAAGCTTTTAGATCCGCAATGAGCATTCTCAGCGCGACGCGCAAAGAATGGGACCCAAATGGCATAATTTCCTCGGAATGTCTCACATCTAAGTAACATTTCAAATCCTTAGTTTCGCGAATGAGTATGAGTGAGAGCGATGACGTGGCATGTTAGAATGTGAGTGATGTTAGCAGTGTAAATCTGCCGACAGGGATGCACTTGTACCCATGCGACTTTTGAATGACTTGGCAGGGGGATACTCCGAAAAGAGGATTTTCGTTTCCCATCTTCCCATTTTCCCATTTTCCCATTTTCCCTCTGGTGGGGATCGAACCCACGACCACAGGATCAAACGTCCTGCGCTCTACCAACTGAGCTACAGAGGCTGTTGTCACATCGAAAGTAGATGTGACAGAAACTATACAGTGTAGCTTAGAACGGTGATCGCGTGCGGTCGACCGTATCGATACGGTTGTTCCGCCGACCGCAGCTGCAAACGAGTGCCAGAGCGCACCACGGAGTGCTAGATTTGTACGCTACAATACGACTTAAAACACACATGTGTGCAGGCAAACCGTACGACCATGGATATTGAGCAGATGGAATTTGGTTACGATTCAGATGGACCTACTGAGGTAATGACTCCAAACGCGTTGTTTGTTGTTGGTAAATTTGTTTGCGTGAATGGTCATTCCGTGAAGCTTATTCGTCAAATCACACAGCGAGGTGCAACGATTGGTCGTTGGATGTGTGAGGACTTGCATGGTGAGGAGTTGGAGTGTGATTCGTCGGATATGACTGTCGAGTTGCCTATTATAATCCCTGTAGCAAACGACTTTGGTGGGATCGATGATAACATCGATACACCATATACTGTCAACCAACGGCATGATGCACCTGGAACACATGTGTCGCTACAGGAGCGTGCAGCCCATTCGGTGTTGTTAGTCGACTGCTCGGGAAGTATGGGTCTTCCATACCGCAGTGGGTCTACGGGCTGGGAGCATAAGCGATCCGATACATCTGAAATCTACGCCGACATCGATGCCTTCATTCGTCAGGGTTGTGAGGCGTACTCTTTTGGTCCAACCTATCGCAATTTAGGTAAGAACATGCCGCGAATGCGAGGGTTTGGAGTTGATATGTGCACTGCTGTAGGTACTTCACCCGATGGAATTGTCAGGACAATCAAGAATAACCTACGAATCCGCGAAGCACACTACAATGTCGTCGTCGTCTCAGATGGCATGTTTGATGGAAAGGATGCCCCTCGGAGAATGGTCCAGGCTTTAAATACACTTTCACCGCAGTCAAAGCAAAGAATCCGCCAGCTGTCGGTGATCTTTATGCCGTGGGTAAACTATAGTGGTAAGGCCTATGGAAAGGTGACGATGGACTCCATCATGGAAGCTCTGCGCGGTTTTGCACTCCAGTGTCAGAACGCAATCGAGGTGAGTAGCACAGTCGTTGAGAGTTATGCCGACTTTGCGGCGGTGTGGACGTCGTATACCACAAGTTCAAAGCGTATCACGATCCCACCAGATTATGTGATGGCCTTCAACAAGATGCTGATTCGAACGAATGTGACCGTGAAGCAAATGAGCGATTACATGAAGGAGCGCAACCTTATCAACCAGTTTATGGTTCCAATGCTTCAGACGGTTCGAGTCATGCCTCAAGTTCTTGGTGAGCACACCCTCTACCAGACGATACACAGGGCGCTTGCGGCAGCGACCAGAATTAACAAAATGGATCCAGGTTCGTACGTGAACGAGGTTGCAAAATGTTGCAACGCCAATAGCAAGCTGACGGCCGAGGAGCGCGCGCTTTTGCAGACATTCCTCGCGTCGACGCGGCAGCGTTCGAACGAGGTGGAGGAATGCCGCGATGAGGTTCGTCAGTATGTCACACATTACGTGGAGTTTGAGGGGAGTCTAAAGGATTATACAGTCAACACAATGGACGAACTCCTCAAGGACAGCAGCGGGGGCATCCTTATCGGTTTCAGTAACAGACTTGCCTCCCGCCCGTTTACACTCCTTCAAAAAAGGGTACCACGTAATGGCGAGACTGCCGACAATCGTGGCGATCGTGATATGCTCCCACTCTCGGACGAGTCTGCATCTCTGAATATGGTACGCAAAGTGACATGCCTTGCGCTCACGCAATTCAACAAGGATGTGTTGATACCGCCAAACCGAGCACTGATGTTTGTGAGCAGCTTCCTCGTCGACGCTCGCATCCAAATGCGCGACATGCGAGTCGTGCTACGCTCGTGGATGCGAGCGTTTCTTACAGATAGAGATTGGTTTCTATCAGCCGTCGGTTGGGATTCACGGCTCAATGCAATGCTTGACGAGAGAGATCGAGACCCTCTCTTAGGCACTCCGACCGTATCTTTCCGAGTCCATCAGCTCTTACGTCTTTACGGTGCAGACATCGAGCCTCCAGCAGGCCTTGTTGCCCACTACTCGAGCGTCGTGCGCGTGCACCGGATATGCAATTCATTCCACGGGTTGGTCAGAACGAGAACGAGCATCACACACACGTTCAGCGTCCCGGATGACACAGGGACCTCTACGGGTAATCGATTCGAAGTGGGTCAGATTGTTGAAATCGAAAACCATCGATTTGATCCATCTGCAAAACTACCATCGATCGTCGTGATCGTGTTCTTGCGCATGAACAGTCGCAAGAAATGGGTCTACAGAGGTGTCTACCTCGACAGACCTGGACTGCTTGGCGAAGATGGTAATCTTGATTCCACGTCCGTGTACGAAACAGACCTATCGAGTCGAATTCTCGGCGAAGTTGATGTTCCCCCTCACTTGCAGTGGTCATTTGCAAAGGCTCCGACGTTGGATCCCGCCGCAATTGAAGTCGAACCCTTTACGACTTGGGTCGCATCCACACCTGCATTGAATGCACTGAACGTGGCAATGTGCAATATGGATCATACATTTATCGATGCAACCAACGTCGAAGTGCGACATGAGCGCGCGCGCAACAAGGCGACTTGCATACATATTCTGGCAATGCACAACGTGCATGGTACTATGACACAGACGGTCGATATCAACGTGACTCAGATCGTTTCGCCAAAGGAAATGGCACGGCTCATGCGTCACAGTCCGATCTATGCATCGGAGACACTCGTAGACCATCTGAAGCAAATGACACCTCATAATCAGCATCCGACCATACCCAAGTTGATTGCAATGATCGACTGTGCACGTGTCGAGCCAAATTTTGATATCGCGCCATTCGAAGCCACATTCTACCACGATCGCATTTCGCATGCGGATCGTACCATTCAAATCCAAGAGAGCGAGATCGATAAGATACTCTCCAAGGTCAGTGAGAAGCTGCGTGCCGACACAGGAGGTACGCGTATATCCGATGATCAACCGCTCTATGCAGAATGCCCAATATGTACCACTCCACAGCCATACGATCAGTTCGTCTCGTGTAGCAGCTGCCCTCACAGCATCTGTTCTACGTGCACCACGACGTTACGAGAGAAACCAGAAAAGGGGGTGATGCTCACGTCAGCGCCATTCACATGTCTCTTTTGTCGCAACACACTCCCATTGAACTGGCTCGACGATCCTGGTCTGGAGGCGGCCGTTGATCGATGGCTGACAAACGGTGCAGGCCCGGCGCGTAGGTGTACCGGAGACGACCCCCAATGCATGCACATTGTCAACGGAGATGGTGGCGGTTGCGGTAACCCCAACACTGCCGTTCCACGGCAGTGCCCCGAGTGTAGCATGCCAGATGGCTTTCACAGTTGGGTCGAACACGAGAAGCGTCGCTACGGACGCTATCCACGACGATGCCCTGGGTGTAACCAATGGGCGGCAATGGACATTGGCGACCAAAGCTGCTCTCACAGCACATGCGATTGTGGTCACCAGTTCTGTGTGGTGTGCCTACAGCATTGGGAGTACGGTGTGTCACGAGAGACCTTTCCCGACCGCGACACTTGGCTTTATCCTGGGATCGTGTATCGGCAAACTCATTGGCGTTGCATGGCATGCAACTGTGACTGTGATCTAAATGAGTTCTAGTGTCGTACTATGAAGGGGCATAGTGCCCTTTTCAAACGCAAGGGACGAGTTTCACGCGCACATGGAGGCGAGTGAGGATTTGGCAGATATTTGCGAGGATTTGGAGGACTGTTCGGGTGTGGACGAGGTCTGTCGCAACCTCTTACGCGACGTCCACCCGGACCGTGCCGGCGAGCGTAATTACTCGGCTGCCGAGGTGTCTGCAATGCTCAATACCGTGCGTGAGAGTGTGCGCACGTAGATGGTGTCAAATCTGAGAATCATAGTACTATGTCATAGTACTATGTCATAGTACTATGTCATAGTACTATGTCATAGTACTATGTCATAGTACTATGTCATAGTACCACTTCGAGATATAAGAGTAGAAGTGGTGGCGTTTACTGTGGTCAGAATGCCACCTGTCAAGTACGTCGATTTTGAAGTTTCTGATCCATTCACAATTCGTGCAAAACGCAACAAGGATGAGGAAGTTGTACGCGAGTACGTCTCGATTAAATGTCCACATTGTCAAAAGACAATTGGAGATGTGCTGTTCGATGCGCTGTCTAAGATGAAGGCGACCAAGTGCAAGGCGCATCTCGAAGTGTGTCCCGAGTTTAAAGCCAAGGGGGGAAATGTGGAGCCGGCACCGGCCCGAACGGGCAATGCGGAATTGATGAAGGAACTACGTAAAATGCGTGAAGAGGTAAAGGAGTCGATGGCGCAAATCTCTCGTGGATTGGGCCTGGGCGATCCAGATGCGACAACACAGAGTGAGATCATTCAGCGTACCAAGCGTAAGCGCGAAGAGGACGAGGCTTCAATGTACAAGGACATTAACATTCTCTCTAAAATCCCGACTTTCAAACGCGCGTTTGAGACCTTGAAACACGAGGAGAAGTGCACGACGGAGGAGGAACGTGGTGCGTGCGAACGGATGAGGGAGAGGATTAATGAGGCTAATAAAAAATAAAAGATCACTTCTTGTAGGTTAAGGTGGTTTCAATCATTACGCTAATATTCCTGTTGAATCGCTTCAAAATCCTCGCGTATTTGCGGACTTGTGTGAGGAGGAAGAGGAGGAGGTTAATAACGATAACGCTTTAGAAAAACCATCCCCGGTCGTGTCCAAGTCTAAGCATCACATTACGAACAGTCATCCAGAATCACAAGGAGCAATACAAGCGTTGTCGGTCTTCTAGTCCCGGTTGACAGTCCCACATCGATAATGTTTTCCACAAGAATCAAACTCGTTGACACACTGAACTACTGTCACAAACACGCCCTCCATGTAATCCCGCATGTCGAATACCGGGTCGTTGGCCCGGTCGTTGGCCCGGTCGTTGGCCCGGTCGTTGGCCGGGCGGCTGTCTGGACGGCTGTCTGGACGGCTGTCTTGGCGGCTGTCCGTGCGGCTGTCTTGGCGGCTGTCCGTGCGGCTGTCTTGGCGGCTGTCCGGGCGGCTGTCCGGGCGGCTTATCAAACTGACAGACAGGGTAACGCCCATGTATAGGAGGTGTTGGTCGGTTACCAATAGGACGTGGTGGTAAGCGACCTGGATGTCCATTTTGTGGTGGTCGTGAGGATTCATCTGGACGTCGAAACACTCGATCCACAAGCCGACCAGTCATATTCCCACCGAGACGTTGAGTAACATTTCGACATTGACGTCCTATGGGTCGGTTTTCCGCTGGCTGCTTTGCACTTCGATTTGTCATCCAACTGGTAATCACGGCACGGGGTGCATCGCCGATCGACGCGCGTAACGCAGCTTGAGTCCATTTTCCAGCGATATTTTGACGGACATTGAGCCTCCGGAGCGAAAGATTCTCGTGCTCTAGCCGCGCCGCTCGACGTGTATAATAACGTTTGGTGAAGCGTTGCATTAGTAATATTAAAATAGTCACCGCCATATATGGAACGGTAACACTCACGATCAACCGGATGATTCCATCGTAGCGGCGCGTCTTGATACACTGTGGAGGCATTGTTTTTTCACAGCGTGGATAGAGAACGTGCAATCCCTCCATGTCGTCCATATTGAGGCATGTCCTTGGGGCGTATTGCACAAGTGAGTGCATAATTGAAAAATCATTTACCGATGTTGACAATTCGACATGGTAAAAGGGTGCGTTGCATGTACGTTCATCCACTGGTTTGTATGCGCGTAGATTCATTGTAGTGAAGACATCAGGGTGTTGAAAGCCTAATAGATGTCCTACTTCGTGTGCGACGGTCGCTTCAAAATCGTAACATTCCGCACATGGAATAAAGACATACTGATAGAAAAACGGAAGGAAGATTAGGACGAATATGCACACGAGGAGAGCGAACATCGGCATGTGGGCCACGTATGCAGAGCAACGCAGGACTAATGCATCCAAGGTGTTGGGCGTTGACGTTTTGGGCAGTCTAAATGTCGAGTCGAAGAAATAATGTGGTCTTACCTTACCCGCGGTCGCGTAAGTTAGGCCCACGATGTAGTCACCGATGAATCCCGTGCAACAGGCGACACATGTAGCGGCGACGCAACGGATAATGAGACCAATAATCGGCGACATCTGATGGAATATGGAACAAAACGTCGCATCCAAGTACCAACATGTACCACGTGATATGTACATAGCACCACGTTTCACTCCGATACCATGGCTGAAACGGCCAGCCGTGGTCGTGACCTGCCATTGAACATCCTCAAAGTCCAAGTCTACGTACGCAACACTAGCCCGATGGACACCCGTCATCGATTCGGCGTAAATACGCACCTCCACGTCGCAGTCATCAACCGTGCATCGATCTGTCACATCATGAAAATCGATTTGGGGGTGGTTATCTGTCCAAGTAGAGATACTTGTTTGGATAGCCGCGCGCAAGTCGACACATCGTATCGTACCGATACCGATCGCATGGCTAAGGCGCGCTTCGGGGAAGAGGGGGAGCAGATGCGTACAAAAATCTGGATCGAGCGCCCAACGAATGGCGCTGTCGCGCTTCGACCATCGCAGTAACACCTCACCAAGATCAAATGACGAGGAATTCAACCATTGACGATCGTATTGCCAATAACCACCACCATCCATTGCAATCTGGTACGGAGAATAGGGCACCCACGTGGTGATAATAGACACGCCGATCGCTAACATTCGATCGTATGTAAACAATGCGAAAGGTATAAACGACGTCGCACGTCATTACAAGATCTGGTCGAGACGCAAGCATCTTCATTAGCGTGAGATGAAACGGCAACTCGAGCAACTCGTCGGTGAGGTCGGTGGATGTAGTGAAGTCGTTTCAGAAACAGAAGATGATAAGATACGGCAACAGCCTCCTGCATCTATTGTAGCTGAGAGCGATCACAAATACGCACATTTCATTGGAAATGATGATGACCGTCCCGTTCGTGCACACGAAGATGAGCTAACACCTCATAGTTTGTTCTATTCCTTGGCACAGCGACGGAAGCAGGATGTCGAAACACATACCCAACATCCGATTCCGATTTCATGCTCGCGTGATGTTCTACGAAGTGTCGTCGCGACGATGCGAACGGGAGAAGTCATGGTTTTGGGAGACTCCAACATCGAAGAACTCTTTGAGACAATGCGAGCGACATGCTTGATAGATAACCCATTCAATAAATTACTCGAACTGGATACAAACACGCTGGTACACTTCATGGCCCATAGTGGATTTAGCACCGCTGTAACAACCGAATATAATCTACAAAAGAGCGAACGCGCCGCCCGCAAGACGCGTCTCTTATGGAATCAGTTTGCACATACGCTTCGAAACTGGCCATCTCTGCGCCGTGCACTAAGAGAGTGCACCCGTGGCGACAGCCCCATATCGGATTATGTTGCACCGGGTGCCGCTCGAATCCACGTCAACACATCAATCAACGATCAAGGACGGCAATTTATCCTTCGATGTCTCTGTGAGCATGTGGCAACAATGCGGTTACGGCCAATCGAAACGAACGACAATGAACGAACGCTTCTCGAGCGCTTTGCAGACGAAGAATTTGTCAATGAATTCATCAAGACGCTGCTAAACTCACCATATGGACCCTTCTGGTTCATGGTGTATGAGCCCATGTCGGGGCGTGCTCTCAAAATTGATAAGAAGATCAAACGCCTCGTATGTCGCATTCTGACAGAACCATCTACCGATCTTGATGAACAGACCGTTATGGGCAATGCGATCACATGCATTCGTAAGCTCTGGGGGACCCTCTGTCAGACTATTCCACGTCTTGAAGCATATCTTGGTCTTTGCGAAGAAGAAGACACCAACGAAATGCGACTACTCAAGGAGGTTTTCCATGAGCACGGAATGAAGCTTGTCAAACATGAACGTGTGCGTCGCATGATGGGAACTTCAAGACTCTTGTCATTTCCAGTGCCTGATGTGCTCCTCGATTCCATTGATGCTATTATTACCATCCATTTTAAATAAACTGAGGTCTTAACGTTGATACACTAAGTCCTTGTGTTGATCGTGATTCGCGATTTGGTGTACATGGTTGCTTTTGAAAACAAGGTCGTATTCGTTGTTGAAGAGCCACATGCTCTTAACGTCGATCAGGGTGCCACGTAAATACTGCATCCCACGTCGAGATTCCACACCTGTGATGATGATGGGGATGCTGCATGACGGTGCACTTTTATGTGCGATAAATACGATCTGCCATCTAACAGGCGCAATGGTCACAACCGAACACACCCTATTCATGCGATACAACCCGTGGAATTATGTGCAAACCGCCGGAAATCGGCTGTAAAACGTAGATACATGGAAAGAAGAGGAAGAGCCCGGGTGGATTGTGACAGGACACGAATCCAAGGCTATCAATGGTGTAATAGATGCCGTTGCTTCTCAAGCCGATGCACCGCCTCCCAACGCGATTCCGATAAACCAAGAGGGTGTGCACTGCGGTTGTGGCGTTGCACTTCCCGCCATAAACCGGGCACATGCTCAAATTCATTGTTGACAAAGTATTCGCTGTGAGCAATGAAAATATCCTGCTCACAGCTGTTTCGCACAAGCCAGTCGAAGGAAAGTCGCAACCCCAGGCAGCTCAAGCGATGTCTTGGAGGCATTGCGTTTAAGTGCCACTCAACAATTATGTGTGAGAGACCACAGAAGGTGCCACGACGAATCAATGTCGGTATAAGTCTATACTCTCCGCCTTCAATGTCAATCTTCAGAAGCGTTTTGTTGGGTTGCTGCTCATGTGAAACGAGCGCAGCAAGGTCAACAGCTGGTACCATCTCTCCATCGCGGGATACACCAAAGCGCGAAGCCATCGCTTTCACCAGTGAAGTGGTCTCACGGTTGCTACCAATATGCAGAGTTAGGTTTCCTTCATGTTTCCATGCAACAGAATGTATTACAGTTGCATGCCACTGTTGTGATATAATTTCCAATTTACGAGCAAAGTGCTGCTGTGGTTCAATTAAAATTAAGCGGATCGTAGCCTGTGGAGACCTGGCCTTGCATTGCTTCATTACTGAATTTGCCCAACTTCCATCATTGGCTCCTACATCAATCAATGCCAAACTACCTTTCATCTTGCAGAAGTCCCTCACAACTGCAAGTGCGTCATACCCATCCCGAGAGATATGATTTCCGTCGTCAATCCAAGAAACCACAATTAATGCTGAAACCAGAGACAGGATGGCCATCCTGGCTGACAGCAAACCAGATGTGACTCGTCGTCTGAGCGCACCAAGCCCCAGGTCGTTTCTGTGGCAAACCGGGGCTGCAGGTAGGTACGTGCAATTTACTTACCGGGAGAGCGGCGTGGTGGACGTAGGCGTTGTTTCTCCGACTCGTAACGCCTTAGTCCCCTTTGGCTCTCGAAAATACGATGTCTAGCGACCCCCCCCCCCGCGGCTGCGGCGCGCGCACTTCCTCTCCCCCGTCGCCCCCTTGGCGTACAATTCCATCGACACCGCGCACCAATCGACAGAACTGGGTCTATGGAATTGTACGCTAACGCCGCTCGAC
>Ga0209710_1001962_pt1 | contig 14839 bp, 4 predicted proteins | sample ArcticOcean_MG_C_5_FD_187436 | JGI IMG/M metagenome (GOLD analysis project Ga0209710, IMG submission 187436) | Marine microbial communities from western Arctic Ocean - ArcticOcean_MG_CB4_138 (SPAdes) (version 2) | ecosystem: Environmental > Aquatic > Marine > Oceanic | place: Arctic Ocean: Canada...
AATCACAGCATCTAGAACTACTGACAAACCACCATCAGTTTGTAGAGAACCATCTGTTGTACTTGTGGCCGCAGTACTATCATCGGTTTTAATAATACCACTAGCAGTTATGGCCGCAGTTGTGAGTGCTCCAGCAATAACACCTGTTCCTGAGACATCTAGGTTAGCATTAACATCTACAAGTGTTGCGTTTAACTCTATTTCATCTGTAGCATTGATATCCAGAACTGTAGCACTGGGTGCGCCAATGTTTTGACTTGCATCGTTGAACTGAATTACACTTGTACCATTAAGCAATAACCCAGTATCAGCAACGTGTGTCAAGGTTACATCACTATCTGCACCAAAATGAATAACAGCAGCATCACTTAACATTATAATGTCATCACCAATTACTGCATCCAAGACTACTGACAAACCACCATCAGTTTGTAGTGAACCATCTGTTGTAGAAGTGGCTGCGGTAGTGTCATCTGTTTTTATAATACCACTAGCAGTAATAGTAGTAGAAGCAAGAGTAGTAGTAGTTGCAGCTGCAGCAGCACCACTGCCGAGAATGCCATCTAGCGTTCCAGTAAAACCTGTAGCCGTAATTTGGTCAGTTGCGGTAATAGCATCAACGAAAAGATTAGCCCAGCGAACGCCCGTGGTGCCTAAATCGTCAGTGCTGTCGGTATCGCTAACAACGTCATCACCATGAGTGGTGACACCAGTAATCAAAGCAGTTCCTGAAACATCTACATTACCATTAATGTCAATCAATGTAGAATTGAGTTCTATTTCGTCATCAGCGTTAATGTCTAAATCGCCATCAGCGTCTGACCTAATGTTGATTGCACTATCTCTAAACTGAAGTTGCATATCAGCATTAAGTAGTAATCCGTCATTATGAACATGAGTTAGAGTAACCTCATCATCAGCTCCAAAGGAAAGAATAACACCGTCATGTTGTAATTCTAAGTCTTGAGTTAATGTAACGTCACCATCTGAACCGATTGCAATAGCATCTGGATCAGAAGCAGAACCAATTGTCCCAGCATCTTTGATAATAAAGTCATCTGCAATCGTAAGTAATCCAGCAGAACTTAGTGTCATTTTTGCGGTAGCACTAGAAGCAGCAGTCTCAGAAACACCAGTTGTGAATACTAGTTTAGTTGCATTAGCACTAGCAGAGAAGGTTCCTTCAGCAATTGCATGAATACCAGCTGCGACTGTTGCACCGTCTGTTCCATCCGAATCACCAGCTGCAAACTCAATTGAACCGATAACTTCATTAGCAACAACAACATCTTCGGAAGATTTCAGTTGTAATACAATTGGTAGATTATCAGTAGCAGTGACATGAGTTAATGTAAGTCCTACATCAGCAACGTGAGTTAAAGTAATTTCTGAATCAGCACCAAATGCAACTACAGAAGCGTCACTGATCATAATTAAGTCATCGCCAATAACGGCGTCTAGGACTACCGATAGACCACCATCGGTTTGCAATGAACCATCTGTTGTACTTGTTGCAGCAGTAGTATCATCTGTTTTCAGAACACCACTAGCAGTTAGGGCGGCAGTTGTGACCGCTCCAGCAATAACACCTGTTCCTGAAACATCCAAATTTCCGTTAATATCAATTAGGGTAGCGTTAATTTCTACTTCGTCTGTAGCATTAATATCCAGAATAGCATTACTAGGTGCGCCAATGTTTTGTGACGCATCATTAAACTGGATTACACTTGTACCATTTAGAAGTAATCCTGTGTCAGCAACATGTGTCAAAGTTACATCTTTATCTGCGCCAAAATGAATAACAGCAGCATCACTAAGGAGTATTAAGTCATCACCAATGACTGCATCCAAGACTACTGATAGGCCACCATCAGTTTGTAGCGAACCATCTGTTGTAGAAGTGGCAGCGGTGCTATCATCAGTTTTTATAATTCCACTAGCAGTTATGGCCGCAGTTGTTGTCGCACCCGCAATATCAACGGCACCAGAATAGTCTCCTGTTGCAGCATCTATCTCGCCTGATATTGTTAGATTTCTTATACCTGTATAATCTTTACTAGAGTCTAGAACAACTGCTTTACTTGCAATAGCAGTACCAATAGCAGTTGAACCCAAATCTAGTGCGTTAATCTCTCCAACGACAACCGTTGCGCCATCAAGTTTATTCAGTTCTTCGGGGGTAGATGTAATTGCTGTTGTTGTAAGCGCTGCAAGCAAGGGGATGTAACCACTCTGGTTAATCAATCTCTGTGTGCGGTCAGCAGTTGGGTCAATAATTGTAAGGGTTGTTTCGTAATCATCAGCAGTTGCGCCTTCAAACACAACAGCATTCGCTGCTTCCATAGTAACAGTGTCAACCTGTGTGGTTGTTCCAGAAACAGTCAAGTTACCACCAACCGCAACATCCTGCGTGAACACGACATCGCCATCTGCTTCAATTTGGATTGCGTCTGTATCAGATGCAGAACCAATATAACCATCATTAGGAATAACGATATTGCCGCCAGTGGTCATAAGACCACCGCCAGTGATCGCACCGCCACCTATTATAGTGCCTGAGACAGTAAAGTTACCAACAACATCAATCAAAGTAGCAGTAAGCTCAATCTCATCTGTAGCAGCAATATCTAGAACTGTTGCGCTTGGTGCATGAATAAATTGACTTGCATCATTGAACTGAAGTTTCATTGTGCTGTTAAGCAATAGTCCAGCATCAGCAACATGGGTTAGAGTAACATCTCCATCAGCACCAAACCCTAGAATTGCTGCATCTGAAATCAATCTGAGGTCATCACCAACACTTAGATCAGCAGCAACACCAGCACCACCAGCAATTGTTAGGGCACCAGATGTTGCACTAGTTGAGGCAGTAGTTGCTGTAACTGCAACTACACCACCACTTGAAATTGTTACTGCATTAAGGTCACTCGCAGAACCTAATGAACCACCATCTTGAATTGTTAAGGAAGCAGCAAAGGTAGGTCTGGCACTAAAATTAACCACACCACCAGAAGAAATGCTTAATGCATCTAAATCTGAAGCAGACCCAATAAGACCATCATCTTTAATTACTAGATCACCAGCAACTTGGAAGTCACCAATAGAACTCAATGTTGCTTTAGCAGTTGCAGAGGAAGCCGCAGTTTCTGAAACACCAGTTGTGAATACTAGTTTAGTTGCGTTAGCACTAGCAGAGAAGGTTCCTTCAGCAATCGCATGAATACCAGCAGCAACCGTTGCACCATCCGTACCATCAGAGTCACCAGCAGCAAACTCAATTGAAGCAATAACTTCATTAGCAACAATAACATCTTCTTGAGATTTTAATTGGAGAACGATTGGTAGATTATCAGTAGCAGTAACATGTGTCAGTGTAAGTCCTACATCATGAACATGAGTTAAGGTAATTTCTTTATTGACACCAAATGCAATTACAGCTGCATCACTGAGCATAAACAGGTCATCGCCAATAACAGCATCAGCAGCAACCGATAGACCACCATCAGTCTGCAATGAACCGTCTGTTGTAGTTGTTGCAGCAGTAGTATCATCTGTTTTTAGAACACCACTAGCAGTAAATGCAGCCGAGGTCAATGCGCCAGCAATAACACCTGTTCCTGAAACATCAAGATTAGCATTTACGTCAACTAGTGTTGCATTAAGTTCAATCTCATCAGTAGCATTGATATCTAAAATAGCATTAGTTGGCGCACCAATATTTTGACTTGCATCATTGAACTGGATTACCATTGCACCATTAAGCAACAGACCCGTGTCAGCAACATGGGTTAGGGTAACATCTCCATCAGCACCAAACCCTAGAACCGCCGCATCACTAATCAGTCTGAGATCATCACCAACACTCAAGTCAGCAGCAACGCCAGCACCACCAGCAACCGTCAAGGCACCGGTAGAAGCAGAGCTAGAAGCAGTTGTTGCAGTTACAGCAACTACACCGCCACTTGAAATTGTTACTGCATTAAGGTCACTGGCAGAACCGATTGACCCACCATCTTGAATTGTTATACCAGCACTATGAACATCTCTTTGACTAAAGGTAACAACACCACCAGATGAAATTGCTATTGCATTAAGGTCACTAGCAGAACCTATTGAACCGCCATCTTGAATTGTTATACCAGCACTATGAACATCTCTTTGACTAAAGGTAACAACACCACCAGATGAAATTGCTATTGCATCTGTATCTGAAGTATGACCGATATTTGAACCATTGACAATAATACTGTCAACAGTAAGAGTAGTTAATGTACCAAGAGAAGTAATATTACCTTGAGCCGCAGTAGAAAGAGTACCAGCAAGAGTACCACCAGAAACATTGACACCAGCACTAAAGATAGGTATTTGATTAAATGTAACAACACCACCAGATGAAATTGATATTGCATCTGTATCTGAAACAGAACCTATATTCCCCGCATTAGGTATAACAATATTACCACCTGTGGTCATAAGACCAGCACCAGTATAAGTTCCACTAGCATTGATATTTGCATTAACATCTAGCAGGGTAGCATTGAGTTCAATTTCATCAGTAGCATTAATGTCTAGAACTGTGGCAGAAGGTGCATTAATGAACTGTGAGGCATCGTTGAATTGAAGTTGCATAGTGCTATTGAGCAACAACCCTGTGTCAGCAACGTGTGTTAGAGTAACGTCACCATCTTCACCCAAGTGAATTACGGCAGCATCACTATCAAGGAAAAGGTCATCTTCAATTGTAACGTCTGCACTAAACACAGGAGTTGCAGTAAAGGTAGCAACTCCTACGATAGCAGCAGTTCCACTTATTTCAACATTGCCATTAATATCAATCGTGGTGGCATTTAGTTCTAGCTCTGTGTCAGATACCAAATCAAGAACACCATCAGCACTCTGGTGAATGTATGTTCCCGAATCTCCAAACTGAAGTTGTCTAGTGCTATTAAGAAGAACACCTGTGTCAGCAACATGTGTAAGAGTTACATCTCCATCCTCACCTAAGTGAAGAACTGCTGCATCGCTATCTAGAAATAGGTCGTCTTCAATTGTAACGTCTGCACTAAATACTGGAGTTGCGGTAAAGGTAGCAACTCCTACAATGGCGGCAGTTCCACTAATTTCAACATTAGCGTTTACATCTAGTAGTGTAGCATTGAGCTCAATTTCATCTGTAGCATTAATATCTAAAATTGTTGCACTGGGGGCATTGATATATTGGGATGCATCATTAAACTGGAGTGCCATTGTGCTATTAAGCAACAATCCTGTGTCAGCAACATGAGTTAATGTTACATCTGTATCTGCGCCAAATCCTAAAATAGCTGCATCACTATTTAAAGTTAAATCATCACCTACAAGAAGGTCAGCATCTATATCAGCACTTCCAGATATATCTAAAGAAGCACCATCAACTTCACCAGTTACAGTAATTGAATCTACATAGACATCTTTATAACGTAGAGAAGTAGTTCCTAAGTCAACATCAGAATCAGTTACAGGTGAAACTGCACCATCTGTTATTGTTATTTGATTAGCATTATTTGCTTTGAATGTTATGACATTTGAACCACTAAATGTAATAGATGTGTCTGTATCACCATCACCAAATAAACTATCTACACCTAATGTGCCAACATCAGTAATATTATTATCACTAAAACTTACTGTGCCTGTAACATCTAAATTACCACCCACATTTAAATTACCAGATATTTCAACTATACCATTAATATCTATTGTTGTTGCATTGATTTCTATTTCTGTATCAGATACCAAATCCAATACACCATCTGCACTTTGGTGAATATATGTTCCGCTGTCACCAAATTGCAATTGGTCTGTACTAGACAATAATAGGCCAGAATTATGAACGTGAGTCAGGGTTACTTCATTATCATCACCAAATCCTATTACTGCGCCATCTGCTAAAAATAAATCAGAGAATTGTAATGAAGTCGTTCCTAGTGACGCACTGTCTTGTGCAGATGGAAGAAACGATGTGGTTGCAGTGATTGTCCCTGTTGTTGTTAGATTTTCATTACCAAAACTAATGGCCCCGGAACTATCTGTAATAGAACCAGCAGCTAATGCAAGAGTTCCTGCATTAAAAGTAGTTCCCGTTAAAGTCGTGATAGTAGCAGATAGTTGCGTCCCACTGACTACTCCTGTAATTGTTGGAGCAGTTAAAGTTACTGCTGATACGGTTGCACTAATACCACTTGTTAATGATGTTCCATCACCAAGAAGATTATAAATCTCTGAGAAATTGTCATTAGTTTTATCGGACCCAGCTCGGAGGGTATCGCCGGTACCGTCATTCGGAGATGTTCCGATAACAAGTATTTGGTTTGCCATTTACAGTATTCTCCTAAATCTATTTATAATACATTTATCTTTTATTTTCTTATCAGCATCACCAAATGGATTTAATTAACTGAAGTATGACATCTCACCATAACACATCTATAACTCATTTTTCTTTAACTAATTGTTGCAATAAAAATTTTATTTCGTGCATCTCAGACTTCAAAGTATTAATTTCTCTTGCAGTTTCACGCATCTCATCCCTCTGTCTTTGCGCCTCCCCTGCACGTTTTCTTGCAAGATTATATGCATTTATATTATTATTTATAATACCATGACTACCATTAGCATCTTTAACATAATTATCTTCATTCTCTATTTTTAAATATTCTGACATATTATGTTGCTAGAGCTAAAACACGAAGATTTTTAAGAAGTGGTGGTAGAGCCTGATTTGTTGTTCTCATAACAATCTTAATCTGAAAAGAAATAAAATCTTCTAGTGGAGAACCAATACCATCATCCGTCACACCAGCAGTATATTCATGTTCAAGATATTCAAACCTGCTCTCAGAAGAACGGGTTGTAGCATCTGGCAAACCAGACCCAGCAACAGTTCCATCATCATTAAAGAATTTAAAAGCCATCTCACTAAAGTCAAATTCATCATCAACTCGTAAAGTTTTAAACAGTATTTTAATACTTGAATCAGATGATCGCACTGCATCGAGAATAACTCGCAAAGAAGTTGCGGGATTTTCTAGATTGATTTTCTTGGTAAGATAAATTGCTGAATTATTATCGCCCTCTGGTTCCGTCATTGATTTATATATAGATGTTGGGTATACATCTGATGAAGAATCAATCTGATTTATCTGATTTGCTACGGCAACCATAGACAGTCTTTGCGTATCAATTACTGGAGATAGTGCATCAATTTCTGAACTTAAAGTTATTGGAACACTAAGAGATTTAGTACCGCTCATTTTATTTGTTTCATTAATACCAGACGCAACTAAATTGGTAGTATCCCAATAGTAGTTATCATTTAGGGGGATGGCTCTACTAATTGCTGATTTTGTAAAGGAAGATTCCGCACCGTTTGGGCTTGTTCCTGTTGTTACTAAAAACCCAGCATCAACTTTGGTTCTTGCAGGAGTCAAAAGACCCATGTTAGTCGTAGAAACATCATACTGAGCATTTTCTGTTGCAGTAATAAGTCTTCCGCCAAGAGTCGAAGTACTACCAGCACCATCAACAACTGGTGTGGTCTCAATCACAACAGTATAACTATCCTGTTGAATATTAGCAATTGCAGTGTGTGTCTTATTAATGTCGGAGAGTGGGACTTTATGAATTTGATACAGTTCCACAGTTGCACCATTTGCATGAGAGACTGCTGTTGTACTCTTCGCAGCCCGTGTTGCACTAGTGATACCTGTTCCAGAAATGGTGGTATAACTAATAATCTCATCATCGATTTTAATATAGTATATATTAGATGCGTCTTTAGAATATTTACCACTAGTGTCATCAAAGTTTGTTCCAGAAGTGAGTGTGATAGATGTTGAAGTATTAGAGATTGCGCCATTAAGTGTTGTTGTTGCACCAGACTTAACCCCAGCAATAGTGACGTAATTAGCAGTAGAATACATACCATGACCGGGATGTTTAATTTTTAGAATTGTACTGGCATCAAGCATCTCTACAGCATTATTTGTAAGTTTTTTACTAGGAAGTGTTTGATTCTGTAATGTAACCAAACCAGCAGCTGATGTGTCAAACTTAGCTCGTTTCATAGAGAACTTCAAATCCTGTGTAGGAGATGGAACCCATGTAGTGTTGTTTGAACTCTTGAAAATAACGCCAACGTGAGGTTGATCTGTAATTTCTTTACCATTAGTATCTCGCGTTCCAAGATCAGCAATCCATACTTTATAATCTGGAGTATTAGCTAATAGACAGATTGCATATTCTGTTCCACCCTGTACATAAACAGGAGAATCAAAAGTAAATGTTGTAGCTGTACTTCCATCTGTAGATGTTGAAACTTCACTTGTTTGAATTGTCTTTCTACCAAATGGTAAAATCTTAGGTCCGGGGGAACCATTGACTACATCACGAATTTCCATTGTCACAGGATATGTTGCGTCCTTTGTAAAGAAAAATATATCGCAAGAAGTTAGAAATGCGCCAGTAATCCCCGCAGACCTATCTGTATCCAAAACAATAAAGGTTTGCGCTAATGGGTCCATACCGCCTTCGGGCTCGGCTGGAATAACTTCACCTAAAATAAGTCCACTATTTTCTGTTAAATTTGTTGTTTTTACAATCGCATTTCTTGTAGAGATAATAGTTTCTTGTTGCGTATCTAACATACCTTTAGCAGAATACATTGCCTCTGCTGAAGTCTCTCTTGCAACAACTTCATTTGCACCATCACCAACTTGTTTATTATTTGGGTCTGCTGTTATTACAAACGACAGATCGCCAGTTGGAAACTTAGGATTGCCGGACTCTCTGGGGTTAGGAATAGTAAAAGTTCCTTCACAGTTACCAACACCATCACTAATTAAATCACTCCCCATAACAGGAGTTGCAACTGTAGAGAAATTCCCATAAGTAGTTCCAACTGCTCCACTTGATGCTGGAGTAACATATATATTAACCAATTTCTTATCAAAATATATGAATAATTTTGTAAAGGGTTTTAAACTTGTCGCAGTAAAGGTAATTACTTTTGATCGAGCATATGGAATGACAGTCTTAGCAATAGATTTAAAACCATTACTTGTAAGCTCAAAATCTTCGGAAACTTCTGTGTTCGTGCCAGTTTTGGTTTGTTTAGTTGCGTTATAATTTTGCGATACCATCAGCCATAACTCCGTTTATATTTATTCTTATTTATTACCATTATCTCATCAATCATCGGGGAATTCCTCCCAATCGGCCATTTCCTGTTCCCATGCACGTTCGGCATCGGTTAGCTCGACCTCTGGTTGGCCATCATCCCGCACCACAACACCAGCCCATGTAGTTTGCCAAGAGTTCCAAACCACACCCATATTATTACCAATAGCAGCAACAACTGCATCATAGTTACCCTCTTGGTTAAGAATTAATTGAGGAGCAATTTCTGTTTCCATCCAATTATCCTGAGTTGGGTCAATGTTACAAAAACCTTTCCATGTTGCAGTCATAAATGGTGCAACACGTTCAACTGTACTAGCAAATGGTTGTTCTGTTAAGACAACCTCCGTATATGGAAGGGTGATAAGATCACCTGTCTTCTGATAACCAGCTGAGGTTCTTCCCGCTGTCGTGGCCACGCTCTCCTCAAGATCAATTGATTTAGTAACATGAATTGGACGAAGTACCCCACTCGTAAAGTCCATAGAGTTTTTATAATCTTTATGGAAGGCATCACCAACTCTGTGTCCTTGGAAATTATCAACAACAATTCCTGACTTAAATCTATTCAATCCGTTAGCATCAGTCACTTCAAAATCTAAAGCATTTCTTTCCAACATATTTAAAGTTGTCATCTTTTCAACATTAGAAAGACGACTATTCATCTTACCAATATCTTTCATAGTAAATCTTTGGTTTCTTGTCCTTCTAATTTCCACATTGCGGGCTTTAAAAGTAAATGCTGGTATATTCAAGTCACAAAGTTTCATAGAATCTGATGGAAGGTCAGGTTTACGAGGAGTATCAGATGATGTACCCTCAATAACACTAAGAAGTCCCCTATCATCAAGCACAATAGAAGCCTTTTTACCAAGATAATACTCAAGGTCGGCTTGAATAGTAGAACCGGGTTTGCAAAAATCAACTAACGATGCGCCAGTACCATCATATTGTCTAGAGTAGAAGTCAAAAGAGTTTCCTGTAATTTCGTCAATAGTACTTAGTGTAGTTGATGTACCAGCAATATCTTCAACCTTTGGTCTAAAATCAAAACTATCTCTTAATGAAAATACACCTGACCCAGAATGTGTTGGAATGTCTTCATAATCCATCTGATTAGCAATATCAACATAAGAGTCAACTGTTATAACATCTCCAGAACCATGTTCCAGATAATCATATATGATAAGCAAATCTCCCGTAGGTGCAGGAGAACCCCCCTTTTTTACAATTCGTGCAATGTCATAGAAGTTATCTCGTTGTCCAGTATCAAAAGAATATTTTGATTTGATGTCTATACTGCCATCAGTAAAAGTTCCAATAGTAGCAGACGCACCAGAACTTTCGCCAGTTATTGTTTCGCCTGATACAAAGGCAAGTGAAGTAGATAAAACATAACTCATCGGAGATGTAATATCAACAATTCTTGCCGTGGCAGTGCTTGTTCCACCAGTGATTTTTTCACCTCTGGTAAATGTTCCTGCCTGATTTGTTAGAGTAAATTCTGGAGCAAGAGCAGCCGTACCTGAAGCTTCAGAGTCAAACACCGCAACAAGATTAAATACATCAGGACGACCAAGAGAAATAGTAGAGTCTGATGGGCGTGTTCCATAAGCATCTGTTGTCCCAGAAGTTACTTTCAATTGTTTCATCAAATTAGTAGTTTTACTTTTTTGAATAACAGAAGTTTTAAGAATTGTCGCAATAATTTTTACCTTTGCTGCACTTCCTAAAATGGTTGCATCTGTAACAGTAAGAGATGTTGTTCCTGCGCCAGCAATTTTACCAGAAAGACTAACAAGGTCGCCCTGTACGCCAGTTCCTCCACCATCTGAAAGAATAGATAATGTATAGTCTTTTTCATTATGTGAAGTAAATGTCTCATTTGTACCAGCACTAAAACTCACAACACCGGCAGAGTTCGTAATTCCAACAAACTGTCTACGAATTGTATATTGCGTATCACTATTTCCAGCATTTGTTTCGGTTAAAAGAGTTTTAACTGTAGTTTTTGGTAGTTTAAAGATAGCTCTGTTTTTCTTTGTATCTTTTAGTTTTGCCCCTTCACTCTTAAATCCTTCTTGGATAAGCTTACCACTAGTCTTTGTTTTAGTTTCCAATGAAAAGGATGCTGATTTGTCCTGTTCAACTGCAAAATCTGCAAAGGTAGTTTTTAAAATTTCAAGAACAAAATTAGCAGTAAAGTCTTGACCGCTATCTGCATCTTCCATATAAACCTGTCTGAAATCAGCAGCAGTATTAGTTATGATTGATACAATTGTAAGGTCTGTGTTACCACTATTTTCAATAGTACCACCGTCACCTTCAGCTGAATCTGATGCTTTAAGTTCTTCTCCAGCTACGAATGTACCAACCACAGAAGTTAAATTTACTGAAGTTCCAGAAGTTCCATCTGCATATACCAACCCTGTAGCACCAGAAGTTACACCAGTTATTAATACACCGCCATTTGCATGTGAAGCAATAAGTGTTGGTGAAGGAGTGCCACTCAAAGTAAGCTTTGTAAATGGCCGTATATCAAAAAGATATAATTTATAAAGAGAAGAGGTATTGGTTGCAGATGATCCAGCAGTACCCGAATCAAATTCAATTCCTCTAGCTCGACCTACACCAATTAAGTTACCGTTTGCAGAACCTCTAGTAGTATTTACTGCATCATAAAATTCTACAGTCTTGAATGCAGTAGCTTCACCAGTTATCTGTGAAATGTCGGGGGTGCCATATACATTTGTGATGAGTGCAAAATTACCCACATCAAAGGTTGAGACAGCAGCATTAACACTATTAAAATCTCTTGCTTTCAGAACATCCTTAATGGTAGTTTGAGTCTTTTCAATTTCAAAACCATTAATGTATGCCTTACCCGGAGATACAGTAACAACAAAATAATCACTACTAGCAACATTACCATCATCAGTTGTGGCACCTACAGTATATTTACCTTGTAAGTTCTCTCGACCCACACTAACATCTACGGATTCGTTCGCAACATATTCAAATGGGCGAACAGTATAATTTCCTGATTCATCTTTAGTCCGTCTTGCAAACTCATTAGCAAGAGCGGCATAAGGTGTGGTTCGACCTGATGAGGATGTCTTACCATTTTTAAAATTAACTAGAGAGATAAAATCGGCTGTGTCGGTTGTGGTTGTAATAACAGTCAGTCCAACAGAGACATTAAGTCTATGTGCGCCCTTCGCAGCATAATTACTAGACCCTGTAGAATTATCTAATAGACCATCTTCAAGTTCTGGTGTAATAATAGATTCAGTTACTTTAAAACCAACTGTACCTGTAAAGGTTTCATCATAACTATTAACGACCAATGTTTCTGCTAAATTATTAACAAAGAAACCACGAATATAGTAAATACCAGACTCGATAATATATGCAAGGCCTGTTCTTGCTGCTGGACCTTCTGCGCTTGCTAGTTCTGTTTTACTTGAATTTGCAGCAGCACTATACTGTGAAGTGTATGTAGTAATAGATGCGACATCAGCTGCAAAAGTTGCTGTTGAATGTGTTATCGCAGTATTAGCAGTAAGGTTCTCACCATCAGCAAATACATTAGTTACGAAATCTGTACCAGAAGTAATGTATGAAAGATATAGTAGTGGTTGTTCTGTTGTTGTTGCAGCTTTGAAACCAATGACTTTTGCAACAACACCCGTTGTCACGCCTGTAATAGTTACTGGACTATCTTCATCATAATATTGTGATGGGTCAACCTGTGCGGAATCAAATGTACTTGCAAGTTTTAACGAGTAGTATCGTTGAGTTGTACCTTGCCCCGGTACAACCACTGCGCCCTCACGGAAAATATGACTTCCATGTGCCTCAATTTGATGTTGTAATGCACTCTGAAGTTGTGTTAACTCTCTTGCCTGAATTGCAAATCCAGGCCTAAAGAGAATTCTTTGATAATTATTTTCTGCATTAAAATCATCAAAGTACGGTGCTGCGTTAAGATTAGTTTTTTGTGCCATATTAGAATTCCACTATAATTTTAAAATCATCCGTTTGCTCAGCTGAACGGGAGTTGGGTGCTATGTTTTCTGTATATATAATACTACCACTATCTGGTTGAAGCTCCGGCGTAGAATAACCATCAGAAAGTGTGATAGTAAATCCATTTGCAAGTGTTACCGCATCATCAGCTGTTAAATCTGGTGTGCCCACAGCACTTGAGGTTGCACCTGTGATAGCGTTTGCACCAGACAAAGTAGCATAACCACCAGTTGAATTTGTGCCATAGTCAGTATATCTTTCCTGTTGATAATAAAGAATACTATTAATAGCATCCCACTCAACCACTGTAGCAACTGCGCCGGTTGATGCCTGTGTGATTTTTTCATCGGCAACGAATGTTCCACTTACACTTTTCAACTTTGATGCATAGCTTTGTCGAACAGTGTCATCAGATGCAACTGTTGATGTTCCATAAGTTGTTGGATCAGCAACAATAAAAATGTTACGAAAATCATTTCCTACATGAAGATCATCACGTTCTGCACCAACGAATTGAGATGCCATTATCACATAGTGTGCGCCTAATTCTTTAACTGCATCAAAACCATGGCCGCTCTTTGGACTAATTACAATTTGAATTGCACCACCACCACCGTTATTAATAACACCTGTATTTACAGCAGTTGTAAGTGCTGCATCGGTAAACACTGTTGCATCTGTAAGAGTAACCGTGCCAAATCTATAACCAGCACCACCATCATAAACGACAGTATCACTACCAAAGATTATTCCAAATTTTACAATAACCCCGCCGGAAACCACGAAGGATATAATTGCACCAGAACTTGTTCCTGCATTTACACCATCTCCGTTTACAGCAGTATAGTAAGTACCATTAGTATAACCAGAACCGGGCGTAACAATAATACTTTCAATTTTACCGTCAACCGCCGCTGCAGAAACAGTAGAATCTGTACTAACAGGCATGAAGTCTGTTGTTAGAAACTTTGTTTGTTCTGTAGTGGTGATGGTATACATATACTTGAGAATATAACCACCCTGAGAAAAGAGGGAATTTGATTCAGAGGTAGGTTCAGAACCAGAGTAAGCAACTCCACTATTGTTATCTATGACTTTATATACACGGTTATCAGTTGTACGGAAACAAAATGTAGATTCATAAAGGCTGCTTTTACCAGATGTAGTTAACTTGTTGATAACAACATCATCCGGCGTCTGGGCCAATGGGTAACCAGTCCATAACGCAGGCCCAATATTATCTTCATACATGTCATAAATAGTATTATTTACCCAATCCCGGCGAATAATTGCATGAGTAACATCACTAGCTGCAATTTTTTTACCAGCAGTAGATTGGTCCCAAATATAATACTCACTAGAGACATCATTTGCCGGAGCTGGTGGTAATAAATCTGTACCACTAGTGGTTAATGATGTGTATGGAGTAGTCTTACCAAACAACATATAATAAACAGTTGGTGCAGCTTCTGAAAAAGATTCGAAAAATTGCGCCGCATTGTGGAGACTAAATTTTTCTGTTATAATTGCTGCCATTAATAGATTCCTCTAATCTTTATTAGTATTTATACACTATGTCTGATTAACTTTTTGT
>Ga0209710_1001972_pt1 | contig 14774 bp, 24 predicted proteins | sample ArcticOcean_MG_C_5_FD_187436 | JGI IMG/M metagenome (GOLD analysis project Ga0209710, IMG submission 187436) | Marine microbial communities from western Arctic Ocean - ArcticOcean_MG_CB4_138 (SPAdes) (version 2) | ecosystem: Environmental > Aquatic > Marine > Oceanic | place: Arctic Ocean...
TCGAAACACTTTAGAAAAAGATAGTAAACCAAAAGTATTTGAAAAAATAAAATAAAATAAAAAAAGGTACTGAGACCCTATGACCCCGACTATTGTAATACTCTCGTCACTAATTTCATATGTTCTTTAAGTGAAACAGATTTCGATTTGACCATGGTTTTGGTACCTATGACCTCGAAATAAAAACTTTTTTAAAATCGAAACACTTTAGAAAAGGATAGTAAACCAAAAGTATTTCAAAAAATAAAATAAAATAAAAAAAGGTACTGAGACCCTATGAGGAGGGCCCCCAAAAGTAAAAGTATATCTTCTAAGTGAGCCACACTAGGTCTGTGGGTAGATTCATTTTCCAGCAGTAGTAAAAACAACCGAAGGGACACTTGTTCCTGTGTTGCGCGACCGGTTTACCATCCACTAACTTCTCGAAGTTTATTCGTTTCTGGTACGAAGGCGTGATGAGTTGGATCTCTCCTGCGAATAGGTCTGTGAAGTATTGAGTACTGATCTTATCACAAGGGCTGATGACGACGAAAGGTTTTCCCATCTCTTTTAGTTTGGTGAAGACTTCTTTGCTTCGTGAAAACGGTGGGTTCGTGCATATGTAGTCGAAGTCGTATGTGTTGGTGAAGAAATCTGTGTCTTCGTGGATAACTTGAAGCCCCAACCCTCTCAGGATCTCACCTGACTTACCATCTCCATAGAAGGGTTCGTAGCATATCTTATCTTTAGGAAGGAACTGGGCGATGTTCTCCCACGCGTAGGGGGGTGTCATGTAGTCGTCATGTACGGAAAGTGAAGGTACGGAAAGTGAAGGCATACTATTTACTTACTACTTTTTAAAAAACTGTATAACAATCCACGTGTCATAAGACTTGGGGGTCTAGGGAGGCCTCGTACTGTTCCAAGACCCTAGCCAGTAGGGTGGGGTCCCCAACTAGACCCATCGAGACTAGGTTGGGGTCCAATACATCCCCGTGAGTCTGACAGAGGGGGCAGGGCCCAGTGGGTGCCACTCCTATGGGGTGGGTATGCTCGGGTTGGATCTTCTTCATCTTTAGGGCCTTCCGTGGAACCTTCTTGGGCTTTTCGGGCTTCACTGGTCGTTCACCATGCATTCTACAGTGATCGACACCCTCGACCGCACCATTTTGACAGGGGGTCCCCCTACCCGTTATTCCTTTACAGCGAATCTTATCAATCTTCCTTTTCTTAACATAGGTTTTGTGGGGTCTGTCATCAATTTGGGACTTGAGCTCGATGATCGTATTCTTCAGTGTTCTGATTTCATCAAGGATTTGATCGATTTGAGCATCCATCTTGTTCTTGATTTTCTATTAAAACGTAGTCCACTTAGGTTATCATTTACATTATTTTATCGAAATACGTTGGGAAAAAATTGGACTTTCATTAAAATTTAAAACTATTCACACACCCTCAGAAAGAAGGCTGTGGAAAATCTCACAGAAATTCCGGAGCTTGGGGACCACTGTAGTTTCCCACTTCTCGTCATCCTTCTCGATGAGGTATCCCTTCCTCTCATCGTTGAACTGTTCCACTAGACGACAATACTTGATGTCACCCAACATTTGAAGATACGCTTGGCACTGCACCTCCTCGTAATCCCTCACACGATTGAAGAGACACTTCGCGCGATTCTTAATCTCCACGAGGGTTCGGGAACCGTCCTCGTTCATTTGAAGCCTATCTATGCGGCCGACAATCTGGTATACTGTTCCCTCAATCGTGCAAATGTCGCGGGTGTAGAATGTTTCATCCTCAACGAGAGTCGCATGGTCCGCGTTTGCAGTCTTATACTCGTTTCGTGTTCCGTGATTGGTGTAGAGCGTCTTGCGGATGTGATCCTTCGCGAGCACCATATCTGGGGGTGCCAAGTGAGAATGTTCAATCTGGTGATATACGGCGCGAATCTTCTGCGCAACATCTGCGCTGTTCTCGGATTTGAAGTTTTCCACATCTTCTAGAATCTTCTTGGTGGAAGCATTACACATCAGAATCTCGACAGCTGCATTCTCCCGAGTCTTCCCCTCAAAAGTTTGGGGGCTATACTTCTTCCAAAGTTCTTCAATCAATTCAGGTTGTTTCTTGAATCCGATACCAATGGCACTCGCTACGGAAGAAGCACCGATGATAACTTTTGGAATACCGATAGATTTTAGCTCCCTAGTGTGACCAATGACATACGGATAGACCCGACCACACGCGATACAGTCTGCGAGTGAATTGTGTGCATTCTCAAACTGCTCACCAAAGATTTCTTCGTAAAGAACCCCCAATCTGATGGGCTTGAGGTAGCGTTCCCTATACAACTCGAGGGTGCAACGAAAGTTTAACGTATCGATTAGCGAAGTATCAATGTTATGACGAAGCATCTCAGAACGAAGAACACTCGTGTCAAACTTCGCATTGTGAGCGACGAGGGTTTGGGTGCGGGATCCAATGAAAGTCATAAAATCTGTGAAAACCTGGAGAAATGGACGCCCTCTAGCCTTAGCCATATCCGGTGTAATACCGTGAATAGCGATAGAACCAGGACTGATATCAAAGTCATCTGGATATATCATAGCGTCAAACGTATCAATAAGTCTCCCACGTGAAGAAAAACGCGCAGCTGATAGGGACACTGCGCGACACGTGTCATATTGACTGAGTGTCTCTAGGGTCAGGGGTTTGCGACCCTTGGGGAGACCAGAGGTCTCAAAGTCAAACGCAATATACTGATTACAGGACATATCTTATAAACAAACTAAAACTTTATGTTACTTTTCTCTCACCGACCAATTGCCGTTAATTAAAGCTTCACGAGCTTCCCAATCTGTCACCGACAAAGTCTTGGTTGGGGGTGTCACGAGAGCGCCTTCGTTGACTACACGACACTTGTATCCCCCAACAGTACATGCGTGATTAAGCTCAAACCGAGATGCAAATTGAACATAGGGGGATATATTCATTTCAGCATCCAAAAGAGTCTTGAATCGAAGTGCGTCTTCAAAAATGGTAAATGCCAAGATGTTATCTTCAGGTAATCCTTCGTGGTTCAGCTTACGAATAGAATACACACCTTGTTCGACATCCGGTCTATGAAAAGTTAAAATATGTAAAAGATCGTGTGTCTTTACTTCATCGAGGGGTTTGCTATTGTTTTTATCAATAGTATAATAACTCTTACATACCTTGGGAATGGGGCGCTTTCTGTATGTAGGAGATACAAGGGGGAGGGGGGATCTGAGAGCAAACATATTTGGAATGAATTTTGTAAATTAGTTCAGTCACTTAGGTTTTAATTGTGTTTTTCAGTGATGATGTATTCTGGATACATTTCACGCATCATCCTCTTCTGTTTAAGATAGACGTCTGTTTTTTCATTGTGGCACATATCCCGAGTGAAAAAATCAATAATCCTATAATCATGATGAACATCAACCTGAATCGTGTATCCTGAAACCTCCGCCGGGGCAACTTTCAAAACAGGAAAAAGAATATTCTCAGTAAGGGCTATGGTGTTGAGGTGACGCGCAATCACACTGACACGGGATCTAGCGGACATCATATTTGTTCAATTTTTTACATTTATTGCACTGACTTAGGTTTACTTAAATCTTTTCGAATTCTTATACCTTTGGAGTAAGCTAAAGATCTTAGCTTACTTTCAGGCATACTATTTATTTTAGAACGCATATTGTTCTTATTCTTGTTATTTATATTCTTTAAAACTCCGTTTCTCACAAGATTTCTAATTTGTTCGACACGTGTGGGACTCTTTCCCTTGATGGTGCATTTACGTTTACCGAAAATCCCACTGAAACATCCACCCCCCATGGACTTCGTATTGTTATTCATTTTATTATAACGTACTATTTTATTTATGGCTTATTTAAATTTTTGGGAATTTTTACTCGTCTGGCTCTCGCTAATTTTCTTAACTGGTTTTCAGGCATTATAGAACGCATATTGTTCTTACTGTTCGGGACGAGATTCTTCAAAACTCCAGTTCTCACATGATTACTAAGTTTAATTGTTTGTCTTTCACTAATCTATTTAGCTGGTTGTCAGACATAGTATTTATATCTCTTGGAATTCTTATACCTTTTTTGAAAGCTAAAGATCTTAGCTTACTTTCAGGCATACTATTTATTTTAGAACGCATATTGTTCTTATTCTTGTTTATTATATTCTTTAAAACTCCGTTTCTCACAAGATATCTAATTTTTTCGACACGTATGTTTTTTGTTTGTTCGACACGTGTGTTTTTTGCAACGAGACGACCAACTACAGATTTTGCGGTACGACCGACTCCTTGGGCTCCTCTAACACATAAATTTCCAACACATCTAGCGATTGCTTCTCCTGATTTTCTTCTACCACTTTTACCACCTTCATAGGGTATACACGGTGGTTGTTTAGGAAGCTTGCTCACGGCATTACTGACTCTCTTTCTAAAATCACCGTTGGTCGCATACTTTACACCAGATGATTTTAGCAAACTACCATAAAAATCGTAGGTCTTCTTTTCGTAAATCACACTCGCTTTATTGTATGCTTTGACCAAGGCATTACCCGGTTCTAAGTTACCAGATTTTACACGGTTTGATAAAGTTTTTAGGGTTGTAGCAGGGACAAAGTTTTTATATGTGTTGAGATTTTTACTGAAAGAATTAAACTCTCTATTATTCATTTTATTATAACAAAACATTTTTTTACCCCAGTGAAATCTTTTCTACACATATAACAAAACAGTATGTCTTCACCTAAAAGTGATTCAAATAATGAAACACTCGCTAATATGCAGAGGCGTCTTAACGTGGAAAAAACGCCCGCAAGGAAACCAACGAAAACACCCACAAAGAAACCAACGAAAACGCCTGCAAAGAAACCAACATTGACACGTGCTCAACAGATTCAGAATCGTGTTCAAAGAGCTAGAATGAGAGCTGAAAAGTCTCTAGTGTCTCCACCAAAAAACTCTAACAAGTTCTACAATGCGAGTAATACATTCGAGGTTCCCACACTCACTGAAGCACAGGTTAAGGTTTTGAATACGAAACCCATCATCGATACAAACTACAACAAAGAAATCAATAAGCTATTGAAAACCCGTTTAGAACGCAATGGTGATGTGTTCTTCAACGCCAACAACAAATCCTTCCCCATCAACAAGAAAGTGTCACTAGCAATGCGAAAAAATAACGCTACGTTGCTTATCAAAGAACGTATAGCTGTAACCAAGAGACTGTTTCCCAGTGTAGATGTAAAGAAACTAGAAAGTGAATCCAAGAAGGTTGCACGGACAATTGCAAAATTTGTCCAGTCAGGTCAAATTCTAAAAGCTGTACAAACAGTGGGTTCTTTATTCGCTGTTTTTTATTTGCTTAGTAAGAATCCCCGAGCGGTGGATAATACGCTCAACACGTTTATGAAGCTCCCTTTACTGCGACCAATTGGAAGAACTATTCCATCTGATCGATGGAACTCTAGGATCCAAGTTGGAATAACTAAATTCTTTAGCTATTTCTCCGCCTCCCCAACATATTCTCAATCTATTTATGAGTCTTTCTTGTCAACTATCCCCACTAACGTATATGGTCGTTCCGTAGCCGGTATATCTGTGCAATACTTGTCGATGGTTATATTGGCACTTATTGCTATTTTACCATACGAAAAGCAGACAAAATTAACGAGACAAATACTCGATTATATGTTTAAAGTATTAGACAAGTTATTCCCAGTAGTGGCAACTATCGTGACTGATGTTCTCATGCAGCGTGGTGACAGCACAAGGGTGAGGTTAGGTAAGGTAGTGCGAGGTGCGGTTAGTGCTGCACCACTAATCGCCACAGCGCTTAGAAAATAAGTTCGTCGGCATTTAAAGATAGCAGTCCTTATTTTTTCATATGGATTTAAAACTTATTAACATTAACAATAAAAAATATAATCTCTTTGTCATATCGAATGATCGATACATCACCCCAACATTGGCGAATGGGTATGAATGGGATGGATGGATGAGGGAAGACCTGGAGAAACATTACAAGGAGGGAACTGATATCCTAGACATTGGTGCGAACATAGGTTATAATTCATTGATCTTCTCTGAATATGGGCCTGTGCATTCGTGGGAACCACTGTATTACGAAGTAGCCGAACAGAATGTGAATGCAAATACTCTAAAACATCCAGTGACAATTTACCCATACGCTGTCTCTGATGAGACAGATACAGCTGATATTTTCATTCCCAAACCTGACCCGGAGATTACCCAATTGGAAGTCATCAACTATGGAAACAGTGGATTTGATATTCCCGAGAAAATACGTTCAGTTTCAATTTCGGTGGAGCGTAAAAAGTTGGATGATGTGTATTCTGGAACTCCATCATTTATTAAACTTGATGTGGAGGGGCACGAAATAAATGTTTTGAGGGGTGCGGTTGATATCATTACAAAGTATAAACCTGCTATAATGGTGGAAATACACGACATGGAAACGAGTGATGTTGATCCATACCTGAAAACTCTAGGGTATCAAGATCCAATCGAACGTCCGGAGCATATGTTTTTGTATCAGCAAGAATGAATATGTTCATCTCGGTGATTACTGACTACACGGAGGTTGGGGTTATATATCTTAACTTCAACGTCACCGAAAAACACTGTATCGTTGGGGAGTTTCCAAATTTTCTCCTTCGACAATTCCTCTGCGTGTTTTGCAGCTTCCTTAAAGGATGAGAAAAATGAGCGATCTAGAATGTAATCGTTGACGACAACGTTGGTGATAAACATGGTAACTTGATATGTATTAAAATAATAGTGCACTTAGGCCTCTAATCTTCATCTGTTATGTATTCCTCTTCTCCAACTTCTTCATCTTCTGGGTCGGGTTCAACATCCATCGCGCCATCCACGATCGGATCTTCCTCGTTTTCAACTTCAGGTTCGGGTTCATCGGTGGGAACCTCTTCGACGACTATCTCCTTTTTTTTAACTGCTCGTTTAATTTTTTTTACAGGTTCCTTGTCAAATATCTTTTGTAGAATTGTGGGAACCTTTTGGGCAAACAGAAGTTTTCTCTCTTCTGATCTGTTTATACGTGCAAGAAACGCGTCACTGAATCCCGCTGCTTTGTAAGCCTGGGTGGTGAGCTTGAAAGGTGGCCTTTTGGCGTGCTTGTAGTATTTTTCGTAAAGAATAAGAAAATTGGGGACAATTTTAATTCTTATCATGCCATTCTTCAGGATTTTTAAGTTCACGTAAACTTTATCCAAATAATCTAGAACAGGTTCTTTCGTCCTTGGAGGGGGTTGACGGGGAACATACACCGGAAGTTGGGGATCCACGAAGGGTATACCCAAATAACGACTGTTTGCTTCGAGCATCTTCAAGTAATCTCTAATATTATATATGGGTAGTATCGGTTTAACAAATTGTTCTGTCGGCATTTTTACCAGGATTTTATACAAGAAACTTCCTTCTGGTGGTGCATCCACCCTTTCAGTGGGTGATGGCCTCTCACGCTTTCGTGGGCGCTTGTAAAAACTCATTGTTTGTTGTATCCACACCTCCTAACTTAGGTGTGATAAAATATTCTAATTCACATCGGATCACGTGGGCTGATTGTTGATTCGTGTGTGTATAATAGGGACCCCAGAGCTCGAAAACCTTCCTCTCCCTGTCATACCACAAATATTCAAGCCCTAGTTTGTGGGTAAGCCAGTAAAAACGTTTTCCAGTCCTACCGATAAATGAAAATATTTGATCTTCGGTATACTCGGAGACGTCCATTTGAGAATAATGACTACTCGGGGGGGTGTAGGGAGCCATCGGTTCTCTTCTTATCTTTACTAGCTTCCATTTGTTTAAGTATATTTCTTATATGCTTTTGTGAATATACTTGATTCTTTAACTTCTTGTCACTTTTAGTCACACGTTTCTTGGGCTCCTTGTATTCCATTCTACTATCATACATTTTTTAAGCCCACTTAGGTTTACATTTCATCTTCTTCTTCCACCAATGAAACACTGCCATCACTCTCTGAACTATCCAATTCTGAGCATGTAAAGTCTTCGTCTTCATCTTCGTCGTAAAAGGTATACTCCCCCTCTCGCACCTTTATGAAATTCCCTGTATCTTCTAACCGATCCACGTCATAATATCCAGAAATCATATCCTTCGTTACTATTTCATCTTCAGTGGAAAAACGATATGTACCAGTAGTGTGCTCATCTAAAAAGTTTACGGTATAGGAATCACCATCCTCTTTCTGAATTCTCGCTATCTGTGTTGTGTTATCATCACATACTATGTCAACGAACATATGTATCTTAAAACGAATTTAAATCTTTAATAACATTAATGAATAACTTGAAGTTGGTAGGTATTCATCATATATCGAATCGTATTATCAAACCCAATGACGCGGTCATGTTCGATATAGATGACACGCTTATTTTCACTGATGGGCGCCCTAACATTCCCATCATAGAACTGTTATATTCGGCAAGGTTGAAGGGTTATAAAATAGTCATCATAACAGCAAGAGCAGGAATAGAATGGGTTATTGAGTACACAATAAAACAGTTGAAAGAATATAATATCATGTACGATAATTTGGGATTTACAAGTCCAGAAACTAAAATTAGTATGAAAAAGAAGCTACCGTTTAATTTTATCCTTTCTGTCGGTGACATGCCGACAGATTTGACTGGCTCTGACCACTGGCTTAACATTTCCACCTTTTCCCACAATTGAGACAGGACACGTACACGGTCATTGGTTCATCCGCTGAACGAGTCTGTAGTTGGAAATAGGTGGTTTTGATAGATTTACATTTAGCGCATGTAAAAAATCCAACGTGATTTTCGAGAGCTTGTTGAATCAAATGTTCCTTGTACATCTCCTTGTGAACATTGTCCTCCACTGCTTTTGCGTATGCACCTTCGGGTTGAAGTTGTTCAGGTCTCATAGCTACAACTTCAACAACGGAAACTTCTCTATTTTTTACTTTATTCCTGATAATTGTATTAGAAGATAAAGCCCGCTTCAAATTTAAGAATTTATGCTTATAGATGTTCGTAAACTTGTGGTTGTCCCACGCTGCAACACCGTTTCCTTTCTCGATCGTCTGTTTGGAATGTCTCACTATACACTTTTCCAAATCTGAACACAGAGAATCACCTTCATCTAGATCAAATACGTTTGAAAATTGTGCAATGACATGATTTCTAAGTGTATTATCCATACTCAATACGTGAGCCAAATCTATATGCAACTTTAATGAAATAGTATAATTTTCAGTAAAATTGAGTGACTTAGGGCAGGGGAAGACCCTCGTAGGGATTATTCCTCGAGCAGTCTTCCATATTTTCAGGGGAACAGTTATCGAAGAACCCAGAAACGCGACGGGAGGGGTTCGTATCCACAAACGCATACCTATGATCATTGCGTCCAGAAGTGTATCTCTCCTTGTTCATGAGAGAGAGGATCCCAATAACTACAAACAGTATACCCACGTTCCGCAGAGCTGTTGCATTCATTTTATATTATACGAATTTTTTTATTTCATCTAGGTAAGGATGAACAAGGCCATACTTATCCACGAAAAGAAAGATCAAATAGAAGAAATAGACTTGGATATATCCCCAGCTAAAAATCAGATATTCAAAATACTTAACGGGAGGCAGACATTTATAGGACAGTGGCCTGATATAGATGTCGTCATCGTGAAACCAACAAGTGGAATGTCAAAAAATGAAAATAGTCTACCATACCCATTTAGCAGTGAAGAAGTCTATGGGAAGATTCTCCTGATCAGGATGGATAAGGACTCCGAACCACGGGATTTTACGTTAAAAGAGTACCAATCATTTAGTAGTAGGAACAAACGCCTCAACGTTTAAGACTGCTGTTGCGTATTTCATACACAGCTGGAAATGAACATACGCCCAATCGATGGGGTTCTCCATCGTGGGCTTTCCCGGTAACGGGTTCCTATTTACATATTTCGAAATATCCAATTTCTCACCACTGATACTCTTCACTGTATAATCCCCAACCTCTTTCAACCACATGACATGTTCTTCGTTTTTACAATCAAAGCTTCTTACAAAGTGAGCCATTTATATTATTTGAGATTCTTTTCTTTAACAGACTACCAGACTTGAAGAAGTCATTGTAGGGACAACCTTGACACCTCTTGTGTCGTATAGCACACTCAAGTCTTTCAACCTTCGTCATGCATGGTTTCTCATTTATTTTTTTCCGTTGTCGATACGTTCGTACTCGTCGCCCAACGTTGTAAACGGTTGGACTTATAGCCAACATGTTTATAAAATTAGAGATTCTTTTCTATAAGTCCATACCTACTTGTATTTCTTTCTGAGTTTCTGTCTAAACGCGTGCAACACGGCACCCATCATATACACCTCAGTGCGCCGCTGTAGTTTTTTGACTTGGGTTTGGGTGGAATCTGTAGATTTGGCTTGTATCTTGTCCATGGTGTCACCTAACTTCTTAAACTCTTTTCGAAGCTTGATGTGTTTGGTTTTCTCACTTGGGTTCATCTTCGAAGTGATCTTCTTTGGTAAATTTGTAGTTATATTCATCTTCGAAGTGATCTTATTTGGTAAATTTGTAGTCATACTATATACATATATTTTTAAAAAAAGTTTTCAGCGATGCGGGATCGCAGATATACGTTTGGGTCTGGGGTGGATAGGGGGGTAGGGGCGTCCAATAATTGGCACCTAATCGTCCCTAACCATCATTAAATGGATCCAAAAAGCCATTCATACCACCCTAGTACCTTTTCCCTACTCTCTGCGATGCGTGTCAAGTAACCGCGCGCTCGGGTCTTTTACGGTGGTCCATCGGGGACGCCAAATTTCTGAAATGAGGTGATCGTTGTCCTTCCCATACATCTTCCAAAACATATTTCTATACATCGCCTCCTCTTTAGTGAGAGGAACGTTGAAATGTCTACACTTAGTCTTGATTTCCTTGAAAAGCATGTCATCAACATCCCTTTCAGCGTACCTCTTTACTTGTTCAACCCAGTTTGTTCCCACCGCGTCACTCATACCGTCTTTTTGACGCCACAAAACTTCATCTGGTAGGTATCCGATGAAAGCTTCACGTAAAACTTTCTTTTCGATAACATCCATCTTTAGGTTCTGGTTCATGGTCATGCAAACGTCTATAAATGTTTTATCCAAAAATGGAACAATGAGGTCTAGACCGTGAGCACCCGCACACCGATCCGCGCGTAATCCATCAAACTGGTGGATCAATCGTAACCGACGCATGTTTTCACACGCAAACTCCTCGACACTGGGTGCGTTGTGGAAATATAAGTATCCACCCAACACTTCGTCACTCCCCTCACCTGAAAATATGTACCGACACGTCGTATTCTGTTTGATGTATTTACATAAAAGCCACATGGGTGTGCTAGCTCTCACGGTGGTCGTATCATATGACTCTAGCGAGTATATGACATCATTGATGTGACTTATACCTTCATCAGTGGTGAATGTCACCTCAGTGTGATCAGTTTGTAAATACTTTGAGACTTTACGAGCTGCCTCTAGATCAGGGCTTCCAGGGAGACCTATGGAAAACGTTTTGATTTTACCCAATTTTCTTGAAGCGATGGATGCTATCAAACTACTATCGAGTCCACCCGAAAGTAAAAATCCGATATCACGTTCAGTGTTCTCGATTCTATCATGCACGGCGTGTGTTAGAGCTTCGTGGATATCACGGAGATAGTTACTGGTCACATACTTATTGATAGGCCAGTAGTTATTATAATAACATATGAAATCATCCACGTGGGAGTCATAAATATGACCCGGTGGGAAAACAGAAATTTCAGAGTTTAAAAACAATAGAGCTTTCACTTCACTGGCAAAAGCTATCGAACCCTCGTTGTATCTAGTATAAAACAGTGGTCTAACACCCACATGATCTCTCGCCGCTAATACACGATTTCCATCTGTATATACGAATGCAAAATCACCGTTGATCTGTTTTAACGCACCGACAATCCCAAACGATTTGATGAGGGGTATGAGTACTTCACAGTCACTAGACCCCTTTTCCTCGCCAGTCCTATGTTGTTTGTGGTTGTATATTTCACCATTACACACCAACATTTGGTTATTATCGATGAATGGTTGCATACCCATCGGTGTGAGATCATTTATGGCTAAGCGATAGAAATCCATTCTACACTTACCAATCTTTTTGCTACCGTAGTCATCGGGTCCTCTGTGATTAAGTAGATATGAAGGTGTTTCAGTGTCTTCACCGAAAAGTGCTAGAATACCACACATTATACAAGTAAGTCATTTAGTTTTTAAGCTAAAATCCATCCATTCACCAAAGTCTTCAGAATTCGCCATACCGTCCATCTCCTGTCCAGATAATGATATCGTTTCTGTGTCATCCCCAAAGTGTACATCAAACTTCAAAATACAGTAAAATGATATGTTCGTTTTCCTCGCCAATATATCAATTGTATTTAAATCATATGACTCGATATCTAACGAACGTTTTATAATTGTAGGTGTTCCGTATGGGAATTTTACATGTTCCCCCATTTTCAATTTCCTTTGATCCCCAGACATGTCAAACGATGGCCATATTCTATTTCTATTTCTAAAATCCGCCATATAATCGATACAATTATTAGTGACATCTCTATCTGTAAAACAAATGAAACGAGGTTTTAAACTGGGATCCACTAGACTCAAAAACGTCCCATTGCGAATCAATTTTACAAAGTGGAACTCCATTTAATTATATTAAGGAAAAAACTTTAAATAACATATATGAACTTCCCTAAAACACCAGGTCAATGTAAATATGCACTAGCCCTCAATTCAAATAAACCTATCATAGTTGGAACTGGACCAGCAGGGTCAGGTAAAACCATGATGGCCTGTCAATTAGCAGTAGAACGTATTCATGGCCTGGCGAGGGGGAAGGTAATTCTCACACGCCCAATGGTAGCTGTGGACGAAGACATGGGGTATTTACCAGGGGATATAGAAGAAAAGATGGAACCGTGGACAAAACCAATGTATGACGTTTTTGAAAAGTGGCTTTCACATAACCAGATGGATAGACTCATTTATATTGAACCATTGGGGTATATGAGGGGGCGGACGTTCGAGAATACATTAATTATCGCTGACGAGATGCAAAATTCTACACAGAACCAAATGAAAATGCTCCTCACACGTGTTGGTGAGGGAACAAAACTGGTTATCATGGGGGACCCACAACAATCAGATCTTGGAAGTGATAATGGGTTGGCTAATCTCATATACCACATGAGTATATATGACACGGAGTATATCGAATATGTAAAGATGGATGAAAGTGATATTGTTAGACACCCAGCAGTGAAGGAGGTCCTCAAAATATTACAAAATTAGTTTGTATTTTTCTACCCTCTTCACTAGAATAGAAACATTCAATTGTGTTCGCATGATTCTCTTATTGAGGGCTACCTTTTCGCGTTCATACTGTAGTAACTCTTTATTCCGTTCTTGAATATATTCGAGTTCCTGTTCGATAGCCATGTATTGACCAGCAAGTCTACGATTCGTCGGTAGATTTTTCATATCATGTTCAAGTTGTTGGCACTGGAGAGAGATTTCTTCAATTTTTTGGTGATGATCCATTCTTATACTGAGATGTGGATTCAACTTTAAACTCATTTCATTGTGAAAAAAATTCTCACCTTATATTAAATGTCTCAGATCACGAAAGCTAGCATGCTGCAGGGCACTGCCGCGATTCAGAACATGACTAACAGATTTGCTCGGAAATTGACTGTCAGTCTGACATATGGTCAGATTGTTCTCATAACAATGCTCGCTTCCTCTTACCTCGTTGTGGCGTCTCTCGGTATCAACATGTTCAGTCGTTGCACTGAACTCAAGGGGGTGAAGCTTCAAGAAAACTTGAACAAGTGGATAGTTGCAACTCTCGCGATTGCTATAGCTATCCCATGCACACTATTTACTGTTCGCATGGCTGGAAGTAAGCTTACAGGTTTAATGATGCTTCTCTTCGCCATCTTTGGTATCGTAGCCAGTGCTGGTGTTCTCAACTGGAACTCAAAATGTGCCGCTGTTGAGGATTCCGAAAAGATCTATGGTGGTATGAACATGGCTGTGTTCATCGTCATGCTTATAGCTTCTTTCATGTTACTGCGAACACCTAAACCAAAAGTAATCTAAGGTGTCTGTATGGATGAAACCAATTGTTAATAATATTTACACGCTCCTAATGTTCTTGGCCTACGTGATGCGCAGGGCAGGGACATTTTCATTGGAAGAAAAGGTTGAAATGATTGAATTTTTGAGTCACATGGCACTCAACCCAAACAAAGTCAGTCTACCATTCTTGAGCTCAGCCTCGGGTGTCAGTTTTCCTTCTCAAGATACTCTTCAAGGTGTATAGTTGCACGATAAATCCAATGGATGTATACACAGTGGATATGTTCATACCAAACTTTCTGTATTGATATATTACCCAGAGGAAACTTGCCACCAAGGCCATATACAACATCTTCTCATCCATCTGTTCCTCTAGTTTATTGACCTGGTCATACATTTGTAAAAAACCCAGACCGAAGGCTACACTGGATATTATTTCGTTAAGATCCATTATATTTTATATATACCTATATTATATAATGGATATATTTTTAGAAAAGTTTGCAGGAAAGATTGACACGAAAAGTCTTTT
>Ga0209710_1001974_pt1 | contig 14770 bp, 11 predicted proteins | sample ArcticOcean_MG_C_5_FD_187436 | JGI IMG/M metagenome (GOLD analysis project Ga0209710, IMG submission 187436) | Marine microbial communities from western Arctic Ocean - ArcticOcean_MG_CB4_138 (SPAdes) (version 2) | ecosystem: Environmental > Aquatic > Marine > Oceanic | place: Arctic Ocean...
GTGGCAATAATTCCAGATAATTCAAGTGTATGATAAGTTAAATTTGGAGCCGCCCCTCTTAATTCATGACAGCCAATACAATTTTTAGAATAAATTTTTTCACCTAATAATAGTTTATTGCTGTCGGAGTTGTTTTCACCACAACTATGTAAGAAGCCAAAAAACAAAATAACAAAATAATTTTTCATGTAATTTTCTTAATACAAAAATACTAATTATTAAATACTTATTTTTAAAAGCAAAATTTTATTTATTAATCTATTATTTATTTAATAACGGTTTGTTACAGCCATATCCAAATAAAAAAGACATATAAATCAAGATTGGCACAACATATCTTGTATTACCATGCCAAGATACCATTCCAAGATGATAAAGTATTGACACAATTATGATGAATAAGAGTTTATATTTTTTTCTTTTACCAGAGTCAAAAAACCAACCAAGCATAAAAAATATATTAATGATGAATAAACAATCCTAGGTAGCACTAATTTTTCATGCATGTTGCTTAGATAATATGACTCACCTGAAGTAAAATTATGATTAGAGTAAATATGAAAAGGATTTAATAGTAATGTATGAAGAGAATTTTTAAAAATAAGCTTAAAAATAACCCATAAATTTTCAAACAAAATATCTATAGTTCTTTTGGCATAAAAATTATCATAGAGAACTTTATCTTTTGCATTAAGTATTGATTCTTTGACCTCAGTAAAGGGTGAGCTGCTCTTTTCGATATTTTTTAATTTATATTCATTTAAAAATTTAGGAAAATTTAATTTATAAATTTCCTTAGATTTGGTTTAAAATAATTCGGCCCTTTCATAACCTTTCCAGCTTCATTGTAGATGGGGTTTTTTTTTTCATCAAGTTTACTCATGTTTGAGCTTTGAACTTCTTCAAAGCATTTATCAAGATCGATGCCAAATGCATGTCCTGCACCATATGTTACATACAGTATATCCGTTAAGGCATCAGCAACCTCTAAAAGATCCTTATTTTCCATTGCAATTTTAAGTTCGTCTAATTCTTCTTTTATAAGTTCATATCTAAGGTTGTTAATCTTATTGGTGCCAAAAGATGGTTTAGTTTTCACTTCTTGACCAAAGGTTTCCATGAAAGTTTTTACTTTGTTAAAATTTGACATTTAGCTCCTGTAAGTTTTTTAAATTTAATGTATAATTATAATAAATTATTAATTATGTATTAATCAATGAAATTAAGAAAAGAATTTGACAGTATTGGAAATATTAACGTACCAGATGATAAATACTGGGGTGCATCAACTCAAAGATCTAATAAATTTTTTAATATTGGAAAGATCTTGGTTGATATTTCAATAATAAAATCTATTGCAATCATCAAGAGGTCTGCTGCTCTAGTTCATTTTAAAGAAAAACAAATTAACAAAAAAATAACTATTTCAATAATAAGAGCTTCTGAAGAAATTATCAAAGGAAAACTAGATGAAAACTTTCCTTTAAAAGTTTGGCAAACTGGATCTGGCACTCAAACAAATATGAATGTTAATGAAGTAATTGCAAATAGAGCAATAGAAATTATGGGTGGTAAAAAAGGTACAAAAAAACCTGTACATCCAAATGACCATGTAAACAAATCTCAATCTACGAATGATGTTTTTCCTACAGCTATGCATATATCTATAGCTCAAGAAACTACTAGTAAACTATTACCTAGTTTAAAGATTTTAGAAAAAAAATTAAATAAAAAATCTAAAGAATTTAAAACTATTATTAAAATTGGAAGAACACACTTGCAAGACGCAACACCTTTGTCTCTTGGCCAAGAATTTTCAGGGTATCAAGTTCAATTAAAAAAATGTATTGAAAGAATAGAACACGCTCTTAAGGAGATATATTTTCTTGCACAAGGTGGTACTGCAGTTGGAACTGGTATTAATTCAAAAAAAGGCTTTGATAAAAAAATTATTAAAGAAATTGCAAAATATACGAGAGCACCTTTTAAGCCAGCAAAAAATAAATTTGCAGAATTAGCTGCTCATGACTCTATTGTTAATTTTTCTGGAACATTAAATACCTGTGCTGTTGCTTTAATGAAAATCTCAAATGATATAAGATTTTTAGGCTCAGGACCAAGAGCAGGTTATGGGGAATTAATATTACCGGAAAACGAACCTGGATCATCTATTATGCCCGGAAAAGTTAATCCCACACAATGTGAGGCTGTTACTATGGTTTGTGTTAAGGTAATAGGTAATCATACTGGAATTACTTTAGCTGGATCACATGGACATTTTGAACTCAATGTATTTAAACCGATGATTGCTCATAATATACTTCAATCTATAGATCTTATGGCTGATAGTACAAAAAATTTTGCAGAATTTTGTGTTAAAGGAATAAAGGCTAATAACAAAAGAATTGCAGAACACTTGGACAATTCTTTAATGTTAGTTACAGCTCTAGTTCCTCACATTGGCTATGATAATGCTGCAAAAATTGCAAAAACAGCTTTAAAGAATGGCACCACTCTAAAACAAGAAACTCTTAAAACAGGACTTGTCAAAGAAAGGGATTATGAGCGAATAGTAGATCCTAAAAAAATGATCTACCCTTCGTAAGTCTTAAATAAAGTATTAAATAAACGTCTACTTTTATTCCAATTGTTAGTGTTATTGTCGCTAAAACCTTCCATCATTATTAATAATTCTTCACTTACTTCCTTGTTTTCAATCTTTAAATTATTAAATCTAATCTGTTTGGTTAAGAAATCATAATCTAAATTAATTAAAATATTTTTAATGGGCTTTCTAAATTGTTTATTTATCTGAAGTAAAGAAAATAATTTATCAGAGTTATTTATATTGATTATAATATCGGTATTGAAAATTAACCTGTCATTTTCAAAACTTAAATTACTATTGTCAATTTCGAGTAAACCTATTTTTTTATTAATTACTCTTGTTTTGTTAAAGTTTATTTTTCCATTAGTAACATTAAAATTAATTTTTGCATCTTGATAGAAAAAATTTTTTGAATCAAGGGTTGTGTTTATAGAACTATTTATACTTATATTTTCATTGAATAATAATTCAGTTTTAATGAACTCATTTAAAATTGAATCATTGTTGAATAAATTAGATATTTCATAATTATCTAAATTAATATTCAAATTCAAATTGAATGGATTAAGTGATAGTTCACCATTGTAATTTAGTTTTGTGTGCTTTATTTTTGAATTGGTAGAATTGAAAGTTATTATATGGTCTTCAGTTTTATAAATTGTGGTAAATATAGAATTTAAATATAAAATAACATTTTTTCTAAAACTAAGATTATTTTCTTCATTATCATATTCATCAAAAATATTTAATTTAAGTGCTTTAACAATAATTTCGAGCACTCCACTATCTGGAGTATTTAATTTATTTTTATAATTAAAACTAAAGGGTATATTGAAAACATTTCCTTGAATATCATATATATTTATTAAATTTTCATGATCTGGTAAAAAAAATGCATTTGATATTTTAATGATAGTTATTGTTTCACCATAATTATCTTTAAAAAAAATGCTGCTCTTATTAACATTAATTATTTTATTAGAAAACTTTTTATTACTATTATTTTTTAATGATTTTATGTCATCTCTTGATAGAGAGAAGTTAGCATTATCAATTTTTATATGATTAATTGTTATATTTTTTTTTTCAAAAAAATTTGTTTGGTTGATGAATATTTTTAAATTTTTAATATTTGCTAATGAAGCTATTTTATTTTCCCCTTCTTTAAAAATTTTAGAATCTTTAATTAAAAAATGTGGTTTTGGTAAAATACGATAAGAGATATCTGAAGATGTGCTAAAATTCATTTTAAATTCTTTTAATAATTGACTTTCAAGGTGGCTTTGTAACCAAGTTTTGTCAAATAAGACGGGTAACGATAAGTAAAATAGATAAAAAAACAATAAAGAGATAAAAGTTATTAAAAATTTATTAAAATTGCTAATTTTAAACTTATTATTTGTTTTATTCTTAAGTTTGAATATTCTCTTTATAATTAAGTTATTAAAATTTTGAATAAACTTTTTCATAAATAATGTAGTTAAGATTTGGAAAGCTTATAATGGTATTTTAAAAAATGATAAACTCTGAATATTTAAATAATCTTAATAAAGCTCAAAAAGAAGCTGTTTTATATCTTGATGGCCCCTTACTTATAGTCGCTGGTGCTGGATCTGGAAAAACCAAAGTTCTTACGTCAAGGATTGCTCATATTATTAAAGAAAAAAAGGCATTTCCTAACCAAATACTCTCTGTGACTTTTACCAATAAAGCTTCAAAAGAAATGCAAAGTAGAGTTAGCTCCATACTTAATTCTGAAGCTATTGGATTGTCCTGGCTTGGGACATTTCATTCTATATGCGCAAAATTGTTAAGAAAGCATGCATCTGCAGTTGGATTAACCTCCAACTTTACAATTATTGATACAGATGACCAGGTAAGATTAATAAAAAATATATGTAAAGCTGAAAATATAGATATTAAACAACTGGCTCCTAAATACATCTTATCTATTATTGATAGATGGAAAAATAAGGGTTTTTATCCAAATGAAGTTGTTATTAGTAAAAATGATATCTATGAAAGAACAGTTCTTCCTCTTTATAAAATTTATCAACAAAAATTAATAGACTTAAATGCTTGTGACTTTGGTGATTTGATTTTACATGTTGTAAAAATTTTTGAAAGAAACTCTGATATAAGGGAAATATATTCAAATAATTTTAAATATATATTGGTAGATGAATATCAAGATACAAACTATATTCAAAGTAGATGGTTATATCTGTTATCAGAGAAACATAAGAATATATGTTGTGTTGGTGATGATGATCAATCTATTTACAGTTGGCGTGGAGCAGAAATTAAAAATTTCCTCGAATTTGATCAAGTTTATAAAAACTCAAAAGTAATACGATTGGAGGAAAATTATCGATCTTCTCAAAATATTTTATCTGTTGCTTCAAACCTTATTGCAAACAATCAAAACAGAGTTGGGAAAACCTTAAAAGCTACAATGGAGGAAGGTGATTTAGTGAAACTCAATTGTTTTAAAAATGGTAAAGATGAGGCTATAGGAATTTCTGATGAAATTGAAAAAAAACTTAAAAAAGAATACTCTTTTAATAATATTGCTATTTTGGTTAGAGCTATATTTCAGACTAGAGAGTTTGAAGAGCGTTTTTTAAAAATTGGAATGCCATATAGGATTTTAGGTGGAACAAAATTTTATGAAAGAGCAGAAATTAAAGATTGTGTTGCATATTTAAGATTAATTCATCAACCAAAGGATGATTTAGCATTTGGAAGAATAGTAAATAACCCAAAAAGATCTATTGGTGAAAGTACTATGAAATTAATACATGAATTTTCAAATAAAAATTTAGTAAGTTTAGAAATTGCCTCAAAAACTTTAATTGAAAAAAATTTGATTAAACCAAAAACGAAAATAGGCCTTAGTTCTTTTTTATTTCTAATAGATAGATGTAGAAATAACATAAATATAAAAAAAATTAGTCATATTAAATTATTACAATTGGTTCTTGATGAATCTGGGTACTCAGCAATGCTTAAAAATAAGAAAGATATTGAAAATGAAAGTAGATTAGAGAATATTAAAGAACTTCTGAGTGCCATGAAAGAATTTGATGATTTAGAAAGTTTTTTAGAACATGTAGCCTTAGCAACCTCAATTGATCAAGATTGGGATGGTGAAAAAATTAATATGATGACAATGCATGGTTCAAAAGGACTTGAATTTGATGTTGTATTTCTTCCTGGTTGGGAGGAAGGTCTATTTCCACATCAAAAATCAATTGAAGAGAAGGGTCAGAATGGGCTAGAGGAAGAAAGAAGACTAGCATATGTCGGAGTAACTAGGGCTAAAAAAAAGGCCCTTATCTCATTCGCTATGAATAGATTTTATCAAGGTAATTGGATTGACAGTATGGCTTCTAGGTTTATTGAGGAGTTGCCAGAAAAGTTTTTAGAAAAAAATTCATTTTTTGATGATACTAAGGGTGATGACAACGATTTTGAATTTAATCAAGATTTTGAAATTGAAGAAGGAAATAGAAGTCCTGGATGGATTAGGTATCAAAAAAGAATTAAATGATTAACAAAAGAATTAAGATTTTAAGAGAAAAATTTAAAAAATATAAAATTGATGGGTATATAATTCCTAAAAATGATGAATTTTTTTCTGAATATACCATTAAAGACAGATTAAAAACTATTTCTAATTTTGGAGGCTCTGCAGGTCTAGCCATAGTTTTAAAAAAGACTAACTATTTATTTATTGACGGAAGATATACAATCCAAGCTAAGCAACAATCAGCTAATCAATTTAAGATAATTGAAATTCATAAGTTTTTACCAAAAAACATCATTAGAAATTTAAGATTAGGATTTGATCCTAGTTTATTTACTAAAAAAACACTTAATTTAAACTTTGGAAATTCATTAAAATTAATACCAATTAACAATAATTTAGTGGATGAAATACATAAAAATAAAAGACTTAATAGAAAACTTTTTTATTCATTAACCAATAAATCTGTAGGCGAAAGTCATAAATCAAAAATAAATAAAATTTATAATATATTAAAGTTAAAAAAAGCAGATTATTTATTTATAAGTTCTCCTGAAAATGTTGCATGGTTAATGAATATCAGGGGATATGATAGTCCTACCAGTCCAATACCAAATTCAAGACTATTAATTAACAAAAATAAAAAAATATTTTTTATTGTTGAAAAAAAAATAGCATCAAAAATAATTAAAGAAAAAAAATTTAAAAAAAATCAAATTATAAATCCTAAAAAATTTGAAGAGTTAATTTTAAGATTAAACGGAAAGAAATTTATTATCGATGCCTTATCATGTTCAGTTCTTAATGAAAAAATTATTAAATCAAATTTTAAAGTTATTGAAGAAGTAGACCCTTGCTACAAATTAAAATCAATTAAAAATTCTACTGAGATTAGAAATACTATTAATGCCCACATTGAAGATGGTTTAGCGCTAACTAAATTTATTTATTGGATAAAAAATGTTAATAAAAATGAAATAACTGAAATTGACGCAAAGAATAAATTACAAAAATTTAGAAAATTAAATAATAATTATTTATTTCCAAGTTTTGATACTATAGCTGGCAGCGGCTCAAATGGGGCTATAGTCCATTACAGAGTTTCCAAGGAATCAAATAGAAATATAGATAAAAATGATTTATTTTTATGTGACTCTGGTGGACAATATAATTATGGAACGACGGACGTGACTAGAACTATCTGTTTTTCTAAACAAAAAAAATCTGTTATGGATGCTTTTACCAAAGTATTAAAAGGTCATATTGCCGTTTATCAAACAAATTTGAAAAAAGATAATATTGGAAAAAAAATTGATCTTAGGGCTAGAAAGTTTTTAAAAAAAGATGGTTTAGATTATGCGCATGGAACGGGTCATGGTGTTGGTTTTTTTTTAAATGTCCATGAAGGCCCACAATCAATTTCTAAATTTAATTCAGTTAAACTTGAAGAAGGTATGATTTTAAGTAATGAGCCAGGATACTATAAAAAAGGCCATTATGGTATCAGAATAGAAAATTTAGTTTTTATTAAAAAAGATAAAAATAACCTGCGTTTTGAAAACTTAACTTTAGCACCTATAGAAAAGGATTTAATAAATTTTGATTTACTTAATAAAAATGAAAAAGATTATTTATTTAGATATCATTTAAAAATTTATGAAACATATTCTAAATTTTTAAATTTGAATGAAAGAAAATGGTTAGCTAGTCTTATTTAGCATTTTTATTAGCTCATATTGATCTATTATCTGAATACCAAATTCTTTAGCAGTGTTAATTTTTTTAGTGGTTGGTTTTTCACCAGCAATTAAATAATTAAGCTGCTTATTAACATTGCTTATTATTTTTCCTGAATTTTTTTCAATTAAGGATTTTGCTTCGCCTCGGCTAATTCCATTTAGCTTTCCTGTAAGCATAAAAGTCTTATTTTTTAATAATCCATCATTGTTAGTTGGAATGATATCATTTATTGAGAGGTTTTTATTTAATTCAAATAGAACATTTAAATTTTTTTTATTTAAAAAAAAATTTCTAATTGATTGAATTTGGGTTGGGCCAATTCCATCAATGTTGGATAAATCATTAATATTATTATTTTCAGACAATTTTAAAAAATTTAACATCGATTTTAAGTGTTTGGCTATTAATTTTGCATTTTCTTGTCCTATGTGCCTTATACCAAGTGAATAAATAAATCTCTCAAGTGAAATTTGTTTTTTTTGATCTATTGAAAATTTTAAATTTGTTACGGATAATCTTCCCCATCCTTCTAGTTTTTCTATATTATTATAATTTAAATTGAAAATATCTTGAGGTAATTTGATTAGTTCTAGGCTCCAAAAATTTTCTATAATTTTTTTACCTAATCCATCTATATTAAAAGCTTCTTTTGAAACAAAATGTTTTATTTTTTCAATTGCAATTTTTTCACACTCATATCCCTCGCTTGTACATCTTCTTACGGCATCTTGTTTTTTTGTTGTTTCATTGAAGTCTTTTATTGTTTTACTATTACATGAAGGGCAATTTATTGGAAAAATGAATTTTTTAGAATTTTTATCTCTTTTTTTTAAATCTACTGAAATTACATGTGGAATTACATCTCCAGCTCTTTCAACTGTTATGGTGTCTCCTATTCTTATATCTTTACGAATTATTTCATCTTCATTATGTAATGTTGCATTAGAAACCATTACACCGCCAATGTTTACTGGTTTTATTTTTGCAACTGGGGTAAGTGCACCAGTTCTACCTATTTGAATTTCAATATTTAATATCTCAGAGATTGAACTATTTGCAGAAAATTTATGTGCTATAGCCCATCTCGGTGCATTAGCCGCAAATCCTAGTCTTTTTTGTAAGGTAAAATTATTTATCTTATAAACAATACCATCAATATCAAAAGGTATTTCTTTTCTTCTTTCTTCCAATTTTTTATAATTTAAAATTAAATTTTTTATACCTGATATCTTTTTATTGAATGGATTTGTTTTAAATCCCCACAATTTAAGATTCTTTAAAAAATCTGTTTGGTTGTCTATTGTCATATTTTTTACAAACCCATGTGTGTATGCAATAAACTTAAGTGGAATATTTTTTGTAACTAATGGATTCTTCTGTCTCAAGGATCCAGAAGCTGCATTTCTAGGATTTGCAAATTTTTCATTTATTTTTTTAAAGTCATTATTTTCAATAAAAACTTCACCTCTTATATCAATTTCTTCTGGAAAATTTTTTTCATTTATTAAAGTTGGTATATCTTTAATTGTTTTTAAATTTTGCGTGATATCTTCCCCCTCCAGTCCGTCTCCTCTTGAAAGGCCTTTTAAAAATTTACCCTTAATATAGATCAATGAAGCTGAAATCCCATCTATTTTTGGCTCCGCACTATATTCAATCATACTTGCTTCTTCTAAACTTAAAAAATTTAAAATTTTTTTTTCAAAATTTTTTAAATCTTCTTCACTAAAAGCATTTCCTAATGACAACATAGGCGCTTTATGCTTGACTTTAGAAAAATTCTTTGAAGGTTTAAATCCTACAGATTTTGTTGGGGATTTTTCGTTTTTTAAAAATAAATATTTATTTTCTAAATCTATAATTTCTTTTTTTAATAAATCAAATTCTTGGTCTGAAACAATTGGCTTATTTTTATCGTAATAATACTTATTATGTTTTTGTAGTATATTAATTCTTTTTAGATAATCTTTCTTGATTAAATCTTTATTCATTCTATTAAAAGATTTTTTTAAATTTTTGTATTAATCCGCTTTTATCTTTCCTGTTTTTTTCTATTATGTCTTTTTTTATTTGATACTTTATGTTAAAAATCTTATAAGATCTTTTATACCATTCACTAGAAAGATAATTATAACCTAAAAGATTTGCATATTTTTTAGCTTCACTTTCAAGTCCAATTCTATAATGAATCTCTACTAATCTGTGAATTGCTTCTTCTGTATAAATTGTTGTGTCATAATCTTTTAGAATATTTTTAAATCTATTGATTGCGGGAATCCACTTCTGTTTCTTTATATAATGTCTTCCTAAATACATTTCTTTTGATGCAATAACTTCATCTATTAAACCAATCTTAAATTTTGAATCTAGGGCGAAGTCTGTACTGGGATAATTATTAATTATGTAATTAAATTCTTTTTTAGCAGAAATTAATGGTTGAAGATCTCTTTTTTCATTTTCTATTTTTTCATAATAGCAAATTGCTAATAGATAATGAGCGTAATCGATTCTCTTATTCCTAGGATATGTGTTAATAAACCTTCGTAAATTAAATATTGCTTCTGAATAATAGTCTTGAATGTAATAGGAATAAGATGCCATTAAAGCAGATTTTGGTGCCCATTCTGATTGGGGAAATAATAACTCAGCATCTAAAAATTTTTTTGCTGCATAGAATGCATCTCCTTCGTTAAGTGCTCTTACACCTTCTTTGTAAGATGAAATCATTTCTTGTGCTTGATCTACTTCTTTAATTAAAGAAGTTTCTTTTTCCTGCTTTGAGCATGATTGAAATAAAAATAATAATAACGATATAAAAATTAATCTAATTACAAATTTCATTGATGTTTTTAATTTATTTAGAATCTATACAAAAAAAAAATTTAAGCAATAAATCTTAAATGTTTTTTATTTATAAATGTGTGGGGTAAGCTCGTCTCTTTAATTTCTAATAATGAATAATTTTCAGGGTTTTTAAAAACATTTCTTAATAATTGATTTGTAAGCTTGTGGCCTCCCTGTGAACAAACTACCTTACCAATAATCTTATAACCAGCAAGATATAGATCTCCCATGCAGTCTAGAATTTTATGATTTACAAATTCATTTGGATTTCTAAGACCTTCTTTATTTAATATTTTATTATCTTTTACCACAATTGCATTTTCAAGATTTCCACCTTTTGCTAGACCCATTTTTTTTAATTTTTCTATATCTTCAAAAAGACAAAAGGTTCTAGAGTTGTAAATTTCATCTAAATCATCTTCATATACTTTAACTAAATTTCTTTGACTGCCTATTAAATCATTTTTATATTTAATCTCAAAGTCTATATCTAAGCTAATTTTACTTGGTTCTATAGAAATTGTTTTTTTCCCATCTACAAATTCTATTTTTTTTTCAATTTTAATTACTTTGATTGGTGTATCGCTATTCTTAATTCCAACTTTTGATATAGCTTCAACAAACAACTTTGCAGATCCATCAAGGATTGGGAGTTCTTGATTATCAATTTCAATTAAAGCATTATCAATTCCCATTCCATATAAAGCACCCATTAAATGCTCTACTGTAGAAACACTAGCACCACTTTCATTTGTTATAGTTGTGCAAAAAACTGCACTATTAACATTAAAAAGATTTGGTATTACGATATTATTTATTTTAATGTCTGTTCTTTTAAAAACAATCCCAGCATTAGGTTCAGCAGGTTTAATGGTTAAATTTACACCCAACCCAGTATGGAGACCCACACCTTTTAGCGTTATTTCTTGTTTTATTGTTTTTTGATTTAATACGGACACTGATGTCTTATAAATCTGTAAAATAAATTTTGAAAAACAAGAAATGTTACAAGAAAATACTATTTTATCTAAAAAAATGAAATAGCTTTTCAAAAAAACCTTGTTTTGTTGGTTTTTTTGGTACTATCAAAACTTCTTGTTTATTTGCTCTCATTTCTAATTCAAGCCCAGACTGACAAATGCCCTCCGTTGTTTCTTCCAAACAGTCTACGTCATTCATAAAAGAGATTTTATCCATAAATTGATTGTCTAAAATTTTTGAACCTTCGCCCATAAAAACTATTTTACATTGATCTAACATCTTTAAATTTAAATTTGATTTGATGGATTTAACAGATAATTCTAATATTTCTTCTATGCGAGAAAATATTATTTGGTGAATTAAATTTATAGAAATATTTTTTTTACTCAATAAATTTTGATCTAGATCAAAGGATAATTTTAAATTCTCTGCCTCATCAAGATCAACTTTTAAAATATTTGAAATATCTTTTGTGATATGATTTCCACCTATTGGTAATATATCTAAAAAATCAATTTTATCATTAAAGTAGGAAATTATTGATGTTTTGTTAAATCCCAAATCTATGAATGATGCGTACCCAGTTAAATTGAGATTATCTTTATAATTAATTGACCTTGCATAACTTGAGCAAATTATTTGATCGACTAAAATATTAGATTTTGAAAAAATGTTTTTAAAATAAAGCACTAAGTCAATTGGCAAACAGACAAAAAATATATCTAAAGATATAAAGTCACACATAATTTCATTGGGCAAATAAGGGTAATCAACACCATCAATTTTATAATTATTGATAATAATATGAGCGATATTATAGTTTGCATAATATTTCAGAATTTGCTGTTTAGCTTCTTGAATTAAGAACTGAATATTAGTTTTTTTTAATTGAGATCCATCAAGCTTTTTAGATAATGAGATACCAACAGATAGCATTTTAGGACTATCTATCATCAAATTTATATTATCGATGTATTTATTTGAGTCTTTCTCAAGGGAGGTGATAATTTTTTGAATTTTTAATTCTAAGTTTGAGCGATCTGTAAAAAACTCACTTTCTGCATAAAAAGTTTCATTTTTGTTGTTCCTATTAAATACACCAGCTCTTATTTTAGAACAACCGCAATCAAAAAAAGTTTGAAAATTTTCGTTATTCATTATTTACAATTAAATGATTATCCATTCTTAAATCAATGAGGTTTTTATTTTTGAAATCATAGCTATTCATAATCTTATGGGCAAGATTAAGTGATTCATAAAGATTATCCTGAGGCAACTTAATTAAAATATCTTCATTAGTTAAAATATCCCATCTATTTGAAGGAAAAAAATACAACGTTTTAAACTCTGTAAAAGTAAATTTAGATTGTACAATATCTTTTTTGAAATTCAAAAAATCTTGTGAATTAAATTCTCCAAATATATAGGGTAATACATCGTTATTTTCTTTATCTTCAATAAGCTTGCCATTTGCTCCAACTAAATGATCGTTGCTAGAAAGTCTTGCAATAAATTTGGTTGGTTTGATGTTTATGTTAATTGTCGAAGGATAAATTTTTTTAATACTATACTCTTCTATAATATTATACCTACTTATAACTTTTTGAATTTCTTCTTTCCCGACTAATAATATATTTTTATAAAATAAATTATTTAATTCATTAGAAATTTTTGAGTTATCATCGTTTGAAAGTCCCTCAATATTAATTTTATTAATTGTAGAAGAATAGTTGTTTTGATTTTCTACAAATTTTTTATTCGTCGTGCTTAATATAAATAAGAGCAAGAAGTATATTATTATCTTATGTTTTTTATCTATTAATTGATGCATCTTTTAAAATCCATTCAATTAATTTTATAAAACTTATACCTATATAGTTAGCTATTTCAGGTACTAATGAAAGTTTAGTCATCCCTGGTTGAGTATTAATTTCTAGTAAATAAAACTGTCCTTTATAAAACTTAAAATCTGATCTAGTAACCCCTTTACAACCAATAAGTTTATGAGCTTTACGAGTAATGGTTGTAATTTTATGTAAATCATTTTTACTAAGATTTACTGGGATTATATGTTTTGTTTTTGCATTTGAATTATATTTTGCTTCGTAATCATAAAATTTTCTCTTTGGCACCAATTCAATCGTACCTAACGTTCTAGCACCCATTATAGCTACCTGTATCTCTCTGCCTGCAATAAATTCTTCAATCAAGATTTGATTATATACGCTTAATACTTTTAAATTTTTGATTATGTTTTTTTTAGTACAAATATATACGTGTACACTTGATCCTTCATTAATTGGCTTTATGACAACAGGAAACTTTAATTTTTTTTCAATAATTTTAATAATATTTTTTTTCTTTTTTTTATAGTCAAATTTAATATATTTAGGAGTTAATATTTTATTTTTAATAAAAATTTTTTTTGAAATTTCCTTATCCATTGCTATGGAAGAGGCAATCACACCTGAGTGAGTATATGGAATTTTTTGAGTTTCTAAAATTGTTTGAATATAACCGTCCTCTCCAAATTGTCCGTGTAATGCATTAAAAATTATACCTGGTTTAAATAGTTTTATATTTTCTAATAAAGTATGATCTGGCTCACAAGTTATAACGTTATATTTATTTTTTTTTAACTCGTTGGCTACTTGCTTTCCTGTATTCAAGCTTATTAAACGTTCTTTGGATATTCCTCCACAAAGTACTAAAATTCTTTTCTTCATATCTATTCAAGTATCTTAATTTCTTTTTCTAAAATAATGCCTGTTTTTTTTTTAACTGCCTCTTGAACAAATTTTATCAGTTTATTCATATCATCAAAGCTAGCATTATTTTTGTTTACAAAGAAGTTACAATGTTTATCTGAAATACAGGCATCCCCAAAACTTGAGTCTAATGGCACCGATTCTTTTATTAATTGCCAAACTTTTTTATCAGATTGATTAACTGGATTTTTAAACGTGCTACCGCTTGTTTTAATTTTTGTTGGTTGAGTGCTATCTTTTCTATTTTTTAATTCAAAAACTTCTTTTTTAATTTTATCTTTATTTTTTTTTTCTCCTTTA
>Ga0209710_1001976_pt1 | contig 14765 bp, 22 predicted proteins | sample ArcticOcean_MG_C_5_FD_187436 | JGI IMG/M metagenome (GOLD analysis project Ga0209710, IMG submission 187436) | Marine microbial communities from western Arctic Ocean - ArcticOcean_MG_CB4_138 (SPAdes) (version 2) | ecosystem: Environmental > Aquatic > Marine > Oceanic | place: Arctic Ocean...
GGATGGTTGGGCATTGATCAAAATTATATGGGTATTCATGAGAGATGAATTACCACAGTTCCTATCAAACTGGAGAACAGTTCCAAGAATAATGATGGGATTGTATGGTCTAGTGTTCTACAACACAATGCAATGGTTCATGGCATTAGAGAATCCAAACAACGCACAGGCAGGTTTTGTGTCAGTTGTTGTTGGTGCTGGTGCGGCCTGGTTTGGCCTTTACGTAAACGGCAAGAAAACAGACATCAAGAAATAATACCAACTGTTGACAAATCGTTAATCTGTTATACAATATAGTTAATGAAAGATTATTACAAGATCCTGGGTGTAGGTGAGACCGCCACCAATGAGCAGATAAAGAAAGCATTCAAGGACATAGCCAAGAAAGAACACCCAGACAGGGGTGGGAACGAAGCTGTATTCAAAGAGGCCAACGAAGCACATGACACCCTGAAAGATTCACAGAAGAGACACGACTACGACACACAAAGGAAGTTCGGTGGTAGTACTAGGCAAGGAGGACAAGGCCAACACCCATTCTTCAACGAAGACGTATTCGGGGACTTCTTCTCAGGATTCCAACAGGGCGGCGACATGGACTTTAACAGTAGGTTCAACTTCAATAATAACCCACATGCTAGGACAAGAACTTTCAGATCAAATCCCCAGACAAATCGTAATATACAGGTCAGGATGGCCATATCAATTAAAGAGGCCATGATGAACAACGAGAAAACGATCAACTATAAACTTCCATCGGGCAGAGACGAGTTTGCAACAGTTAAAATACCGGCTGGTGTACAACATGGAGTCACATTCAAGTTCGCTGGCATGGGTGATGATTCAATTAAAAATATATTACGTGGTGATCTACTGGTGCAGATGAGTGTATTAGATTCAGATGGCTACACAAGGAAGGGCAACGATCTATACACAGACAAGACCATCAACTGTTTCCAAGCCATGAGGGGACACGAGTTGAAATTAAAGACGCTGGAGGACAGTGTGATAACAGTCAAGGTACCCGCAGGTACACAGCACGGAACATTATTAAGTGTGAAAGGTAAAGGAATGCCGGTGCATAGGACATTAAATATTAGGGGAAATCTTTATATTAAAGTGTTAGTACTGATACCACAGTTGTCAACAGCAGACCTAAAGAAGATAAAGGACCTATGATAGAACTATTCTCATACCCACACTACACACTGGAACAAGTCAGCACACCTTGGGACTGGAAGACGGATGCCATAGAACATCATGCAGACCTGGAAAAGTTTGAACACGAGATGATACAGTTCATGCAGGACGAGAGGGGCTTGGGACTGGCCGCTAACCAGATAGGGATTACCAAAAGATTCTTTGCGATAGGACACGAGTCGTTTGACACAATCTCAAAACCTGCTATAATATGGAACCCAAAGATAATAAAGTCAAGCAAAGAAAAAGTCATGGACGTAGAAGGTTGCTTGAGCTTCATGGATGTTTGGATAAAAATAGAGAGACCAAGAAAAGTGGAAGTGCAATATGAACTATCAAATGGACAATTACACATGGCAGAACTTGACGGCATGGAGTCGAAGTGTTTCCAACACGAACTGGATCACTTGGATGGCATCACGTTCAACAAGAGGGTCTCGAAACTGAAATGGGATATGGCAAAGAAAAAGGCACAACGAAATTAAAGAAAGGGAAGAGTACTAAAGTATGGAAGATATTAAACGGAACCTACAAGAAGCAAACACCGATACAGGCGGACGTGGAGAGGCTGATAGCGGCCATACAACAGGAACTGGAATGGGACAAGAAGGACATAGCGACATTTTTAAAAATACAAACAGGAATAATAGATTGGAGTGGAGATGTTAGAAGCAAACGAAGGACTGGAAAAAATATTCGAAGACGCAGTTAAAGAGGCAGAGCAGAGGAAACACGAGTACGTGACCATAGAACATGTTCTACTTTCACTGATCAAAGACAAAACAATAGGGACAACCCTAGTAGAATTTAAGATTGACACCAAGGTATTGATTAAGGAGATTGAGGATTATCTTAATACAAAATGCAACGACATAGTGTCTAAAAGCAAAAACCCAATAGTTCCTAGAAAGACAGCATCACTAGAGAGACTGATGAACCGGGCATTCACACAGGCACTGTTCCAAGGCAGACAAGATGTGACTTCGATCGACATACTGATCAGCATATTCGCGGAGAAGAAAAGCTACGGTGCATTCTTCCTTAAAAAGCATAAAGTCGACAAGCAGGATCTAATGGATCTCGTATCCACGGAGACCATACTTGATGAGGGAATGGCATCAATGGGTGGACAAGCACAACCCGGTGGTGAACAGAGACTGAGACCCAACCAAGCAGACAGGATACTAAAGAGCTACTGTGAAAATTTAAATCAGAAGTACTTTGACAAACAGATAGATCCAGTGATAGGTAGAGAAGAAGAAACAAACAACCTAAAACAGATACTAGCAAGAAGGAACAAGAATAACGTACTGATAGTAGGTGACCCAGGTGTTGGTAAGACAGCAGTTGTGGAAGGACTCGCTAGAAGGATCGCAAAGAACAAAGAGGATATACCCGAGTACCTTAAAGACCATATTGTATGGAGTCTGGATGTTAACAGTTTAATTGCAGGATCTAAATTCAGAGGAGACTTCGAGGAGAGATTGAAAATGATCGTGAACGCACTGGATCAGAAAGGCAAGTCAATATTGTTCATTGACGAAGCACACATGATAGTAGGGGCAGGTGCAACAGGACAAGGCAATAACATGGACATGGCGAACATGCTTAAACCTGCACTGCTAAAAGGATCAATCAAGGTTGTTGCATCCACTACCTGGGAAGAATACAGAAAGTATTTCGAGAAGGACAGGGCATTGATGAGAAGATTCCAAAGACTGCAAGTCGGTGAACCTTCTAAAGAAACATCAATTAAAATATTGAAAGGTGTCAAACAGTACTATGAAAAACACCATGGTTGCACCATAACAGACGAGGCCTGTGAAGATGCTGTGGACTATTCAAGCAAGTTTATCGCAGACAAGAAACTGCCGGACAAAGCAATTGATCTAATTGATGTTGCCTGTGCAAGGCTGAGACTGAACGGGATCAAGGATGGGGTCATAGATCATGAGGAGATCATACACGAGCTGTCAGCAATGACCGGGATAAGCATTGAACAGTTGAGTCAGAAACAGACCAGCAGTTTGAAAACACTAGAAGAGAAAATGAAACTGCAGGTGTTTGGACAGGACAAAGCAATCAACACAATAACAGACAAGATACTGGTTGCAAGGGCAGGACTTAAGAGTCTGACTAAACCAATCGGATCGTTCTTGTTCCTAGGACCAACAGGATGTGGTAAGACTGAGACTGCAAAGAGTCTAGCACAGACACTAGGCGTCGAACTTATTAGGTTTGATATGTCAGAGTATCAAGAGAAACATTCTATTTCGAAACTGATAGGATCACCTCCAGGATATGTGGGCTACGAAGACAGCAACATGGGTGGCGGTATGTTCATCAATGAGGTTGAGAAGAACCCACACGCAGTTGTGTTGTTTGATGAGATAGAGAAAGCACACAGAGACGTATCTAACATGTTGCTACAAGTTATGGACTATGGTACAGTGACAGGGTCCAATGGCAAGAAAGCCGACTGTAGGAACATCACGCTTATAATGACCTCGAACCTAGGTGCAGAGGACATGGAAAGAGCTAACATAGGATTTGGTAAGAGCGAGAGAACAGGTGAGGATGACAAGGCACTCAAGAAGTTCTTCCCACCAGAGTTCAGGAACAGACTGGACGCAGTGATCAAGTTTGACAAGCTGGGTGAGAAGACAATGAAGTCCATTGTCAAGAAGTTCTTGCAAGAACTAAACACAATGACTATGGAGAAGAATGTTGAGGTGAATGCAACAGATCCAGCACTTGACTACTTGGTCAAGAAAGGGTTTGATGCTAAACTAGGTGCTAGACCGTTGCAGAGAATCATAGACGAGGAGATTAAGAATACACTGTCTAAGATGATACTGTTTGGTGAACTGAACGAAGGCGGAATGGTGGAAGTCACACTATCAGAAGATGTCGTTCCAAAACTTACGGTGGAGTTCAAAGCAAATAAAGTTGCCACTAAAGTAACCAACAAAGAGAGAAAGAAAACCAAAATAAAAAATGCGAAAACATCATAACAAGTTATACTACGGCAAGTATCGTTACAAGACGATATTTAAAATGCCCGGTAGTTTAATGTTCTATCCAACAACGGATCAATACTTGATCAATCTCAAGAAAAAAAATGTTGGATTGAAAGATTTAAACAACTTGGCAGACTTTATAATGCAACACAGAGATAGCATGAGATTCAGGATTCAGGACAAGAAAGCAATATTCTACACAAACGAAGGTATGTCAAAAGATTTAATAGGATCATTCACAAACTATTATGTTAAAACAGAAATCGTGGATCCTAAGTTTGGTCTGCTGGACAAAGACACAGTAGGGTGTGATAGATTGCCACACGGCAAGTACAAGTACCAAGTGCATTTAAGAAAGGACGTACACAAACACGTCAACGAAACAGAAAGAGAAGCACTGCGAGAATTCATTGAGAGAAATATAGATAACTGCCTAATCACTAACAAGTTCGTACTGGACTTCCTGGAAGACAGGTCTCCACACTGTTACCATGGATACTTCTACGTACAGGACGAAAAGTTTCTAACACCAATATACATGATAGCACAGAAAGGAATAGACAAAGTAATCAAATTTGTCGAGGTAAAAAAATGGAAGCAATAAAAAAACTACAAGAACACAACATATTCAAGAGGGACTCCATAGTGGAATCCACGATAATGAAGGACTGGATGGGATCACCCGTTGAGAAGAAGGTGCACCTAATAGTGAGGAAAGCGAGAACAGATGATTGTCTTTGTGAAGAGTATGGCGAGGCCGATGGCAAGGCATACAAGATAAAATATCTTGATATCATGACCGTAGACGGACAGGAGCCCAACGAACTGGCCGCTGTGTACGGACTAGGTCCAAAAACAGCAAGATTCAAGAGACGTAAAGAACAATAAATAACAACGATGGCACAGACAAGCACAACACTAATAGCAACCAAGGCACACATAACCAGCATCACTGGGACTGATATCAGTTTCACTGCGACCTCTGGAGTCCATACTATAAGTTCTACTAGCACTGTCTTGACCGGATCTGGAAAATTTGCGGCATTTGATTTAATTACAATTACAGGAACAAGCAACAACAACTCGACTTTCACTGTAAAATCTGTGGTGTCAACAACGGAAATCACTGTTGAAGAAGTTGTAACAACAGAGACGGCAGGAAGTTCATTCACACTAGACCATATAGGATTTGTTTCAGACAAGGCAAAAGGTGACGGATACTACTCACAGCCAGATGGGGTACACACAGTCGCATACCAGGTTTCGTCTGATTTCAATGCCGATGCAACTATCAAGATGCAGGGCACACTTGCAACAACACCAACAGAAGATGATTGGTTTGATGTAACAGGTACAACATTCACAGCAGACACTAGCACAGTGACTTCAAGTGCCAACTTCACAGGCAACTACGTTTGGGTAAGATCAAGAACCCAGTCAATGACTGCTGGCACTGTGAACTCGATACTATTAAATTCATAAAAATCGCATAGACAGTAGGTCTTTTAAAGACCAACTTGGTTGACAAATACCTAGGGTGTTGTACAATTAAACTATGACAGATAATGATATAGAAGACATACAAACAGTAGACGTAAAAGTGACAGCTGAATCAATTGACGCCCACGTGATGTGCCTCAAAGAGAACGGATACAAGGTCGAAAGATCTTGGACATCTTGGACGAAATACATCTTAGCATTTGTGCTAGGTGGATACATCGTGGGAGTGGTCCTGTGATAGACACAATAGAGCTCACCTGTACGAAAAATGGACAGAAAAAGACTGCTGACGTAATGCAACACGATGACAAGTACATCAAGTGTGTTGTGGAAGGAACTCAGATCGCTATTGAGCTGTTCCGAGATGACGTAAATATTCCGTACACAGGACACACAGCAGGATTAGAATTTGAATGGCAACCGAAAAACTAAAATTTAAACTAGAGCTACATGCAACCATGTGGGACAAACCACCGGTGGCAGAGATACTGGTCAACGACAAGAGCTTTTATAATGGCACAATCATAGGCACAGAAGACGAGCCACAGTTGATAGAGTTCGAACACGAATTCGCAGAAGATGAGAAGTGCGAACTGACCATCAAAAGATCAGGCAAAGGTAAAAATCAGACAGTAGTTAACGACAAAGGTGATCTACTAAAGGATCAACTGCTGAACATCAAGAGCATAGAAATTGACGAGATTAACATCGGATCATTGGTGTACGAGGGAGTATACACGCCGGAATATCCAGAAACATGGGCCACACAACAGAGGCAAGCAGGTATAGAACTGCAAGAATCGTTCAAGAATGTCACCCGGATGGGACACAACGGCACATGGAGATTCAAGTTCACATCACCGTTCTACATGTGGCTTTTAGAGAACCTTTATTAATAAATATGCTTATATGAGAGCATCACAATTCATCAACGAAGCAATAGACTCTGACGCAGTCAACGAGCTGGATTCGTACATCAACAACAACGAGGATCTTTACAGAAGAAGATTCATGCCAATCATATCGAACATCAAAAGAAAGATGGCAAAAGGTGTTTATGACCATGAGAAAGTTATAAAACTTTGGATGTATCTTGTAGATGACGCCGCGAAAGCATACATAGACGAGCATGGTTCAGTGGACCAAGATGTCAAGGACGTATTTCCAAAAGAAACTAGACTGCAAGTCGCACAGGTAATAGCAGACAGGGAAAAAGAAAACATAGAACAAGGCGAATACAATGCACCTCCGGGAACTGTTTCTTAACGAGGACGATCGAGCAACAGCAGTTTTTGCCTTTGGCCGATTCAATCCTCCCACAATAGGACACGAGAAGTTAATACAGAAAGTACAGTCGATGGCCAAGCAGGTCAACGGCAAAGGCTTTATATTTTTATCTCACAAACAGAACAACAAAACAGATCCATTAAGTTTTAAAGAAAAACAACAGTACATCGCAACACATATTAGTGATGCTACTTTAGAAGTAGGTAATGCTACTGCAAACACAATCATAAAAGCATTACAAGTCATCCAAGCACAAGGTAGAACAAGAATTATCATGATCGCAGGTGATGATAGAATTGTAGAATTCCAAAAATTATTAAACCAATACAATGGTAAGCCTGACAAGGCTGGTAACGACCTTTACAAGTTCGATGAGATACAGGTTGTGAGTGCAGGACAGAGAGATCCAGACGCAGACGACATAGCAGGGGTATCAGCATCCAAGGCCAGAGAACTTGCCATGCAGGGCAATTGGCAAGAGTTCAGCAAGATCATAATGGGAGGTGACAATGGTAAAGTACTCTATGACAAGATACACGATCAGTTTGGTAAAACAGTTGACGAAAACAACAAGAAGTTGTATACTGAAGCTATGGCGGATGGAAAACCTACAGTATATCTAGACATGGACGGAGTCCTGGCAGACTTCTTTGGTGGTGTGGAAAAACTCTACGGAGTGTCACACTGGAAGGAACTGACTGCGGACAAGTCAAAGGATCTCAAGAAAGAGGTCATTGACAGGATAACAGGCACAGACTTCTTTGCAACACTGCCCAAGTTCCCCACAGCAGATGGTCTCATAGACCTAGTTAAGAAATTCACAGGCGGAACATTCTCAATCAACACATCACCATTGCGAGGCGACCATGAGAACTCAGGCAAGTACAAGAAAGTCTGGATCTCAAACAACATTGAAACACCTGCGGAGATCATAGTGACGGGCAGGAAAGAAACTTATGCCAAAGACAAGGCGTCAGGCACACCCAACATTCTCGTAGACGACAGACCAGTCAACATACAGAAGTGGCAGGCCGCTGGCGGATATGGAATACTATACCAAGCAAACAGAGATCAATTAACCAAAGTTCAGAAAGGACTAGAAGACTATGTCAAAGTTCAGCGGGATCAATAGAGCATACTCGACAGGTGATATACCCAAGACACCAGAAGAAAATCAAAAAGCATTAGACGAAAAAATGAAAGCCTTCCTAGCTAAAGGTGGCAAGGTGGAGAAGGTGAAAGCACACAAGCCTACCAAACAACAGGAAACAGACTGGAGCTTCTGATCCCAATGCATCAAGTACATACCATAGGGTGTAGTTTCACCAAATGGATCTATCCCACGTGGTCTGATTATATAGCGAAACACTACAACGCGGAGGTACACAACCTAGGATTTAGTGCGTCTGGTAACAATATAATTAAAAAGAAACTTTACACAATAGACAAATCCGATCATGTTTTCATTATGTTCAGTGGTCGTGATAGACATGTGCAAGGCATTGACAGCGATTTTATACGCGACAACATAGACAACGCCGAAATAAATTGTAGCATTTTAAAAAATTTTAAATCAGAAACTCAAAGTTGGTTCAAAATACTTTCGCCTTTAACTGCCTTTGTGAACAAAAAATCAATTATAAAAGATAAGTCATCGAAATTCCATGATCACTGCCAAATGCTTGAAGACATATACGATTGTCAAAACTATCTGCAGGCCAAGGGCATTGACTATAATTTCTCATTGTGGCAAGGCTTCTATAATGATCTTACAAAACCCAGAAATTTTTTATTACCGAATAAAGTGAAGCATGATGAATATATGAAAAATTCCATATATTATAAAATATTTACTTCAATTGATCATGGTCAATTCTTCCAGGATATCAAAAAAGGGTTATGGGAACACATGCTTGGTAAGAAAGAGCTGGTAGCGGTACAAAGTACAATCGATATGCATCCAAGCACTTTATGTCATTTTGACTATTTCAAAACCTATATAAAGCCAATACTTGACAAAAAAATACCTTGCAAGGATAACATAGATCACCTGTATTCCCAGGCTAAAAAATTTAGTGAGTATTACAAAGAAAACTGGACAGAAAAATCAACCTATGAGTACAATGAACACACCCGAGAAAAATACTTTGAAATATTCGAAAAATAAATACGTATGATGGACGAGATAGAGAGATTAAAGAAACTAGCAGGGGTAGGCGAAGTATCAGCCGGCAACTCCATGGGAGAGAATCTTTCTATAACAGGAACAGCTAAAGCAGAATACGAGAGAAAACACAACATCAAGCGAGGGTCAGACGAATGGTTCAAACTATGGTTCGCAAGACCCAACCAGACGGGCGAAGACCCAATGCCAAAAAAATAACTCCTAGATCCTACCAATTAAATACTACTGATGTTTGATGTGAAAGAAAACAAAGCAATCTGTGTATTACCATGGGTGCATGAATTTAAAAAAATTAATGGTAAAACTGCTCCCTGCTGTCAAGGAGATGGGTTCCTAGAAGGTGAGACCATCGCCGGCACCAGAGAGTCAATGCTGAAAGGCATCAAACCCCGGGCCTGCAACAACTGTTACAAAACAGAACAGGAGTCAGGATGGAGTCCTAGGGTACAAGAAACCAACGACTGGATTGGCAAATTCGGTGAGCCAGATGTTAACAATCCATCGATACAATATGTGGATGTCAGGTATGATCCAACATGTAATCTTAAATGCAAGACGTGTGGACCTGGTTCTAGCACACTATGGCAGAAAGAGAAGGGCGTAAAAATCATAGTCAACGAGGCAAACGAAAATTACTTAAACGGAGTGGATAAAAAAATACTCAAGAAAGTATATCTAGCAGGGGGTGAACCAACATACATAAAAGGATATCTAGAATTTCTAGAAGAACTATTTGTGGTCAATCCGTTCTGTGAAGTTGTAATAAACACCAATCTCAAAAAACTTCCAGATGCATGGAAAGATATAATCACAAAATTTAAAAATTTAACAATCATATGCTCATGTGATGCTGTACAAACATTAGGAACATATGTGCGTTATCCACTAGGTTGGACAGAGTTCGAAACAAATGTGAAATTCGTGAGTGAGAATGCAAACTTCCTGCAGTTCAACCTCGTGGCCAGCAACCTGACTGTTCACAAGCTGTATGAAACCTGCATGTGGATGAAACAGTACTCGAAACACATCAACCTATCTGTATTGCGTAATCCGGCAGTTTTCTCAGAGTCGTCAGTGCCTCTGGAACACAGAGACGTGTACATAGATAATGTAAAAAAACTATTGAAGTTTCCTGTGTCTATCTACTATGCCGCCAGGTTCAGGAACGAGGTCAACTATCTAATCAAGAAGTACACAACGGCAGAATATTCAAAGTCACTGCACCAACAACTACAGGATGAGATATCAGAACAGGATTCCCACAGGAGTCTACCACTAGCAGAAGTTGATAGCTTTTTGTACTCCTGGATATACTGCTAAATATCCATATGCGAATACAGGAATTTAATCACATAGATACAAGTTGTCCCAGGACCAAGGCAGAGACCTGCCAGTGTGAGTCTGTGAACAGGTTAACAGAGGATTCAAACACAGTGGTAGCACAGTGCATGTTGGAGCATTCCGACGCTGTAAAGGGTACTATACTGCTTATACAGGCGCCAGGAACAGCCACTTTAATAAAAGGCACTGTAACAGGACTGGAACCTGGACTACACGGTTTCCACATACACGAGTTCGGAGACATGACGGATGGTTGCAAGTCGATGGGCGGACATTACAATCCAGACAACGTTGACCATGGAGATATAACACAAGGACACGTTGGTGATCTTGGTAATATCACAGCAGACGAATCAGGAACAGCAAAATTCACGATAGAAGCAAAGAGGGTAGAACTGATAGGATCACGTTCAGTGATAGGAAGAGGGTTCGTCGTACACTCTGATGAGGACGACCTTGGCAAGGGTGGAGACGAGGAAAGCAAGAAGACAGGCAACGCAGGTGACAGACTTGCTTGTGGAGTCATAGTTGCTAGGTCACAAGAGATGACAGAAGCACATGGTGGCGAACACAGCACAACAGGTAGAAGCATGACCAAGGGTGAAAAGAGCAAGAGAGAGAAAAACGTAAAAGGCATGAAGAAAAACAAGGCAGGATTCAAAAAGAGATATGGCAAAGACGCAGAAGCAGTGATGTATGCCACAGCAACGAAACAGGCTATGAAATAATGAAATTTATAATTTTTAATGGAACACTTAAACCAGACGAGGAGTCAAACACTTCTGCAGTCTGCAAGATGTTGCAATTGGCATTTAAAAAAATAGGCGATGAATGTGAAATCGTAACCATGAGAGATCTGAAGTACGATGCCGCTACGAAAGATGTAGACGACGAGCTTAAACCATACATCATGGATATATTCAAAAGTGATGGCGTAGTATTCGCAACACCTATATGGTGGGGTGGACACAGCTCTCACATACAATCCATGTTCCAGAGATTGGATCCAATATACAGTTGGGGTAAAGACAACAAATTCCAACCGTTCTATAACAAAGTTTTTGGTACACTGGTATCAGGAGGTGGTGACGGATTCCAACACATACATGGAAACTGCTACAACTTCGCAACAAATTTAGGCTTCACTATTCCGCCTAGCTGTAATATAGAATCTGTAGCACAAGGAATGGATGAAATTGTAAAAGACGAACAAACACTAGAACAGGTAAAAAATTGTGCGATCAACATGTCCACTTGGGCAAAAGTTTTAAAAGAAGGCAACCCAACAAAGGACGCAAGACACGGCACAGTGGATGTAAGTTCAGTTGGTGGAGAAACTGATTACGCTTTCAGTGATAGTGTGCAAGAAGAGGCCGCTGGAGTTGGCATAGTAACCAAACAGAACGCGACCAAGGATGTTCCCGTGGGCGGTGAGTACATGAACGTCAAGAAGCTTGGACTAGCAAAGAAGTGAGGGCACACGAGTTCATAATAATGCCACAGAGCATCAAGCCCTTGGGGCTGATACACAAACCAGGCACAGGCCCAAACAATAGATTCGGTTTCCGGAACGTGGGCAACAACAGGGCAAACGAGAACTTCGCGGATGGCAAGAAGAAAGGCAAGAGCAGACCAGGCAGGGTAAAGAAGTCGGGTGCCAGTTGCAACGGTTCTGTCACAAGTCTAAGAGCAAGAGCAAAGAAGGCGTCAGGTGAGAAAGCGAAGATGTATCACTGGTGTGCCAACATGAAGTCCGGCCGTAAAAAGAAATAATAACTACTGCTACATGAAGTACTATCTCATAATAGGCTATCAACTATTAGAAAAACATCTAGGGTATCCAACGTTGAGAATTAAAATAAATGGACACACGGTAGACGAGTTCAGTTGTGACAACGAACAATCGACTACAATTGCCATGCGAGAATGCGTTACCGTTGTCCATCACGGACCTTTCTACAATAAAACATCTGAGGCACATGACACCCTCCATTTTCGATCACCAAAAAAATTCAAGGTTATTGAAGTCGATCTAAAAGATGCACCCGACGAGGGAGAACTTACATTGGATGTTGATAAGAATTATTCCAATCACAACAATGGATTTATGAACAAAAGAAGCATGGTTGTTATCTGCCCTGTGTATCTCATAAGGAAAGACATACTCGACAACGAGTCTGTGTTGCACAACATTATTAAGAGATTCAGGAAGGCAAGATTTGAAAGAATGGATGCGAAAAAGTGGAATTTAAAGGTACGTCCTACCTGGCCTGGATTCAGCACATACACCGTTGAAAAGGGAGCAGACTTCCTATGGTCTCCAAAAGGTGGAAATTTTAGAATAGATTTCAAAATCATTAAAAAACATAAGACACATATGTTAGTGAGTGGTAATAGTATTACTAAAGGTTTTTTCCACACAGATGAATTCTTCCATGCCTGGTACAATTATCAATTTAAAAGATACTTTGAAACAGAGCTAGTGATAGAGAAAAACATAGATAACTGGAGTAAAGAAGCTTTTCCCTGGACACCGGTGTCAACAATGGAGGTGGTACCCTCAGAAAAATTAAAAAAAATAAATAATAGCAATGAAGATTAACGAGATAATCACGCATAAAAGACTAGGTGAACAGGCCACAGCAGGTGCCACAAGTGCAGGTAACATAGCCACACTGAGCAACCCACACGTTGCGGCAGGCCCAGACAGATTCAAGAAGTCATACACGGGCTCACCTGGAAGATCAGGAACGAAAGCACCCAACGTGCCAATCCCTAAAATGCAGAAACCAACAGACAACGCAATACTAATGCCAGGCACTAGCCTGTTTGGCGGTCCAGCAATCAAAAGAAACATGTACTAATGGAACCTTTGATCCTAACAGATGTAGTGAAATGCGACAACTGTGGGCACGATAGTCATTGTACATCAAGTCTATACAGGACAGAGACAGGATACGCATCAGAAGGCTCAAAAGAACATGACATAGAGGTTTGTAGAGTGTGCGTATGCAAGGCCTGTAACGTATAAATATTCATATGAAAGTAAATGAAGTAATAAGAGAAGGTGCAGATTTCATGGGATACATGAAAGAGAAAGATCCAGCTGATGGTTCAGTTAGATGGACCTATCCAAAAGGTTTTGAAACACAAACTCCACACAGAAGCAACATGGCAGTCAGAGAACTACTAGGCAAACTAGGTCTTGATACAGACTTCGAAAACTCAGGCCCTATGCCGATAGACGACTTTATCGCAAAGACAGGTGGTGACTCAGACAGAGAAGTAAAAATGTATCACGATGAAGCAATTAGAATTAAAAAAACACATCCAGAACTAACACACGTAAGTTTCGTATAATGAGATTTGAAGAACTATCACACATGATGCAGAAGCCGGATCCAAAGCCGGACACGTATGAGGCGGGCATGGCACAGAACCAACTGTTGAAGATTGGCACACACGCAATAAGATTACACAACATGATAGACGATGGCCAGGAGATGGAATCATGGGTTGCCAAGAAGATAGACCTAGCATCAAACTACGTCAAGAGTGTACACGGTTACACGGCGGGTTCAAAGGCAGGCACGTATGACGATGATGGCATGTCAGAGGGCACAGACACAACTGCCACAGACAAAGAGATCAAGATGGCCAAGGGCATAGCTTTTGACAAGAGGAACAAGGACAACATGTCCAAGGCAACCAGCACCATAGAGAAAGTCAGGAAAGGTCTGTCACAACAGCCAGACGTTGCTGACGCACTGAGGACAGCCAACGAAGACGCAGGCGAGGGACACATGAGCAAATCACAGTTGTACGCAACTGCAAAGATGGCAATAGAATTGATCGACATGATCAAAAAAGGTGATGACCTAGAAGGCTGGGTACAGACAAAATTGAATTTAGCGGCGGACTACTTACAGGCAGTTTACCACTATGAGGACTACCAGAAACTAAATCCATACAGGGAAGACCTAGACGGCCAGCTGATGCAAAAACACGCAGGTGTGATACAGAAGAACCTGGATGAGATACTTGCAAGGGAAACAAAGACAGCAGACGTTGACACCAAGCCTGGCATGATGAGGATCCTAAAGAAGAGAGTGAACGAAGTCGAGAAAGAGATCGCAAAAGAGAACAGGAAGAACACAGACGAGGGCGGAATGCCATCAAGTGTCATTAAAAGCAAACAAATGTATGCCAACATGACTGACAAGGAACTGGCA
>Ga0209710_1001979_pt1 | contig 14734 bp, 13 predicted proteins | sample ArcticOcean_MG_C_5_FD_187436 | JGI IMG/M metagenome (GOLD analysis project Ga0209710, IMG submission 187436) | Marine microbial communities from western Arctic Ocean - ArcticOcean_MG_CB4_138 (SPAdes) (version 2) | ecosystem: Environmental > Aquatic > Marine > Oceanic | place: Arctic Ocean...
ATCCGAGGGTGGCGAAGGTGGAACATTGTTCGAACCTTTCAACCTGGCCTACACGAACACGTATTTGTTGAGAGCAGGAGCAACTGGCGGATTGGCCACTTACTACGCATTCGCATCATACCAGGAATTAGTAGGAAAGATGTTTGGAAGTTTCATACAATTTCATTTTGATGTCGCAACTAAAAAATTGACGATCACACAAAGGCCAAGAGCCGACGACGAAACAGTGCTCATGCACACTGACAACTACAGACCGGACATAACACTGTTCAAGGACATATATTCCAAACCTTGGATCAGGGATTACACTCTCGCAGTGTCCAAAGTCATGCTGGGCGAAGCAAGAGGCAAGTTCAACACAATCGCAGGACCACAGGGTGGCACCACACTGAACGGTGACGCATTGAAGAGCGAAGGAAATACCGAGATGGAAAGATTAGAATCCGAGATAGGCAATTTCCAAGAGGGTGGCACACCACACAGTTTTGTTATCGGTTAACTTCTAATACCATATTCCTTTACCAAAAATTATTTTAAATACAAGTATCATGATAGATTCCAGATACAAAAAACTTCCTAAATGCACCTTAGAAGAACTAGCCGACATGGTGGATGACCTAGAGAACATGTCCATACATGCCCTGAAAGAAAAGAAACTGAGTATGCGTAGACTGGTATTGACGCAGATACACGATGTCAAAAAAGAGATTGAAAAACGTTTAAAAAAATAGTATAATAGTACTATGTTGATAGGCGTAGTAGGTTTAATAGGTTCTGGTAAGGGCACAGTCTCAGATAGACTAGAACAGAAACACAATTTCTGTAAAGATTCATTTGCAAAAAGTTTGAAAGATGCTGTTAGTTCCATGTTCAACTGGGACAGAGAGATGCTAGAAGGCAAAACAGATGAGAGTAGAGCATGGAGAGAAAAGCCAGATGTTTTCTGGAGCAAACGATTTGGCAAGGATGTGACCCCACGTTGGGTCTTACAATATTTTGGCACAGAAGTGATGCGCCAAGGCATGCATGACTCAATATGGATAGACAGTTGCATGGCTAGATATGACGGCAAACCCACTGTGATTGCAGACACAAGATTTGAAAACGAAATAAAAATAATACGAGAAATGGGTGGATCAATCTTACTAGTAAAAAGAGGACAAGATCCTGACTGGTTTACAGACTACGTCGAAGGAAATGTTGTACCTAAAAATGTACATTTGTCTGAGTATGCTTGGGCTAAATCAGAGTACGATCACCTGATCACTAATGACGGGACGTTGGAAGATTTACATTCAAAAATAGACGACCTAATCGTCAGCGACAAGATCACCCACACGCCAACCGAGTCTACGGGTACTACCCAACCGTTGGCAATTGGCGCAAACAGTTTTTAGATTAACAGCATTAGTATTCCTCAGATTCCCATCCACAAACAACACATCCAACTGAGCCTGTGCTTGTGCCTTGAATCCACACAGTTCACACTTCCGGTGTTTCTTGTATCCTGAACGTTGCAACGCAGTCACACCACCTACTCGCTTACCAGCTTTTTTCCTGATACAAGTGTCACACTTGCTACGCCAATATATCCTGCCATACCTTTTGTAGGCATATGCCCTGGGCTTGGTCTTACACTCCTTACACAACGGTCTGTCCTTGTACTGCATGTGTGTATTTACGTCACCTATATAGGCACCTCGAAAACGTTAAATTATGTCAACAAAACCGTATGATTGAATAAATAACTCTAGTATATACGTAACTTGCAAGGAGAATACGAAAAATGGCATTAACATCACCAGGAGTAGAAGTTTCAGTAATAAACGAGAGCTTTTATGTACCATCAGATGCGGGTACAACACCACTATTCATAGTAGCATCAGCACAGGACAAGAACAACGGAGCGGGAGACGGCACAGCATCAGGAACACAAACTGCTAACACCAACACTGCTTTTTTAATCTCGTCACAAAGAGAATTAACAGAAACTTTCGGAGATCCGAAATTTTACACAGACGCATCAGGAAATTCATTACACGGTTATGAATTAAATGAGTGGGGTCTACAAGCGGCTTACTCTTTCTTAGGCGTGGCTAACAGAGCATTCGTTTTAAGAGCGAATGTAAACACTTCAGAATTAGTTGGAAGTGCAAATCCTCCAACAGCGAATCCATCAGATGGCACATACTGGTTTGACCTTGCATCAAGCAGTTATGGTTTATTTGAATGGTCACAAACTAATCAAGCGTTCACGGCAATTACGCCAATATTGATCACTGCTGTTTCCGACCTGGTAGGAAACGCAAGTACAGGTGCTCCAAAACAAAACATTGGATCTATCGGTAACTACGCTATCAATACTACTCACGTAACTAACAAGATCTACAAGAAGAATGCACTCAACGTTTGGAACCACGTTGGATCATCGGCTTGGCATGCGGCACTACCTATTATCACAGTTGCTTCTGGTACTACAGTTACCAATGGTCACACTATGCAGATGAACGGTATCCTAATTACTACCGGCGGTACAGCATTATCAGATGTTGCATCAGCAATCGGATCAAATGTAACCAATGTTACTGCCAGTGTAAACAGCACAACAGGAAATCTAGAAATATTCCACAACGGTCAAGCTCTAGGAGATTCAAGTGCAGGTGCAAACACAATTAGATTTGAAGAAGGGTCTGGCCTATTAAGTAGTTTAGGAATAACAGCAGGAACTTTTAATGGTCCTAAATTCCTACAAGACAAACACACTAACAGACCTACTTGGAAAACAGCAGACGAAAACAGAGTAAATGGTTCGGTTTGGTTTAAAACTACTTCTGCAAACTCAGGTGCAAATATTGTAGCAAAACTTTACAGCTCATCAAGTGCATCATTTTCACAAGTATCATCGCCACTACACGCTAACAACCACACAGCTATCTTTAATTTAGATGCCGCTGGCGGTGGAGCGAATTTAACAGCAGGTGACTTATATGTACAATTCAACGTAACTGAAGAGTTCATGACATCAGCGGATGCATCAGATAGTACACCAAATGTAGGTGACTTCCAAGTATTCAGATACGAAGGTGGCACAACGGTAATTGAATCAAAAACAACATTCCCGTCATTCACAGCAGGAGAAACATTCTCAGTACAGGAATCAGTGAAGAATCAACAGGCTTTAGATACCGCGAAAACAGTGACTACGATCTCTGGTGATGGTTCTACATTGGGTGATGCAGAAGATTTCGTTACAGCATTCACAACAGCAGGATTCACGAACCTAACAGCAGAAGTAATCGACTCAGGTGAGAGAAAAGGTGCAATCAGAATCACACACAAACTAGGTGGTGAATTTAGAATGGTTGACACACTAGGTACTCCATTATCTGACGCAGGTTTCAGCGTAACATCTGCACACTCTTATGGAACATTTACAGCGAACAGCACTACGTTGATCGATAACTTGTATGATCTTCCTACAGGAGAAGCATTAGACTCAGCGTCAAATATAGGTATGGTTGCTACTAACTTCAAGAGATTGAGCTACACAGCTAGTACAAATGCACCGACTTCTGAGCCGGCAGATGGAACATTATGGTATGACACTTCAATAGATGAAGCAGATATAATGGCACACAACGGAACAACGTTCATTGGATATGCATCAGCATACTCAAGCACAGATCCAAATGGTCCACAGTTCAGTGCAACAGCACCAACTCTACAATCAGATGGTACTGCACTTGTCAACAATGACTTATGGATTGACACTAGTGATCTAGAGAACTATCCTAAACTTTACAAATACAACACGTCAGCAACTCTAAGTTCAACTAACACATCCAACCAGGTAGCAGTAACTACTTCAGGTGCGGCATGGGAAATAGTTGACAAAGCTGACCAAACAACAGAAGACGGAATTGTGTTTGCGGATGCAAGATGGCAAACTACAGCAGAGAAAAATGCTAATAACAGCATACAGGCCGGCGACGCAAGTTCTATCAAAGACTTGTTGAGCGATGGCTTCTTAGACCCAGATGCTCCAGATCCAGCACTATTCCCACAAGGGATCTTGCTTTGGAACACAAGACGTTCTGGTTACAATGTTAAGGAATACAAAAACAATCACATAACAACAACTGCATATCCTGGTTCAGGATCAACTGGCTTAGGTAACATTAGATTCAGTAACGAAACAGTTGCAGGTTATTTCCCAGACAGATGGGTAACTAAATCAAGCAACAACGCAGACGGCTCTGGATCTTTTGGAAGAAAAGCACAGAGAAAAGTTATTGTTGAACAACTAAAAGCAGAGATCGACACTAACCAAGCAATCAGAGAAGACCAAAGAGGGTTCAATGTGATAGCTACACCTGGTTACCCAGAGTTGATGCAAAACATGATTAACTTAAACACAGACAGAAACAATACAGCTTTTGTAGTAGGTGACACTCCGTTGAGACTAGAGGGTACTTCAACTGCTATACAGAACTATGCTAACAACACAGCGTCGGCACTGGACAACGGTGAAGACGGTTTAGTAAGCTCAAGTGATTTCTTAGGCGTGTTTTATCCTTCAGGGTTAACCACAGACAACACAGGAAAATCAATTGTTGTTCCACCATCACACATGATGTTGAGAACTTTAGCAAACAGCGATAACATAGCTTTCCCATGGTTCGCACCGGCAGGAACAAGAAGAGGTGTTGTTGACAATGCAACTTCAGTTGGTTTTATTAACGCATCATCTGGAGAGTTTGAAACTATATCTGTAACGGAGTCAGTGAGAGATTCTATGCACGAAGTTAAAATCAACCCAATCACTTTCTTCTCAGGAGCAGGTATTGTTAACTTTGGTAATTTAACTAAAACAACGGCAAGTTCAGCCCTTGACAGAATAAACGTTTCAAGATTGGCAGTTTACCTAAGAACACAGTTAGACTCAATCGGAAAACCGTTTATCTTTGAACCAAATGATGAACTAACTAGAAACGAAATAAAACAAGCAATTGAATCGTTCTTGTTAGAACTTGTTGGTCAAAGAGCATTATTTGACTTCCTAGTAGTTTGTGATGACACAAACAACACACCTACAAGGATCGACAGAAACGAACTGTACGTAGATATAGCAATTGAGCCTATCAAATCAGTTGAATTTATTTACATACCGTTGAGAATCAAAAACACAGGAGAAATTGCACAATTAGGGAACTAATTTTGGAATAAATAGGAGAAACAGATGGCAATATCAACTTTATCAAAATTTACAGTACCTTTAGCAAACGATCAAAGTAGTGGTTCACAAGGCCTACTAATGCCTAAACTACAATATCGTTTCAGAGCTATCCTAGAAAATTTTGGAGTATCAACACCAAGATCAGAATTAACCAAACAAGTAATCGATATTACAAGACCTAACTTAACTTTTGACAATGTAACACTAGATGTTTACAACTCAAAAGTGTATGTGGCAGGTAAACACACTTGGGATCCGATAACAATCACATTGAGAGATGATGTAAACAATTCAGTAACTAAACTGGTTGGCGAGCAAATTCAGAAACAATTTGATTTCTTCGAACAGTCAAGTGCGGCATCAGGAATTGATTACAAATTTACAACTAGAATTGAAATGCTAGACGGTGGTAACGGAGCAAGTACTCCAAATGTATTAGAAACATTTGAATTGTATGGCGCTTACGTTGAGAACGTAAACTACAACACACTAGCATACGCAACGTCAGATCCAGCTACGATCACAATGTCAATTAGATACGACAACGCAATCCAAACTCCGACAGGAACTGGAATTGGAACAGCAGTGGCTAGAACAATCGGTACTCTAAGTACTGGTGGTGGACAGTAAGAACAAGTTTAAGTTAGCAATTATAAAGTGGAAAAAGCGTCTTTATAGGCGCTTTTTTTGTGACTATAAATAACACTATGCCAAGCATTAACAACTTCTTAAAAGGTTTTCAAGACGGATTACCGGGTATGAAAGATTACCAACACGCATCTAGATTGTACATAGACGACAACTACAAGCTGATGCCAAAACAGAAGTTTCTATTCCATGTGGTATTTAAAACGGACGAAACACTATTCCAACAAGGTTTCAATCAAGGTGAGAGATACGATTTAAACATGTTGGTCAAGAGTGCCGACTTGCCAAAGTATGACATGAGCATGGAAGAGAAGGTACAGTACAATAAGAAGATGTACACAGCAACCAGAATAGCATATGAACCAGTGAACATAACATTCCACGATGACCACGCAGACACCGTGAATGCTTTTTGGAAGAAGTACTTTGAGTATAACATAGCAGATCCGATTGGTATGAATTCGGACCTTACAATATCAGATACAAAAGACGATTATTATCAAGCTGGAAAAAATAGGACAACAACAAAATTTGGATTAGACACTCCTAAACAGAGAAATAGACCTTATCTACAAGGTATAGAAATTTTTGTACTACACAAAAAAAGATTCACATCAATGACTTTAATTAATCCTGTGATAGGTTCTTTTTCTCATGACAACTTAGACCAAGCAGACGGTACCGGGATATTGCAGAATACAATGCAGATCCTATACGAGACAGTGATATACAAATCAGGCATCATCAATAGCTCTAGTGTGCCAGGATTTGCAACAATCAACTACGACAATTCACCTAGTCCGTTATCAGTGTTAGGTGGTGGAACAAACAGCATATTTGGTCCAGGTGGTGTGGTAGACGGCATAGGATCAGTCATGAGGAATGTTGAGTCTGGCAACATACTGGGTGCGATATTGGGTGCTTCTAACACATACAACAACGCAAAGAAAATTAAAAAGAAAGATGTCAAAGAAGAACTTAAAGGAATTGCAAAAGACGGTATCCTGGAAGTTGGCAAACAAGCAGGATCAATAACAAATCCAGTTTCACAATTTACAGTAGGTACGGCTGTGGCCGCAGGTCTTGTATTGGCGTCAGCGAGAGGTACGGCCGACAACAAGAATCAAGCCAACAATACAGTGATTACAAATCCAACACGAGACACAGTGAACTTTCTAACATCAGACGAAGCATTCAATCTTGTAACAAACGATAAAACAGTGCGAGACGAGATAGCCGCAGGGATCTACTTCAAGGACATAGGTTCACGTAAAAACTTATCTGTATCAGAGTCAGACATTGAGTATGCTGGAGCATCCGACAACGTAAAAAATGTTTATACAAGCAAGGCAGTTACTGATGTACGTAGGTTGTGTACAGAAGGCTATATAAAAATTGAAAGACAAACATTAGACGTTGAAATACAAATAGAGAAACTAGAAATATAATGGCCGAATTTTACACAAACCTACCACCAAAACAAAAAGACGATCTTGATAAAACAATAGAGAAACTGACCACTTCCAACTATGAGACAGAATATCAATTCAACGTTGGCGAGTACGACAGTACTGTGGCATTCTTTGTCAAAAGAAATTTTTCAAGATCCTCGGCAGAATCAACAGCATATGCTATTCTATCACAGGCTAAAATTGACAATATCAAACCACAACAGATCCTAGACCAGCTTACCTATGCCACACCAGCACTGCTATCCGAGTTGATCACGATTATATTAAATGCCAACAGATACAAGTCAAGTAGATTAGGTGTGAGACAAACACTGACAACTAAAGAAACAGTATCTAGAAACATCATAGACTAATGCTTCCTAGATTTGCAAGAGGAAAGTTCTCTCCCAAGAATAGAGAAAAATATGTTGGAACAAAGACTCCAACTTATAGATCTAGTTGGGAACACGCTTTTATGAGATTGTGCGACGAACATCCAAACGTCTACCAATGGGCAAGTGAGTCTATCAAGGTGCCTTATAGACATCCGTTCACAGGCAAATACACTGTGTATGTGCCAGACTTCTTCATAGTCTATCAAGACAAGGAAGGCAAGAAACATGCAGAGATGGTAGAAGTTAAACCTGCTAATCAAACAACCATGGAACGTGCTGGAAAAAGTCTAGCAAAAAAAAAACAGGTTGTAATAAACATGGCAAAGTGGGAGGCGGCAAGTGCCTACGCCAAACAAAGAAGTATCAAGTTTAGAGTAGTGTCAGAAGAACAGTTGTTCCACAACGGTAAACGTAAGTAAATACGAACATGACAAAAAAATTAGAAGATATATTAAATTTACCAAATGTTAAAGAAGCTTTCAAAGAAGTAGATAAAAAAGAAAAAGACAAAAAACTAAAAGATGCAGGACAGAATCCTAGCACAAAAAATCTAGATCCAAAGACACAAGAAAATTTACAGAAGAGCTATGCGGAGTTTGACAAGATCGCGGCATCTCTACCACAGGTAAAAGGACTGGGAGAACTGTCAGATCTAGAGATGGACAAGCTGGCAATAGAAGCAGAAGAGAGCTACAAGAATCTAATGGACCTAGGTATGAACGTGGACTCACGTTACTCAGGACGTATATTTGAAGTTGCAAGTAACTTCCTAAAAAATGCCATAGATGCAAAGAGCTCAAAGATAGACAAGAAGCTTAAAATGGTTGAACTACAGCTAAAGAAATTGAAACTGGACAAAGACGGTAACAAAGACGGTGGTCCAGTAGAGGAAAGCGACGGATTTGTAATATCTGACCGGAACGAATTAATGAAGAAACTACTTAAAAAAGACTAAATATTGCATATGAGCACGTTTAAAGACTACCTAACAGAAGCAGTAAAGTCATATGACTACAAAATAAAGATAGCTGGTGCATCTAAAGACATCGACAAGAATGCGTTAGAAACAGCACTACAAAAATTTGATCTTGCTAGTATGTCAGCAGGTAAGACTACACCAATCATGACACTACCACTTGATTTTCCTGCCTTAAGTAATGAGTCAGTGACGATATTTGACGTTAAAACGAATTATCCAGAGTCACCGAGAGTGATGCACGAATACCTTTCAGACTTACTAAGGATTCCAATGACACACATGGTTGTTAGAAAACCAGGTGAACCTACAGAAGAATATCAAGAAAAAATGCAAGTTAAATCCGAATACGCAAACAAACTGCACGACATAGAGTACAAGGACGCACCTAAAGTAAACTCAGAAGAACTTACAGGCGACACTTACAACATGGGACTATTAAAAGAATTAATGAAAAATAAAACAGATGTTGGTCTAGATAAAAAAGAAAAAACACAAGATACAGCACCAAACGAAGACGACAAGAAAGCAGGTTCACCAATACACACTGGACCAGGACCAGTAAAAGGCAACCCACATCCAGCAACACTACAAGGATTTAAACAGTAAGGAAAATAAGTTATGGAAATGATCGACGTATTACAGAAATTAAGAGAAATTGCAGAAACTAAACCGGAGTTGGTGAAAGACGCTGTCGACAATGTACAAAGAACTAATCCTACAGAAGCAATGAATCCAAAACAACAAGCGGCAATTGCCATTTCGAAAAAAGAAAAAATGGCAGAAGGTGGCATGAAAGATTACTTGCACGACGAAGCAGAGAAATTAACAAGAGCAGAATTTATTAAAAAACATGGTTCAAGTTTAGCCGGTTTTTGGGATTCCATAAATGGTAGCCAAGAAGCAACAGAGGGTAAACTACCAGCTGGCTTGAAAGCATATCAAGATAAAAAAGCAGGCAAAGAAGAAAAAACTGATGAAAAAGAAACAGTAAAAGAAGCAGTACAGATTTCAACAGACTCACCACAAGAAGCATCCATGATGATGCAGATTTTAAAACTAGCAGGTGTACAACAAGTAGACCCATCAATGATGAGCCAAGAGCCAGAAGCAGGTGAAAATCCAGCACACGGTATGCCAGGACACGTTTGTGGAGACAGTGAAGACGATGCTATGGGTTCACAAGAAATGGGCAGAATGAGAGACATGATGACTGCACCCCAAGACGAAAAAGCGGCAGAAACATTCGCAAATGAACCTGACGAAAAAGTTCAGAATGTTGATTCATTGGTGAACAAACACTCAGGTGGATTAAACAGACAGAAAAGTTCTTTCTCAAGAGCAGAACCAGGTGACAATCCAATGACTGCAGAAGACAAGGTCACTGAAGAAGAGTTGGCAAACAGTCTCAGAACACAGTATGAAAATTTCAAAGAAGCATACCATAAAAAAGCAAAGATGGATGAAGCACCAAAACCTGACTTCTTAGACATGGACAAGGACGGCAACAAAAATGAACCTATGAAAAAGGCCGTCAAAGACAAAGAAAAGAAAGAAGCAAAGTAATACTTTTCTCCACTGTAAAACACCATTAAATACTACATCATGGCGTATGTATCATTAGACAGCGACCAAATTAAAAAGGCGCACAAGAAACACAAATACAGCAAGACTCAAGTAGAGCAACTTGAGAAATGTATGGATCCAAAAACAGGTCCTCTGTTCTTTATGAGGTCTTTTATGAAAATACAACATCCTGTAAAAGGTTCTATGCCATTTGAACCATATCCGTATCAAGAGAGATTAATTGAAAGTTACAATGATCATAGATTTTCAATAGCCATGCTACCTAGACAGACAGGTAAAACAACCTGTGCTTCAGGCTTCCTTATTTGGTATGCCATGTTTAGACCAGATTCACAGATACTAATTGCGGCACACAAATACGCAGGTGCATCAGACATCATGTCGAGGGTGCGTTATGCTTATGAGATGTTGCCCAGTTGGATCAAAGCAGGTGTTACACAGTACAACAGAAACAGTATAGAATTTGACAACGGTTCAAAGATATCAGCAACCACAACAACTGAAAACACAGGGCGGGGTATGTCACTTACACTTGTTTATTGTGATGAGTTTGCATTCGTGCAACCACCTGAGAAAGCCAGAGAGTTTTGGACATCGCTATCACCTACACTATCAACTGGTGGTAAGTGCATGATAACAAGCACACCTAACTCAGATGAAGATCAGTTTGCAATGATCTGGAAAGAAGCCAACAAAAGATTTGACGAATATGGCAATGATAAACAAGTAGGAACAAACGGATTCTATGCCATGAAAGCACACTGGTCGGAACACCCAGACAGAGATCAAGTATGGGCAGATGCAGAGAAGGCCAGGATTGGTGAGGAAAGATTCAGAAGAGAACACGAGTGTGAATTCTTAATCTATGACGAAACATTGATCAACAGTATACACCTAGCAGACCTAGAAGCTACTGCACCAATTGAAACTACAGGACAGGTACGTTGGTTCAAACGTCCAACACCAGGAATGACCTACATGGTTTCATTAGACCCTAGCATGGGAACAGGTGGTGACTATGCCGCAATACAAGTTTTTGAATTGCCTACATTTGAACAAGTAGGCGAATGGCATCACAACATGACACCCATGAATCAACAAGTAAGAATATTACAAGGTATCACTAAACATCTACACGACAGCATACTGGAGAAAGATGCTAGTGCCACTCCTCAAATATTTTATTCAATGGAGAACAACTCAATAGGCGAAGCGGCTCTATTAAGAGTCATGGACATAGGTGAGGAACACATACAGGGTATGTTTTTATCAGAACCTATACGTAAAGGACACAGACGTAAGTTTAGAAGAGGATTCAACACAACTGCTAAACATAAAATTGACGCTTGTACAAAATTTAAAGAGCTTATAGAAAACGACAAGATGAAGATACACTCACAGTTACTAATATCAGAACTGAAGGACTTTGTTGCAAGTGGTATGAGTTTCAAAGCCAAACCCGGACAGCACGATGACCTTGTTAGTTCTTGTTTGTTAATGACTCGTATGATGAAGGTATTAGCAGATTTTGACCCAAAAATATTTGAAAAATGGACAGATAGGCAAAGTGAGTTGGCACCAATGCCTATATTTGGATCGTTCTCAGGATAATAAATACACTGTATGAACCCTAAAAATTCACAAGATTTATTCAACAAAATAAGATCACAGTTCTCAAACATTAGATTGGGTGATGAGAATGGTGCCGCTACAGCCGATCCAATGAGTGCTGTATTCTTTGAATTTGATTTTGAAGAGGATGCAGATACATTTGGCTCAGTAAGTATATCGCTAGGCGATGGAGACAGAATGAAAGTTTACTACAACAGGGATTTGGTAAGCAAAATTGATGAGGATAGTAGAGACGAATGGTATGCTTTCCTGAAAGAACTTAAAGACTTTGCTGTTGAGCATCAAATGGGGTTTGATGTGCGTGATATTACAAAAAATAACCTAACGAAGCAGGATTATAATAATCTTGCAGATACGAACAAAACGGTAAATACTGATGAAATGTCAGAAGAACTAGCAAGAATAACAAAATTAGCAGGCGTCACTGAAGGCTTAACGGGCACCTCAAAACGTTCATACGAGAACCTAGAAAAAACAAAATTAATTATAAGACACAAAGGCAAAGTTGACGAAACTGTGCCAGGTGCAAGATCAAGACAGATACAATCATTGTACATCGAAAACGAAGACGGGGAGAGATTCAAATATCCAATGACTCATTTATCGGGTGCTAGAGCAATGATGAGACACGTGTCAAATGGTGGAAGACCACATGACGAGTTTGGACAACATATTGTATCAACATCAGAAGACATAGCAAAATTAAATTCATTCTCACGATATGTTACTAACAAAGATCAATTGAACGATAACGCAGGTGACATCATAGAACAGACTAAATTAAAACTTGAGAATCTAAGAGGTTACATGAAGAACCTTTCTAATCAAACACATTATGAAAACGCAAGTAAAGATTTCAAAACATCAGAAGAACAAGTATTAGACGATGAAACTGTTAACAAAATGAGAGAGAAATTTACAATGACTAATTTAGACAGCAGAGTTGAAGATGCACTACCAATTATAAACAGAATAATGAGTGAGTTGGAAGCACCTAAAGAAGAACAAGTAAACGAATTGGATCCTGGCGATGAACCAATTGATGCGCCTATACAGGCGCCAGTCGATCACGGTGCGGTCGTGCAAAGTTTCTTGAATGATCCTGATCAAAAATTAGTATTAAGGAAAGACGATTCTGCAGACAAGATGTTGAGAGTAACAAAATTCACAAACAAGAATACAATGTTAAGTTCTATACTATCAGACATAGCATCAAGACTATTGACCAAATCAGGCGAGGAAGATAGAGTGGCTAACTTTGCTTCTAGAGTTGCAGACGAAATGGAACAAGAAAATTCAGCAACGTTCAAAGCTACACCCGACTATATCAAGAACAAAAAAATTGCAGTGCAGTTGGCAAAGAGATACATCGACGACTACAAAAAAATGCAATCAGACCCAGAATACGGAAAAGAAGTGAGAATGGAGCCAGGCGAATTTGCACCTAAGAAAGATATCAAAGGTAAAGCAAAAGAGATGGAAGCATTTGAAGGTTGGGTAAGCAACGTTGGTGAAGCAACACAGAAACCTTACGTGTCAATGTACAAAGGAGAAGACGGAAAACAAGTTTACGATGTGCTAGACAAAGACGGGGAGTCAGCGTTCAAGACAGGTGACTACGATGCGGCAAGAGAATACCTATCACAAAACTATAACAAATTAAGAGAATATGCCACAGCACCAAGAGATGAAGAAGACAGAGAAGCTAAACTTAAAGCATTACAAGACTTGCAAATGGATCCAAAACTTAAAGATCCAGAATCAGTACAAGCAATGGTGCAACGTAAAAAAGAATTAATGAAAGAGCCAGTCACGGCAGAAGGCAATGAATTCGCAAACGCAGTTAGAAAAGCAAAAGCGGCAGGAATGAAGTCAGGAGATAAATTTAATGTTGGCGACAAAGAGTACACACTCAAAGATGCTATTGAGATGGCAGGATTACAACTTGAAGAATTTTTCTCAGCAGAAGACAACGAGCCAGACATGGTCATCAGAGATCCAGATGACGAAGCGGATGATAAAGATCAAGAAATAGCTAAAGACCAAGACGAAGCTGAGAAGATCAACACAGAGTTAGATCGAATCAAACAACTAGCTAATATTTAATAAACCTCCACATTACCAATAATAGTAGTAGACAACTGATAAATATAGTTGTATATTATGTACTATATGTCTGATATACATTTAGGCACAACAACAAACATAGGCACACAAGGAGGCTTACATTATGGCATCATTAGCTGAAATAAGAGCGAAGTTAAAATCTCAAGAAGTGAATCGCTCCACTTCCAACACAGGCGGAGACAACGCCATTTATCCACATTGGAATATAGCAGAAGGATCAGAAGTAGTAATTAGATTCTTACCCGATAAGGATACAAACAATACATTTTTCTGGACTGAAAGAAACATGATCAAATTACCTTTCGCAGGTATTAAAGGTCAGACTGATTCTAGACCAGTGCAGGTACAAGTACCGTGCATGGAGATGTATGGCAAAACTTGCCCAGTACTAACGGAAGTTAGACCATGGTTCAAAGACAAGAGCATGGAAGATATGGGCAGAAAATATTGGAAAAAGAAAAGTTACATTTTCCAAGGTTTTGTTACAACGAATCCATTAGCAGAAGATTCAACACCTGAGAATCCAATCAGAAGATTTATTATTGGACCTCAGATCTTTAACATCATTAGAGGAGCATTGATGGATCCAGAGATGGAAGAAATGCCTACTGATTATGTAAAAGGTGTTGACTTTAGGATCAATAAAACTACCAAAGGTGGTTATGCTGATTACTCAACATCA
>Ga0209710_1001984_pt1 | contig 14726 bp, 13 predicted proteins | sample ArcticOcean_MG_C_5_FD_187436 | JGI IMG/M metagenome (GOLD analysis project Ga0209710, IMG submission 187436) | Marine microbial communities from western Arctic Ocean - ArcticOcean_MG_CB4_138 (SPAdes) (version 2) | ecosystem: Environmental > Aquatic > Marine > Oceanic | place: Arctic Ocean...
TAAATTTACTGAAAGCAGAAAGTATTGCAGATTTAATTTCAGCAGAAACTGAAATTCAAAGACAGCAAGCAATAAAAATTATGAATGGAAAATCTGCAGATAAATTTAATGGCTTAAGAGATAAACTTTTAAAAATTTTATCACATGTTGAAGCAAAAATAGATTTTCCAGATGAAGATCTGCCCGAAGATATTTTGAAAAATATAAAAAAAATTTCTAATGAAGTAATTTTAAATATAAAAAAAATTTTAAATGATCAGAAAGTTGGTGAAAGAATTAGAGAAGGTTTTAAGATTGCAATCATAGGGCCAACCAATGCTGGAAAATCTAGTTTACTAAATCACCTTTCAAATAGAGATGTAGCAATCGTTTCAGAAATAGCTGGAACCACAAGAGATGTAATCGAGACGCATTTAAATATTGATGGTTATCCAGTTGTGGTTTCTGACACTGCAGGAATTAGAAATTCTAAAAATGAAATAGAAAAAAAAGGAATAAAATTAGCACTTGATAAAGCAGAAAATGCAGACTTAAAGTTAATCGTTATAGACGTTAAAAGCATTGATTTTAAAGGAGTTTTGAAGGAGTTGATGGATGAAAATGCAATACTTGTAGTTAATAAATCTGATCTTCTAAAAGAAGATTTAAATTCTGAAATAAAAAATTATGAACATGTTTTAATTTCAGTAAAAAATAATCTCAACTTAGAAGATTTAATTTTAAAGATTAAAAACAAATTAAAAAATAAATTTATCACAAGTGAAGACACTTTAATTACTCGTGAAAGGCACAGACAACACCTTGAACAAAGCTTAAATTATTTGAAAAACTTTGAAGAAAAAAATGAAGCTGAAGACTTTGATAAAGCCGCAGAAGATCTTCGTTTAGCAACACGACATTTAGGAATGATTGTTGGAAAAGTAGATGTTGAAGAGATATTAGGTAGCATTTTCAACGATTTTTGCATCGGTAAATAATCAATATTTAAAGGGTTTTTTTAGCTAATTTTCTCTATTTTACTTGATAACCATAACTAATTCGCAATTTTAATCATTAAAACATAGCCGCAATTATCTTAATAAATTTTCTTAAAAAATACTGTCTGCTTGTAAAAATTAATATCGGTTATAAATTTAGCTTATGAAAAATGATTTATCATTTGAGGTAGTGGTTATTGGAGGTGGACATGCTGGTTGTGAAGCTGCGGCAGCGTCTGCACGTCTTGGAGTTAACACTGCCCTATTCACACACAAAATTGAGACCATAGGAGAGATGTCCTGTAACCCAGCGATAGGTGGTCTCGGTAAAGGTCATCTAGTTAGAGAGATAGATGCTTTAGATGGTGTGATGGGAGAGGTTGCTGATAAATCAGGTATACAATTTAGATTATTAAATAGAAGTAGAGGGCCTGCAGTTCAAGGACCCAGAACACAATCAGATAGATCATTATATCGTAAATATATGCAAGAAAAATTATTAAACTATTGTAATTTAAGCATTTTTTCTGATCCGGTAATAAGATTTATTTTTAATAAAAACACTATAAGTGGTTTTGAAACAAAGTCAGGCAAAAAAATTTTATGTGGTAAGCTAATCTTAACAACAGGCACATTTTTGAATGGTTTGATTCATATTGGTGATGAGAGAACACCTGCTGGAAGGTTTGATGAGAAGCCATCAACAGGGTTAAGTGAACAACTTGAAAAATATGATTTTAAAATAGGAAGACTTAAGACAGGGACTCCACCAAGGCTTGATGCTAGAACAATTAAGTATGATAATTTAGAAGAACAGTTTGCGGATGATGAGCCTTATTTTTTTTCTTTCTTAACTAAGAAAAATTCAAATAAACAAGTTTCATGTCGGATGACTTATACGAATGAAAAAGTTCATAAGATAATTCAAAAAAATCTAAAAAGAAGTGCTATGTACTCAGGCAGCATACAGGGGGTTGGCCCAAGATATTGTCCTTCAATAGAGGATAAGATAGTAAAGTTTACAGATAAGGACCGTCACCAGATATATTTAGAGCCTGAGGGACTAAATGACCACACAATATACCCAAATGGAATATCCACTTCATTGCCTGAAGATGTACAGCAAGAAATATGTAACAATATCAACGGTTTAGAAAATGTTAAAATAATTAGACCAGGTTATGCTATAGAATATGACTATATTGATCCCAGAGAACTATTTTTAACTCTTGAGACTAAAAAAATTCAAAATTTATACCTAGCTGGACAAATTAATGGGACGACTGGTTATGAGGAAGCAGCTGCTCAAGGGTTAATTGCAGGAATTAATGCTGCTTTATCTTTTAAGAAGGAAGAGCCATTTATTTTAGACAGATCAGATGCGTATATCGGAGTTATGATAGATGATTTAGTAACAAAGGGTGTTGCCGAACCATATAGAATGTTTACCTCAAGAGCAGAATATAGACTAAGTTTGAGAGCAGATAATGCAGACCAAAGGTTAACAAACAAAGGAATTGAAATTGGATTAATATCAAAAGAAAGAGAAGATATTTTTAAAGATAAAGAAAAAAAATTAGGAATAATATCTAAAATAATGTCTGAATCATCAATATCCCCAACAAAAATAAAAATTTTTGATATTAAAATTGCAAAAGATGGTATTTTAAGAAAATCCAATGAAATATTAACTCAAAAAGGGGTTGATATGAAAAAAATAAGAGAAATTTGGCCCGATATTCCTTTCTTTGATGAAAAAATAGATGAACAAATTGAAATAAATGCTCATTACAGGGGATACCTTAAAAAACAAAAAGCAGATATATTAGCATTTAAAAGAGATGAAAATTTAGTTATACCTGAAAAAGTTAATTATGATGATCTTTCTGGACTATCAAATGAGGTAAAAGCTAAATTTAAACAAATAAAACCAAAAACCATGGGACAAGCATTAAGAATTGATGGAATAACTCCAGCTGCTGTATATATTTTGTTGTCACATGTAAAAAGAAAGTCTATTAAGCTTATAGCTTAATGGAGGAAATTTTTAAAAAATATCTACTACTAAAAGACCAAAATGTTCCACGTGAAACATTAATTGAGTTTGAGTTATTCACATCTATGTTAAAGAAAAAAAATGAAGAAATTAACATAATAAGTAAAGAAACAGCAAAAAATGAAGTAATTAGAGAGCGTCATATAATTGATTCTTCACAAATTATTGAATTTGTTGATTTAAATAGTAATGTAATAACAGATATTGGTTCAGGTGGTGGTATGCCGGGTATAATTATATCAATTATGATTAAAAATATGAAAAATTCAGCAAAAGTTCATTTATATGAAAAAAGTCATCATAAGAGTTCTTTTTTAAGAAAAGTATCTAGAGATTTAAAATTAAATACTGAAGTTAAGCAAGAAAATATTTTTGAGGCACAAAATTTAGAGTCGGATACAATAATGGCAAGGGCTTTTAAACCTTTACCAATAATTTTAGATTTAGTTTATAAAAATTTTAGTAGTTACAAAAATTTAATTGTCTTCATGGGAAAAAATGGAGAAAAAGTTTTAGAAGAAGCTTTAATAAATTGGAATTTTGATTTTGAAAAGAAAAAAAGTATTACAAGTGAAGATTCATTTTTGTTAAATATAAAAAACATTAAAAAAAAACATTAAAAAAATAAATGCAAATTATTTCTGTGATAAATCAAAAGGGTGGGGTTGGAAAAACAACAACAGTAATTAATCTTGCAGCAGGTTTAGCCCAACATGAAAAAAAAGTTTTAGTAATTGACCTGGATCCACAAGGGAACGCTACCACAGGACTGGGTCTATCCAATTTAGAAAGTTCAACTGAAACTATCTATGGAGTATTGAATGGTACAAAGACTATTTCTGATGTGATTAAAAAAACTAAGTACAAAAATTTAGATATTATTACTTCGAATGTAGATTTATCTGGCCTTGAGGTTGAGACAGCTGATGATAGCATGAGAGCCTTCATTTTAAAACGCGAATTAACCTCTTATTTAAATAATTCTAGAGCAACCTATGATTATGTACTTATAGACTGCCCACCATCTCTAAGCTTGCTTACAGTCATGGCTCTAGTGTCTTCTCACTCACTATTAGTCCCATTACAGACTGAATTTTTTGCTTTAGAAGGTTTGACCCAGTTAATGAAAACCATAGAACGAATAAAAGTTAATTTAAATCCTGAATTAAAAATTAGAGGCATACTTTTAACAATGTTTGATAAAAGAAACAGGCTATCTACACAGGTAGAAAAAGAAGCAAGAGACTATTTTAATGAAAAAGTTTATTTAACAGTGATACCAAGAAACGTCAGGCTGTCTGAAGCACCATCTCATGGCATGCCAGTTTTAATGTATGACAAATCTTGTCCAGGCAGTAAATCATATTTTAACTTTACAGATGAATTTATTAATCAAGAACAAAAAATAGGGAGCGCTGCATAATGGATACAAATAAAATAAAAAAAGGTTTAGGTAGAGGCTTGTCATCTTTAATAGGCGAAACAAAAGCAGAAATAAACATTAATAAAGTTTCTATAAGTGATCTCGTGAGTAATAAATTTCAACCAAGAAAAACATTTGATGAGGATAGTTTACAAGATTTAACAAACTCAATAAAAGAGAGAGGCATTATACAGCCAATTATTGTTAGAAAATCTAGTGATGACAGTTCAAAGTATGAAATAATTGCAGGAGAGAGAAGGTGGCTATCAGCACAAAAAGCAGGTTTGCATGAAGTTCCAGTTGTTGTTGCTGATGTAGACGATTTAAAATCTTTAGAGTTTGCTATTGTTGAGAATGTTCAAAGAAATGATTTAAATGCAGTAGAAGAAGCGCAAGGTTATCAGCGCCTTATTGATGAGTTTTCTTATGATCAAGAAAAAGTAGCAAAATTTATTGGAAAAAGTAGAAGTCATATTGCTAATTTTTTAAGACTATTAAACTTACCTGAAGCAGTTTTAAAGTTAATTGAAACTCAAAAATTAACACACGGACATGCTAAAATTTTAGTAGGTCTGGATAATGCAGAGTTTGTTGCAAATAAAATAATTGAAAAAAATCTTTCAGTTAGACAGTCAGAAAATTTTGTTAGAATGTTTAAGACTAAAAAACACTCTCTCAAGCCCTTAAAAGATACAAATTTGCAAGCCCTAGAGAGTTCAATTAGAGAAAAAATTGGTCTTAATGTTTTAATTAAAAATAAAAAAAATAATTCAGGATCTTTATTATTAGAATATAAAGATTTAGACCAACTAAATAAAATAATTGAAATAATAAAATCTAACTATTAGCTTTTCTTGAATTGTTGATTATAAAATCTGATAATATATTCTTCCCGACACTGGAGTTCTTTTTAATTAATAACTCAATTTCATTAGTTTTATAAATTAAATTTTTTAAATGATCTTTCTTCCAGGCATTTATTTGTTGAGTAACCAGCGGCTTATCTTTCCAGAAAATTGGTGGCTTACATGCAGAAATTGCTTGTTCAATGGTGCTTTTTTCATCAACTATTTCACAAATTTTAACTAATCTTTTGAGTTTTGCTAATAAAGTTCTAATAATTATAATATTATCTTCTTCCGAATAATTATTTTCACTCAAAATAGTGACAGTTTTCCTAGTGTTTTTAGCTAGTGAGTGATCCACGAGTTCCGAAGCACTATAGTTATCCGCAAGGTTAGTTAGCTTAATTATTTCTTCAATATTCAAATTTTTTTTGTTTAATGAAAAACTTTCAATCTTTTTTAATTCATTATTCAAATTTTTTCTGTCACCCCTGCTTCTTTCTACCAAGATATTAATTAATTGTTGGGATATTGGTATTCTTTTATTTTTAAAAAAAAGACTAATAATAGAGTTTAAAGTTTGATTGTTATCTTCATAAAATGGGACACATACAATTGACTTTTCTTTTTCGAAGAGTTTTCGTAAAGTAGATTTCTTCTCTAAATTTTTTGAATTTAAAATAATTTGTATATCTTCTAGGTTTTTTTCCATCAAGTCTTCTATAGTCGTTCTAATTTTTTCTGTAGCCCTATTTATGATTATAAGTTTTTTATTATCAAAAAAAGATTTTGTTAGAACGCTATTAAAAAAACTTTCGATATTATCTAGAATTTCTTTTTCTTCATATCTTTGAATTTTATCTTGATAGTTTTTCTCAAATAAATTTTTGATAGTTTCATCTTTTAGGCCTTCATTTTCACCATAAAATAAGTAAAACTTGTGACTATTTAGTCTTATTTTACTTAACTCAAATGATTTATATATCATTTAATATTACCAAGTTTAAAAATCAATTTTTCTGCAATAGTATCAGCTAAATTTTTTTTAATTTCTGTTTCATAACTCTTTAATTCAAATTTATTAGAATTATTACCGTAACTAAAAGTTTCTGTAATAATAAAATTATTTTTTAATTTATCTTTATTAAATACATCTATATTTACAATTGCATTAATTTTAAAATTTGTACTATCACCAGCAACATTTTTTGCTAAAATTATTTTTTCTGAAGTGCTTGTGATTTTTAATGTAAAGTTTATATCTTTTGTTTCTCGAGTATAATTATTCAGTTTTTGTTTTAATTTTAAATTAATCTCTCTATTTCCAAAAAAACTTAATTTACTTATAGAAAAATTATAGTTTTTGGTATTTTTTACAGAATATATAGCCTCATAACCACAAGACGATAAGAATATTAAAAGTATAAATGTAAATATTTTTTTTCCCATTTTATATTATAATATTAATAAGTCGATTGGGTACAAAAATAGATTTTTTAATTTTTTGTTGTCTAAAAAATTTTTCAATTTCTGCATTTATTTTAATAATTTCTATAATATCATTTTCGATCATATCTCTTTTTATGTTTAAAATAGCCCTTTTTTTACCATTTATCTGCACAACAAAATTAACTTTTTCTTCAATTAAATCTTCTTCAGCAACTACAGGCCAATTTATTTGATTTTCATTAATAATGTTTAAACACTCATTTGAAAAATGTGGAATAAATGGATTCATTAAAATTAAAATTTTTGTATAGTTTTCAATTAAAACTTCTTTTTTAATAGGTTTATCAATCTCTTTGATTAAAAAATTATACATTTCATAAAAGTTTGCGATGATTACGTTATAGTGAAATTTTTCTAAGCTTTGTGTTATTTTGTGAACTAACTGGTTGGTGAATCTGGTTAAATTATCTCCATTATCAATCTTTTCCTCATTATTTTTAATTTTATCTAAAATTTTATTATTTAATGTCCATAGTTTTTGAACAAATTTAAAAGATGCCAGCATACCTTGGTCAGACCATTGGACATCTTTTTCTGGAGGACTATCAGATAAAATAAACAATCTAACTGAGTCAGCTCCATAATTTTTGATAATACTTTCTGGGTCTATGGTATTTTTTTTTGATTTTGACATGGATTCTGTTGGCCCAACAATTATTTTTTCAGAAGTGTTATCTTTTTTATAAAACTCCCTACCATCTTCTGAAGTTACTTCTTCAGGACTTAACCATGCATTTGTTTGATCTTTATAAGTTTCGTGACAAACCATACCTTGTGTAAATAATCCATCAAATGGCTCTTTTAATTTAAAATTATCATTTTTATAAGAGAGTGCTTGCATAAAAAACCTAGAATATAATAAATGTAAAATGGCATGTTCAACACCCCCAATATATTGATCAACTGGCATCCAATAATTAGCTTCTTCTTGAGTAAATCCATGATCTAAATTATGAGGTGAGCAAAACCTTAAGAAATACCAAGAAGAATCCACAAAAGTATCCAATGTATCGGTTTCTCTTCTATATTTTTTGCCATCTAAGATAAAGAATTTCCAGCTATCTTCTGAGTCTAATGGGTTTCCTGTGTTACTTAATTTTTCAATCTCTGGAAGTTTAACTGGCAACATATCTCTTGGAATTTTAATAGGCTGATCATTTTCATCATAGGCCATTGGAATGGGACAACCCCAATATCTCTGTCTTGATATACCCCAATCTTTTAATCGATAATTAGTTTTTTTTGTCCCTAGATTATTCTTTTCAAGAAATTCTATAGTCTTAATAATAGATTCATTTGGAGCTTTTAAACCATCAAGGAAATTTGAATTATAAAGATATCCTTCACCTGTATAAGCTTCATTATTTATTTCAAAATCTTTATCTCTTTCAGGTTTAACAACTGGAGTAACCTTTAAATCATATTTTTTTGCAAAATCTAAATCTCTTTGATCATGAGCAGGACAACCAAAAACAGCACCCAGTCCATAGTCCATTAACACAAAGTTTGCAAAATAAACTGGAACCTTCATATTTTCATCTAATGGATTGATCGCAACTAGATCTGTTTTAAAACCAAGTTTTTCTGCAGAAGCAATAGATTCTTCAGTAGTACCTGTTTTAGAACATTCTTCTCTAAATTTTCGAAACTCTTTGTCTTCTTCGTAATGTTTTGCTAAAGGGTGATCAGTTGAAAGAGCAAGGAATGAAAAACCAAATAAAGTGTCAGGCCTTGTTGTATAACACTTAATACTTTCAATAGGTTTTTCACTTTCAATTTTAAATTCAACTTCACAACCAAAAGATTTACCTATCCAGTTCTTCTGCATCACCTTTACTTTTTTTGGCCAATGCTCTAGCGTATCTAAACCTTGTAAAAGCTCTTCTGAAAATTTTGAAATGTTGAAAAACCATTGATTTAACTTCTTCCTTTCAACAATGGCACCTGACCTCCAACCTTTGCCATCTATCACCTGTTCATTTGCAAGTACTGTTTGATCAACGGGATCCCAATTAACATAATTTTCTTTTCTGTAAACTAACCCCTTATCATACAGTTCTAAAAAAAATTCTTGTTGATGCTTATAATATTCTGGTGAGCAGGTTGAGATTTCTTTATCCCAATCAATTGATAAACCAAGTTTCTTTAGTTGAGATCTCATTGTTTTGATATTTGATTCTGTCCAAGTCTTGGGATCCAAATTATTTTGTCTTGCCGCATTTTCTGCGGGCATACCAAACGAGTCCCAGCCCATCGGATGAAGAACATTATAGCCTTGCAAAGCTTTAAATCGTGCTAACACATCTCCGATTGTGTAATTTCTAACATGCCCCATGTGGATTTTTCCAGAGGGGTAAGGAAACATTTCTAGACAATAAAATTTTTTTTTAGTCTTATCTACTTTGGTTGAAAAAACTTTATTTTCTTGCCAAAGTTTTTGCCATTTGTCTTCTACAATTTTGAAATTATATCTTTCCACAAAATTAAATTAAATTTGAAATACTATTTTTTTTTTTTAATTTTTTCTTTATCTTCTTTATTGTAAATCGTTGCTTTTTTTAGTATCTCTTTTTTTAATTCAGCAACCAAAACTTCACTAGAGTCTGTGAATTTACAATCAAAAGAACTATTATTACATGTTCTATTAAATATTTTTATATCAAGTGCATCCGACCTAACCTCGTTGGTTAAAAATCTTATTGAAATTTTAATACTTTTTTTTGGATTGTTATTTTCTGAATACCAATCTGTTATAATCATGCCACCACTATAGTTGACAGAAGAAAGTGGCATAAAATCAATTACATCTAATGATGCTTTCCACAGCCCATTAGAACTTGCAAATTGAAAATCTCCCCCAGCTCTTCTATTAGAGTCAAATACCTTGAAACTTCTTCCTTCTTCTATATTTTTCTGAGCTCTATCACTAGCTTTTGTAGGAGTTTTTCTAGCATCAACAGGTTTGTATAATCCACAACCAAAGATATTTAAAAGTAATGAGGTAAAAAGAATTATTTTTATAAATTTCATCATTTTTTTAAGTATCATTAAATATACAGGTAATTAACACACTTATTATTGTTATTAAAAGCAATTATGGTGTGATATTTATGCAACATTATCTAAAAAAACATCTTGAAATATCGTAAAAAATCCAAAAATAACAATAATAGACTAAAAGACACTCATTATTAATATTAATAATAAATTAACAAAGGAAAAAACATGAACATAAAAAAAATTGGCCTTACGGCCTTAGCTGGTTCGCTTGTTGCAATGTCAGCAGCTGTAGCTGGTGAATTAGCAGTAAGTGGAAGTGCTAAACTTTCATACACTGGAAAAGGTGGAAATGAAGATTCAACTGTTACTGGATCAGGTTTTGGTATGCAAGAAAACATTGGCTTCAATGGTTCGGGAGAAATGGAAAATGGAATGACTGTTTCATTAAGCCATACACTTCACTCCGATGCTGCTGGTGCTTCAACTTCATCAATAACACTTGATATGGGTTCAGCGGGTGTATTAACGTTTGCTGAAGGTACATCAGGAATTGGTATTTCTGCAATTGATGATGTGATGCCAACTGCTGAAGAAGAGGTAAGTAATGGTTTAGGTATAGCTATTGCTGATTCTGCAACAGGTGTTGCTCAAGCTGGTAATACTTATGAAGCTAACATGGGTAAAACTGGTTTCAATTACGCATATTCTATGGATATGGGAAGTATTGTACTTGGATATTCACCAAAAAACACGTCTGCTAGAGTAGACGATGGTGGAACTTCTGGTGCTGGTGCTGCAACAGAATCTGGTAAATCAGTACATGTTGTTCTTGATTCATTAGTAGATGGTCTAACTGTTTACGCTGGAACTGCTAACAATGGTGTTGATGATCATGATACAGCTGCATTAAAATATTCTGCTGGTCCAGTAACTGTTGGTTACCAATGGTCTGAAATCGATAGAGAAGCTGCTAACTCTGGTTCTGCTGCTGATTCTGAAAGAACACAAGCAAGTATTGCTTTTGCAATAAACGATGACTTGTCTGTATCTTACGGAGTGATTGAAACTGATATAACTGGTCAAGCTAAAGATGAAGAACTATCAGGATTTTCAGTAGGTTATTCAATGGGTGGTATGACTATTAATGCACACAGAAACGAAGGTGAAAATATGGGTGGTGCAGCTAGTAACGAGTCAGAGCACACAGAGATTTCTATATCTTTTGCATTCTAATTAAAGATATATAATTTATTTAAAAGGCCCTCTAAAAGAGGGCCTTTTTTTTAACTAAATTTTCTTCAGAAAATTTAAATATTTTAAATAATTATCACTTAATTTAATTGAAGATTTATAAATAGGTTTTCTAGCTTGAGAAATACTCACAGTCTTAATACCAGTATCATTTTTAGTATGATCAATACAATTATCTTGCCAATCTAAATTGCAAAAGCTTATTATTTTTTTTGTCTCATCTAATTGATTATTAATTAAATTTTCATATTCACAATTATAAATCTGATTTGGCAGCTTATTATTCCAAAAACTTATTAACTTTTCATATTCTTTTATAAATTGGACCAAAGTCTCTTCATTGTAGCTCCATGGCAAATGTCCACCATCAAAATAATTTTTGTAAATTGATAAACCAACATCTCTCAAATTCCTTTTACAATGAATTATTTTAGATTGTGGAAAAAATAATTTTATAAAACCAATCCACATAAAATTTAATGGAAGTTTGTCTAATATAATTTTGCTATCAAATTGATTAAATAGTTTTTCCACTTCATTCGAAAATTTTTGAACAAAAATATTATTATGATAATCCTTATCTCTAAAAATTTTTTTTAAAAAAATTGTATCTTTAATTTTACTTTTAAAAATATTAGATATGATAGGTAGTTCACCTGCACCATAAACTTCTGAATGAGAAGAAACAATTTGATGCATTAAAGTTGTTCCAGATCTAGGTAATCCCACAATAAAAATTAAATTAGGTTTTGCCTGAGGATATAAATCTTTAAATTGAAAATTTTTGAATTTATCTTTAATTATATTAAATGTTTGTAATTCATTTTCAAAATTATAATTATCAAATAATTTATATTGAGATTTGTTTGCATTTATAAAATACTTCGATGACTCTGAATAATTTTTAATATCTGAGTATGATTTTGCGATAGCGAAATTTAAAAAAACAATGTTTTGATCATTAAGACTAAGTTTTAATTTTTTAATCATTTCATTTCTATGATTGTCATTTTCTTCATAATTATGAATACCACTGTACATAAAATCTGCTTTAGTATTTCTTGGAAAATTATTATTAATTTCATTTAAAATTTTTTTTGACGCTTCAAATTCTGCATCTATTTGATATGCGCCAGCTAAATTAATAAGTAATGTTTCATTAAATTTATCGATTTTGTAAGCTTTGTTATAATATTCTATGGCTTCTTTATTTTGATTTAAATCTCTTTTTAAATTTCCATAATTACACAATATATTAAAATCATCAGCCTTAATTTTTAAACCTTTTTTTAAATAATGATTAGCTTCTTCAAATCTGGACATAAACCTATAAAGTGCACCAAGATTACAGATGATGCTTAGATTGTCAGGAAAAATTTCTAATCCTTTTTTTAAAGTTTTTTCAGCGTTCAAATTTTGTCCTAGCTGTCTATAGGACAGACCAATATAATTATAAAATGGAACTTGATTAGGTCCTTTTTTAAGAAGTCTTTTTGTTTTTTCAATTACCTTTTCAAATTTTTGTTCAAGAAAGTATTTTTGGATTTTTACCAGTTCGGATCTGACATAATTCATATCAATATTATTTTTCATACAAGACGTCTTAGAAATTTTGAAAAAAACTTATTCCAGCAACATTTTTAATTTTTAACATTTTTATTTTTTTAATATTGTTCTTATTTATACCACCAAGACAAGCTATTTCTTTTAAGGCAATGTTTTTTAGTTTTAAAAATTTATAAATACCTAAGTAAAATCTATTCTTTTCTGTAAAAAAAATAGGAGAGATAAATATTTTTTTCACTTGCTGTCTTTCTTTTATTCTTATTTCTTTCAAATTGTGTGCAGAACCCAATAAAGAAAAATTTGTTTTTAATGAAAAAGAATTATGACAAATACTTTTATTAAATGATGGAATATATCCTCCATCAAGCCTCAATTTGATAGCAAGCTTTATGTTGTTGCTTAAGTAAAATTTTATCTTTTTTAATTTGCAAATTTTTTTAATTTCTAGAATTTCTTTTTTATTAATTTTAATGTCATAATTTCTATATATTATAGAGATATTTTTTGATAACGTACTTATGAAATGTTTATCAAGCTTATCAATAAAACAATAAAACTTTAAATTTTTAAGATGCACAACATTATTAATAACTTAAAAAAAATTCAAAACCAAATAAAGGATGGTATCAATGCTAAATTAATTAATATGCCAACAATTATTGCGGTTAGCAAAACATTTGAAATGAGTAAAATACTTCCCTTAATAGAATATGGGCATGTTCATTTTGGTGAAAATAAAATTCAAGAAAGTCTAAATAAATGGCCTAAAATAAAACAACAATATCCTAATTTAAAACTTCATATGCTTGGTAAAATTCAAACCAATAAATCAAAACATTTATTTCCTTTATTTGATTATATTCATTCGTTGGATAATTTGAAATTAGCAAAAACAATTTCAAAATTACAAAAAAAAGAAAAAGTTAAGCCAAAAATTTTTATCCAAGTAAATATAGGAAATGAAATTCAAAAAAATGGAATTGAACTAGAAAATTTAAATTCATTTTATAATGAATGTAGTAATAATTTAGGATTAGATATAATTGGATTTATGTGTTTGCCGCCTTCAAATAAAAACCCCTCTAAATATTTTAAACTAATGGAAGACCTAATTTCCCAATATAATTTAAATGATTTAAGCATGGGGATGTCGGGAGATTATTTAGAAGCTATTAGATATAAATCTACTTACTTGAGAATTGGATCTAGTATATTTGGTTCTAGAAATTAACATATTTTAATATACGTATTTTTTTTTATAATTTTGAGAAGAATTCCAAAGTCATTTTTATTTATTGCTATACAACCAGCAGTTGCTTTGTAATTTTTTGTTAGATGTATAAATATTGCACTGCCTTTATTTTTTTGAATTTTTTGTCTATTATAATCAAGTGTAATGACTAAATTATATTTATAATCATTTCTAAACATTTTCTCATAGGTAATTTTTTTACTAATTTGAGTTAATCTATTGTAAAAAATACTTGTACTATCATTGCACCAAACCATTCTATTATTTATCTTTTCAGATTTTAAGTCACATTTTTTAAAATTAACCCTATCTTTTCTATAGTATAATTTTTCTAATTTAAAAATCCCCTTTGGAGTACAAAAATCACCCTCAATTTTTTTATTTGAAAGGCCATTTTTGCCAATCGCACATCTAAATTGAAATTCATCTACTACAAGTGTATGTTTATTTTTTAAATAAATTATCATAATTCGTATGTTAAAAAACCAGCTTTGTGTAACTAATTCAAAAATTTTACATGAAATTTTATATGAAATAAAGAAAGAATTAAATTTTGATCTAATATTTCATGATGACCTTGTTAAGGAAAAAATAATTAATATTGATAAAGAAAACTTTAAAAATGTAATTTTTTTAGTAATCAATAATTTGAAAATTAATTCAAAAGAACAAATTGAATCTAGTAGAATTTTAAATTTAGAAAAGCTACCAATTAAAATTTTAAAATTGATCGAAAAAATAAATATTTTTTTTTTAAGGGTTAATTTTAAGTCACAATCTAATATTTTTATTAAAAGCTATGAATTAAATTTAAATTCTCGAATAATTTCAAAAAATAAAAAAATTT
>Ga0209710_1001990_pt1 | contig 14703 bp, 20 predicted proteins | sample ArcticOcean_MG_C_5_FD_187436 | JGI IMG/M metagenome (GOLD analysis project Ga0209710, IMG submission 187436) | Marine microbial communities from western Arctic Ocean - ArcticOcean_MG_CB4_138 (SPAdes) (version 2) | ecosystem: Environmental > Aquatic > Marine > Oceanic | place: Arctic Ocean...
GTCTACGCCGTGCAGTTGAAATTGCTGCTCGTGCTAACTATAGGCAGACTTGTGTTAACCTACGTGATGGTATCTTGCAAGAGGCGTGGCACATGAATAACGACTTCTTGCGTCTGTGTGGTGTAGGCTTAACTGGTATTGCTACACGGCCAGACCTACAGGCTTATGACTACGCAGAGTTACAGAGGACAGCGACATCAGCAGCTTATTCAATGGCAGATGAACTTGGTACACCTAGGCCTAAGAACATAACCACTGTTAAGCCAAGCGGTACGCTAAGTAAGATTATGGATACCACTGAGGGTGTGCACAAGCCATTAGGTAAGTACATCATTAACAATGTGGTCTTCAGTAAGTTTGATTTAGTTGTTCCCAAATTGCGTGGTGCTGGCTACAAAGTGTTTGACCACCCATTTGATAAAGAAAGTGTGTTAGTTGCGTTGCCAGTTAAGTGGGATACAGTCGAGTTTGATGTACATAACGGTATGGAGGTTAACCTTGAGAGTGCATTTGAGCAACTAGAGCGATACAAGATGTTGATGACGAACTGGTGTCAACAAAACGTGTCAGCAACCATTAGTTATGATGTAAATGAAGTACCTGTTATTGTTGATTGGTTACTGGAGAATTGGGATAACTATGTTGGTGTGTCTTTCTTATTCCGCAATGACCCAACAAAGACTGCTGCCGATTTAGGTTACCCGTACTTGCCGCAAGAGGTTGTAACCAAAGAGGCATTTGAGAAGTATGTAGCCAACATTGTTGACTTTGAGTTAGATGAGACAACTGTATCAGATACACTAGATGATGATTGTGCTACCGGCGCATGTCCAATTCGTTAAGGAGTAAGTATGGCAACACGTAGAAAGCAGACAGTCGAAACCGAACCAGCTAAACCGCAACATGGGTTAAAGATGCGGCTAGAGGATATGATGACAGTCCAACCTAAGACGGACAAACAAAGGGAGTTCTTTGACGCATACCAACAAGGCCACTATTTTGGTGCTTTGTCTGGTGTGGCTGGTACTGGTAAAACATACATAGCATTCTACAAGGCATTAGAGGAGGTCATGGATAGAACCAAACCTTATGCCAAGTTAGTTATTATCCGGTCAAGTGTGCAGGGTCGTGAGATGGGACACTTGCCGGGTGATGCTGATGAAAAGATGAGTATGTTTACTGAGCCGTATAAGCAGATAGCAGCGGAGATGTTTAAACGAAAGGATGCTTGGGATAGATTGGTAGAACAAGGTTATGTTGAGTTCTTGTCTACATCGTTTATCCGTGGCACTACGTTTAACAATGCCATCGTTATCTTGGATGAGAGCCAAAACTGTACTATGCACGAGTTGGACACCATCATCACCCGTATCGGCCATGCAAGTAAGTTCTTCTTGTGCGGTGACTACAGGCAGGTTGACCTGAGAAAGCGTGATGACCGTAGTGGCCTTCTTGACTTCTTACAGATATTGCGTAACATGGGTGAGTTCACAGAGATTGAGTTTGGCATTGACGACATTGTGAGGAGTAGTTTGGTTAAGAACTACATCATCGCTAAGACTAAGTGGGAGGATGGTAATGTTTAATATAACAATGAGGTTAGGTATTGGCTTTGATATAGAATCCAGTGAAAGCACTTGTTACATCATAGAGGTTGAAGATGATGAAGGTAACGGTGGGTCATATATCGCTGCCTTTGAGGGGTTGACAGTAAGTATCCCCTTCTTTAAAATCTTGTGGGGTACGTTCCATGAGCTTGACCTAGATATGTTCGACAACTAACAGGCAAAAGAAAAGCCCCTATGTAGTGATACATAGGGGCTTTTTAGTTAGCGAAGTCTTTGAGCATTTTGTCGTAGCTGCTCACTGCTAACATCTACGTCAACAGTAAACATACCCGGGTCTTGTGTCATATTACTTTCACGAATCGCTGCCTTAGTTTTTGGCCCTTGTTGTTTTCGTGAGTTACTAGGACGGGAAGCACTAAGCGAGTCTTCTAGTTGTTCAGCTAAACTTAGATACTTTTCTCGTTCTACTAAAGCCGTTTGAATAGTCTCCCTCTTTTTGTTACGTTCAGCAATCTTGGCAAAAGCGTCAGCCCTATCGCGAGATTTCTTAACTGTTTCTGTTATCCATTCACGGTCTAACATCTTATCAGCAATAGCTTTATCAGTTAGGGTTTTAAATCCCGGCTGAATCATGGCTACGTCAACCTTAGTTCTTTCCCACGCAATTTTCTCAACGGCTGTCATATCAAACCTAGTCCCGTTAGATATTTTAACAACAGCACTCTCTAAAGAAGAACCAGCATTACTGAAGGGTTTAGGAGTATCTCTTGGGTTAACGCTTGCGTCACTGAACTTCCCGGTAATGGGGTCAAAATCAAGAATAACCTCACCTGAAGTTGGTCGGCGATTAGCAGACTCACTAGCAGCTTGTGCGGCTTCTCTATCTTGTCCAATAGACCTAGAGACGTTAGCCCTACGAGCATCTTCAGCACGTAGGGTATTTAACGTACCTTGAGCACTTGGAGCAGGTAAAGCATTAGCGGTGTCAAAGCGATTAACTGTGACTACAGGGTCAGGTCGTCCAGACTGCATTACAAAGTTAGGAGCATATGGCCCTTCACCCTTGTTAAACACCTCTACGGGTGCTTGATACGGCACGAGAGCGTTACTGTTAGGTATAGGCGCTTGCGCTGTCACAGCCTGTGCAGCCGCTGGGATACGGTAGTCTGAGACACTTAAACCTTTTTGATACTCAGGAGAAGCCATATACCTAGAAGCAGCATTCCTACCAAGCGTAGCGCCAGCAGCACCAGTAGCAGCACCAATTGCACCACCAATACCGTCACCTATTGCATAACCTGCAAGGCCACCAGCCGTACCTGCTAAACCTGCACGGCGAAACTTATTAAACAATAACTCTTTAGAAGCACCACCAAAAGCATCAGGGAAATTACCAGCAACTCTACCAATGGCAGCAATGTCACCAGTTAAAGCATTATCCTTTGATGTTCTCTCAGATAATTTAGTAGCGTTAACAAAGCCTGTGTTTAAGTCTGTTGCATCTTGGTACGCATAAGACTTAGCCATTTGCTTACGTGCGCCTCTAAACTCATCAAGTAACTTAGGGTTAAAGATATTAGATTCAATCATGGACTCCAACACATTTGCAACACCCATCTCGACATCAGCCCTATCTAAAGCGGCTACGTCTGCACTTTTGTTATTGTAAACCTTGCGTGAACGTGTGCGTAGTTGTTCTACGTTACGGAGCAAATCATTACCATTAATACCTTGTGACACCTTCTTTTTAGCATCTGTAATAATACCTGTAATAGCTTTTGTAGAAGTATTAGCGCCTATCAAAGTGCTATCTGGCATTAAAGCGTCAAGTGCGCTAAGTGTTACATCATCAGCTATCATAGTAGGTAGCTGTCTAACCTTATTGTAAGGGGCTGCCACTTGATTACGTGCTGCTTTAAAAGGCTCAACACTATTCAACTGTGTGTCTGGTTTAAGTCCAAGTTCGTTAAGAGCAACACGCCGCACATTCTGTTGGTTAACCTTAGAGAGACGGGCTGGGCCTTCTTCACCAGCAACGGAAGATAACAGACGGGTATTCACTCCCGGTTGAGCTAACTCTGGTGGGATAGCTAGACCTAAACGTTGTGCATCTTGAGCGGCTTCAATCTGTGGGCCTCGCTGGTAATCTTCAGAAGATAGGCGTTGCTCACGGGCTGTTAATGGTTTATCAAAAGCCAAGCGTGTACCTGCTTTAACATTAGAAGCAGCAACACTAGCTAACTCAGAGGCTTTACTAGCAAGAGGTCTAACAGCGGCAGGAACACCTAATGAAAGAGTACCAATCATGTTCTCAACGTCACTAACAGGAAGACCCGTTTGCTGTGAAATCCACTGAGCACCTTTGTTAACATTCTCACCTATATAAGCAATCATCTGTTGTGACGCTTCACCTGTATATTCAGGAGTATTAGCAACACCAAAAGCCTTACCAAAAGGTTTGTCAACAGCGCCAACTATACGCTCTGTAGTGGCTGACGCTTCTTCTGGAGACATAAAGGCACGAGCAACAGGATAAGTAGCCATACCAGCCACAGTAGGTAACACAGCACCCACCGTAGTATCAGCAAGTGAAGCAGCGCCTCTACCTAATTGAGTTAGGAAAGAAGGGTCTTCTTGGTTAACTGGTTGCTGGGTTTCTAATGTAAATCCTTTTGGTAGTGTTATTGATTGTTCTGTATTTCCTTCTAACGTAAAGCCTTCTGGTAGTTTCATAGTTATTGCCCCGCTTCTTTCCAAGTTTGTCCACCATCAGTAGATACAATTCTTTGTGACCCGTTAGACGCATAAATTGGAGTACCTTGACCGCCGCCTTGACCGGGTATTTTCTTATCATCGGGATTAATGCCATCTAATGTAGATAACCAATTCTTATAATGCCCTTTAATCTTTTCTAAATTCTTCTTTAATTGCTCAGGAGATTGCTTCTGTTTTAATGATGCTACCGTGCTTTGTAATGCTATCAGTTCTCGTTCAGATACTTGACCTAATGCGCCACCTGTTGGAGAAGCGTCACGCATGGCTTGTAATTGATCGAAACCAAGGTTAGCTGCAATTGTATCTAAGTTAGCTTCCAAATCAACTGCTTCTGAGCCAGCAAAGACACCCATGATAGAACCACCTAAGCCAGCGGTATTGCCACCAACTTGAGAAATAGAAGTGGTAATAGTTTCTAATATACTAGACGCTTTATACGCATCAGCCTTATTCTTTTTAACACCAGCAGCTTCAGAGGCAGCAACAGAGCTATTACCCTTATCTACCCGTTGTTGTAAAATTTGAAGCTCAAGCTGCTTTGTCATTAAAGATAAAGCAGCCGCTGCTGTGGGGTCGCCTTTGTTGGCATCTAGCTGTAAGTTCAGTGCTTTTTTACCCATTGCTTGACGTTGTTTAGGGTCAGTAACTCCTGCCACATCCATCAACTTTTCTAAAGAACTTTTACTACCTTCAGTTGCTACCGTTTCTTTATCAATAGCGCCTTGGTAAGCTAAGAATCCGGGTGAACCTGCTTCATATTTAGCTTGCTCGTTTAGTAACTTAGCTAGTTTAGTTGCTTCAGGTGCTTTAGGCTGCATGTCCAATTCAAACTTCTGACGCGCCATTGCCCGATCATCTATTTTGTTAGCTTGTTCCGTCAAAGCCTGAGCACGTTGTTGGTCACCTATACCTGCAAACTTTTCAGCAGCAGCCCTAATACCTACTGCATCATCTTGACCGACACCTTGCATAATGTCTTTAACACGTTGTTGCTCCGCTTCTTCCGGCAATTGCAACCCTAACATGCCAGCACCGGCAGCACCTAAGTTAGCACCAGCGTTGCTCATCTGCGACACCAGTTGACTTAACAACGGTTGGTTTGCCATTTGCGCTGAAGACACCAATAGTGGCTGTAAACGTGCAGCCCTCATATTCTCTGGAGATTGATAATCAAATAAGCCAGCCATTAGTTTACTCCTTCTATATTATGTTTCATCGTTTCTGCATCCCCAACCCATAAGGGCTGTTAGCTTGTGTAGCTTGTGTAGGTGGTTGGTAAGGCTTAAATGCCGCACCCGCATTAGCAAACATACCGGCAGTACCCAAGCCAGCAGCTAAGTTAGCTTGTGCAGCAGCATTACCACCGGATAACAATGCGTTGCCTTGAGCAGCCCCAGAGACAGCTTGACGACTACCAATGTCAGCACCCATAGTTAAGGGCATCATTGCCAATTGCTCTATGCCTAAAGCGTTCTGTAACATTCCTTGACCACGGCTGATGTTGCGGTCGATGTCAGCTTGTCCCAGTTGCATTGACTGAGCGGCTAGGTTTTGATCGGCCATGTTACGGGCTACTTGCTGCGAATATTGACCGGGGTTTAAATAGCCACCACCCATACCTGCTGGGCCACCTGCACCCATTGCCTGTGATGATAACCCTAGACCAATACGGCCTTGTTGCATCTGTTGGTTACGTAAGGCAATATCTTCTGCTTCACGTCCACCAGCCATTAAGCCTTGTTGTTGGTTATAGTAGTTCTGAGCGGCTGCATTAGGGTCGGTAGTTACCTGCCCCAAGAAGTCTGCTGCACCTCCATACGCTTGGTCACGGAAAGCCTGAAGAACAGGGTCAATCTCATAACCTGCTTGGTTTGTGTTTGTGTCAAAGAAGCCAGTGCCAAACCCTGATGTTATAGAATAAGGTCTAAACTCTGCCGCTGCTGCCGCTTGTCGTCCTGCCTCTGAAGCCGCTGCCGCTGCATCTTTACCAGCCGCCCTTGATTGAAGCCCACCAATTACATTACCCGCGAAACCTAGAGATTCCCCCGGATTGTTAACTACTGCATTTACTGCTTTTGAGCCGTAATCTAATAAAGTATCGTACCACGCCATAATATTTCCTTAGTAAGTACCACCATTGATAGACGCGCCATCAATAGTAGGTATAGTAGCCGTACCAGTAAAGGTAGGTGAAGCTAAATTAGCTTTGGTAGCCGACACGGTTTGCAGTGATGTAAACTCAGCATCAATCTCTGCACCTTTAACAATCTTTCCTGCATTACCTGTAGGGAGTGAATCCTTAGAAGCGTAGTCAGTGAGTTTTGTATAGTTACTCATTTAGTTAATCCTTCCTGTTTTAACAAATATATCTATTCTTTGCACACTTAGCTCTTTGCCATCTACATCAGCCTCAAAGCCTATCTGGATTACTTCTCCGCTGCCTTGTGCTGGTGCGCTTATCTTGTCAATTAACACTCCGGCAACATACTCAGCAATGCCATATTCAGCGACACCGTATTCAAATATCTCACCTGCGTTTATAGTAAAGGGATAAGAGAATGAACTACCAAAGTAATCGTAACCTGATTTGATAACAAAAGATTGACCGTTACCACCGATAGCAATTATATTAATACGTTTTAGTATCTTCTTAACTGTTACATCTCCCATATCAATAAAGTTGGAGAAGAATTTCATACGGTAGCTATCACCATTATCAGAGTAACCATCGTACACACCAATACCGTTGTCCTTACCTAAGAACACATCCCGATCTCTAGTGCGTAAGAAGGCTGCAATCTTACTACCAATCCAGTTTGTAACTCTTGATGAACCATCCTCTAGTGGTGACCGCATATCTAAACAGTAGATGGTTTGCGCTGACGGGAATGAGATGAGGTAAAAGGCATTGTCTTCAGAGTAGACACTGCGTACCTTTTCTAAACCACCGGCAATAGCAATCTCAGTTGACATTATTTCTAAGAAGTCATCCCTTACGTTACGTGTTAAGTCACGCATTGGTAAAGACTTTTCTTGAATCAAACGACCTAGACTGCGGATACCAGTGCCAGACAAGAATATTAGGTCACCGCCAGTACCTTGTACACTATCACGGGCAGTACAACCTACACCAGCTATAACGTCTGCCAGAACAAAGTTACCACCGGGGTTGTCAGCGCCACTGTAGATAACAATGTTACGTTCGCAGAATATAATTAAAAAGTTGTTATGAACAGCCAAAGCCGTGATAACATCTACGTTCTTAGGCAGTACAGATGCAATGTTGAGGATACCGCTAGACCCACCAGCAAAGGCAGGAAAGGTACTGTCAGCTATATCTGTTGACCAATAAACCGTGCTGCCGTCATGCACCCAGAAGCGACCAAAGGCGGCTATTGCATCTCTAGGGTAGCTAGTACCAAAGCTAGGAGTGTAAGGGCCACCATGAGCCGTATGAGCGCTCTCAAGGTGCAATACAGGTGAACCACTCTCTCTAGTAAAGATTAAGGGTGCTTGACTCTTCTGAACCAACAACGTGTGGTCAAAGATAGTAGCGCTCTTCCAGTTGTTAGCAGATATAACGTAACTACCCGGAGTTATGTCTGTTAGTGTTTTGTCCGGCTCTTGTAACAATATCTTGTTGTTGCCGGATACTAGGATGTCAGCAGTGTTGTCAGCGTTTATGTGCTCAAAGATACCCTCGACATACTGACCGCCTAAAACAGATGAACCTGTTACGGTTTGCATTGTCCAGCCTTTACGAGCACCCAATCTACCGTATTTGTCGATGGTGCAGTTATCAGCTACGAGGGCATAGTTGGCAGAAACGGTAACACTACTCTCTTGTGTATTTAACCCGAAAAAGCCGGGAGCTACAACGGAGAAAGGTGTTAGTTGTTTCATACAGGATACCAGATAGAATCTTCAGGATGTCGGGCAGCGTCCATAGCAATCTCGTCAGACATAGCGCTTTGAGCCATCTGATATGCATTAATACTTTGTTGCCCGCCGTCTTCACCACGCTCTTCAATTGCCATTGCGACTGCTAACAATATGATAGGGCGTACAGGGATAACTACTTTGTCGGTATCCGCTAAAAGATCAGGGTTACGCTTAGTTACATTAAAACGGACAGTATACACACCATCTGGAATAGGGTAAAGGTCAACCTGTGAGTCGCCATTAGCATCTACACCGTTGTAGTTGTAATAGTAGGGTGTGCCTTTAGCTGGGTCATCTGGTAGAAAGTGGCGGTTAAACCAATTGGAAGTCTGGTAACGCATCTCAAACTTAGAGGTGTCATTAAAAACATCTAGCGTCTTAAAACTATTCTCTGCTCCTACCAACACATAGTTAAACGTATTGGCCGCAGTAGTTAGTGTTAAGGTATCACGTAGGGCGCTCCAATCGTATGCAGTCTCTATCTGTGCTTTAGCCTCATTAACATAGTCACCTATGAGACGGGTGTAGGCATTGATGTTACCAGTCCCTTGAACTGAAGTAGTTTCACTTTCCCGTAACCGGCGTAGCACCTTATTTACAATATCTAAATAGGTCATTGTTTATTTCCTTTGTTGCTATTATACCACAGTTGGTCTGAAATGTCAAGCGTTATTCGTGGTTAAAGGCTACTGAATGTTTCATTACATTGTCGCTCCACCGTCCATACCACCACCATCTACACCACCACCACCACCTATACCGCCACCAATACCACCTCCGTCAAACCCACCCATTGGCCCTATTGGTGTGCTAGGGCTAAAGCTCATATTCACTGGAGACGTAACTGCACCCATTGGCGTTGATGTTGTTTCTCCCATTTGAGGTGTACCGCTGCTATCACTGTGTGCGTTTAGCGCTGGATTAGTAAGTTGTTCAAACAAACTATGTGGGTTATTGATTACACTACTAGGGTCTTGGAAAGCAGCATAAGCAGATAAAGCCAGCGATATTGGAGTAGGTACAGCGCCTGTAAGTGCGTCAAAAACACTAAGAACATTGTTTATTTGGTCTATATCAACAAAAGCATTGGGGTCTGTAGGAGTAGTTCCTATAGGGCTATCACCGCCGCCATCTGAACCGCCACCAAGCATACCTGTCGTAGTTGGAAGACCTAACAATTTGTATAATGTTTCATCTTCTTCCACCCTTTTAGCAATGCCAGCATTTATAGAATCTGGACGCTTAAAGCGGTTATTATAGTAATCGCTAGTTAGAGCTTGAGTATAGAAATTATCAGTAGGAGTTGAAACCCCTGTAAGCATATTACCTTTGGGATTTGGGTTACCTAACAACTCTTGAATGTAGGTGTCAAAGTTCATATCTTATCCAGTTATTTCTTAGGCTTGGCTGTCTTAGCTGATTGTTTAAAAGCGTCAGCAGTTGGAGCACCCTTACTCCCTACTTTTCGCATCTTCTCTTTGCTGCCGCCCTCAATGCGTTTCTTCTTTGCATTAATGTTGGCGTATAGTCCTTTAGATGGCATAATATCTCCTTGGTTATTTCTTTGGTGGTTTCTTGTTTCTTGTCTTACTGTTCTTCATCTTACGCATGTTGCGCACTGGTAGTTCTCTTAGCATTAGAATTGTCCTTTAGTGTAAATAGCCCATAAAAGCCCACCAATAGCAAATAAGCCGGTGGACACAAGTATAATAACCAACACGGTGTTAACGACATTAGCTATCCTTTCCCTGTTCTTTAATTGTTTTCTTTTCTCAGCAGCGGTAACCTCATCTCTTTTCCTACGAGCTTCCACTTGAAACATTAACCAATCATCCCACAAACCGGGACGGCCCTGATATATAAACATTTCTTGAATAGCAATCTCATGTTGCTTGATCTGTTCAAGAGCAAAGAAAGCCTCAGAGTCTGACCCTGATTGATTAGCCTTCTTTGATAGTTCTGCCTTAGAGTCAAAAAACTTAAAGATGTGTGAACCCGCCGCCATTATATCGCCGCCGTTGGCTATTGTTTCTTTAATCACTCCAAATGCAGCGTTGGCTATAGCGAGTTCAGCAATCATTTTGTAAACCAATTCATAACTAATGTTAACGCACCACCCAAGACAGCAGCTATAGTCATTCCAATCCAGAAGCCACCTTTAGACTGATTAGCTAGTGCCAACAATGTCTTAATGTCAGACTCCATACTCTCAACTTTAGCAGTTAGGTTATCTACTTGGGCAATTAACTTACCATATTCAATCGGGTCTATAGAGTTCATTATATATGGTTTCCACTGGGGTCAAAAGGGTCAAGAAGAGGCTCTGCCCAAACTGCTACAGCTTTGCGCCAACCTCTGGATGTTATGTTATGTCGCTTTAGTCTGGCAGTCACTGTCATCTCTTGTGGTAACTCAAACAGCACTAATGTCATAACCGTAGCATTAACAAAGAAGTCTAGGACATAACCTACAAACAATACAGGGTAGCCCAAGACTTTTGCTGTTGTGGTTAATAGGTCGGCTTCCCTAGCTATCTTTAGACTCATCACTGCTAGGTAGAAAATCCACAAGGCATAAGTGCTACCAAAGCCAATCAACCCAGCATATAGATAAATCATGGGAATCCTTATGAGAAGATGGATACTGCAACTACCAGATGGTCGCGCACATTACCATCCCCACCAACGCAGACAACTCTACAAGACCCAGCAGTTAAAGCTGCAAAACGGCTTATTGAAAGAGCACTGTTCCCCACGTTGTTGGCTGAATTTAAATCAAGTTGTGTACTACCACCAAGTGCATAATTAGCATCCACCATAGCCGTAGTAAAATTAACTGAATAATCTCCTACCGCATTATCCGTTATTGAACTTACGTTAAAAGAAGCCCGAATAGCCACAGTTCCCTGTCCATTAAAGTTAACCCATGCTTGTGCAGGAACACCGCCTTTAACTGCAACACCAGCAGAGTCGGTAATAGCACCACCAAAGGCTACAGCACCACTTGAGGCCATTACAATACTATCAACAGCACTATCCGCATGTTTCAGCGTTGTTACTTTTAATTCACTCATTTGGGAAACTCCTCTTTAACGGCTGTGATTACCACTTTCCAAGCATCAATGCCGCCGTGGTAGATTAAATCTAGCTGGTCAACTATTGATGGGTAAGCAGCGGCTCGTAACTCTTGGTAGGTTGGTAACACTGGTGTTGGTAAGGCGGCAATTTCGGCGGCTGACAAATCAACAACCTTCTTCTCACCCGTTATTACATTAATTTCAATTCTTTGCATTGGGTGTCCTTATTCGTACATAATGTTAATAGAGCCAGCATCAAAAGTATCTGTGCCGTTCACTGTAGTGATGCGGATACGATCAGGAGTTCCGGAAAGTGTTACTGACCCGCCTGTAGGCATAGTTCCGACTGAACCATTCATTCCAAATACGCCAGAAGAAACCCATAGATTTGCTCCCATTGTTGTAATCGTCATTGAACCATTAAAAACTGTTCCAGCGGCAATATTGTTATATATGCCAAAACCGGTAGTAAAGTTTCTAGTACCAACACCTGTCGTAATAACTGATGAAGAGCCTAAATATCCAGTTGTTGTTGGACTACCAACTCCTAGTTGTACTAAATAATCACTCGCACCATTGGTACTGACTGCATTAAACAGCACCGTAACCCGTTTAACCCAACTAGGTATCCCAGTAAAGTCAATTGCTGTTCCAGATGTAGAAGCAACCGCAGTTCCAGAAGTTAAAGGGTATAGACTTGCCGTGGTTACTACAGTCCCAGTCTCGTCAGGCAAAGTCAATGTACGATCTGTTGCAGAGTTAGGTGAAGCTATTGTGAATACGCCAGCACCAGAGGCGTTACCTGTGATTGCTACCTTACTCATTAGACCTCCTGTGGCATCGCTGCTTTAAGAGCATCAACAGTAGTAGCAGCGTTAATAGCTACTTGCATGTTGTCATACTTAGTACGGATAGCGGCACGAGCCTCTTCAGCAGCAGCAGCCTCGTGAGGAATAGTGGCTTTAACATCTAATGGAGCGAATTCGGCTGAACGGGCAGCGCGGCGAACATCATGTGCAATGTCTTGTGCCTTAGCAATGTTTACTTTAATCATATTTACTCCTTGAGGCATTAAGCCGAAAATTCCCATGCGTTACGGAAAGTACGGTCAGAGGGAACATCGTCCACACTAACCACTTCATATGCAACACCCACTGGTACTGCTTTTAAAACCTGCTCCAGCGTTGCGCCGGGGGCTGGTACGATGATTGCTACGCCGTTATCGGCTGTAGAATAAATTACACGTTGATTGATCATATAAGTCCTTTTGTTTGATTAGTTGGTTAGCGGAAGATGGCGACATAGCTGTAGACGGAATTGTATAATTGACCATTACCTACCGTACTTGAACCAAGACCAAAAGCAACACGGCAAGCTGCTGCTGTTGGTGCAGTTGCGGTATATACTGACATCATACCTACAAAGCCACGGGTGGTGTCTTGATTACCACCTGCCGAACCGCCTACAAAGTAATTACCGTCTGGCATAGCATTGGTAAAATTAATTACATAATCTCCCGTTCCATTATCCGTTATTGAACTTACGCCATAACTAGCCCGGATAGCCACAGTTCCTGTCCCGTTGAAATTCACCCAAGCCTTTAACTTACCTATTGTGTCGCTTAATGCAGAGTTTAAATCCGCAGCAACTACAACCCCATCTTGAACAAGGCTAACCCCTGTTGTTCCGTTTAATTCTAAAGCCATTTGTATTCCTTAAAGTATAACTAATCTAGCACCAGAAGGCACGGTAACAGTGACACCAGTGTTAATTGTCAGTGGCCCTGTTGTCATTGCATTCTTACCAGTGGTGAGGGTATAGTCAGCAGTCACGGTTGGTGTGTTCTCGTAAAATACATCGTCAGCACCTGTACCAGTTGCACCACCACCCACTTGAACTACAACACCCCCTACGGTCTTTGTGAATAACTTACGGTCGGTAGTGTTGACAGCCAACTCACCAGCAGTTAGGTCACCAGTTGCGGGGACAGCAGAGGCTGTTGAACTGTTTTTGAGAATAATTGTATTTGCCATTAATAAGTTCCTCCGTCAATGGTCGATGTGTTAATAAGTCCGTTAGTCACTGCAATAGGCCAAGTGCCGGTAGCGTTTGCTCCACCTACATCTGCCTTAGTTGTCAAGTCTAGCACTGCCCATGAAGCTACAGTGCCGTCAGTTGTCAGATACTCACCGCTATTTCCAGTTTGGTCAGGTAGAGCATCCACCGCCGCCCATGAAGTGACAGTACCATTAGTTGTTAGAAACTCACCAATGTTACCTGTCTGAGCCGGTACAGCCACAAGAAGGTCGGCTGCTGTAGCGTAGTCTGTAACATCTGTTGTAGCTGCTGTACCCAACCCTAAGTTAGTACGGGCTTCTGAAACATCTAGTAAGTCAGAAAGGTTGTTACCTTTAAGCAGCGCTCCAGATAGACTACCAGAACTACCGCCTTGAATACCAATTGTGTATTCGTTAAAGTCTGTTAGGGTTGTGCCGCCTGTGTTGGTTGCTGTGCTCTGAATAAACCACCAACCAAAGAACGTAGCATTCTCTAGAACAGGGTTTAATACAAAATTCTCTAACACTGCACCAGATTTTGCTAAGGTTATATTGGCATAGTTTCCCTGCCCATATTGCATAACAAAATTGCCGTTGCTAAAGCGATATAACCTATGTCCAACAACAGTAGTAGAACCTAGTGCGGTAAGAGTGCCAGCGTTGTCCCAAAACTTAGGTAAGTTAACATTACCACCTGCGTCAAATGCTGTGCGTGTAGCTAAGAAAAACTCAGCGTTGGCTATTGCATCAAAAGAAAGAATGTTGGCATTGTTAATATCTCCAGTACCACCAAACTCCATTAAAGTGCCAGCGCCAACGTCAAAACCTAAGTCGCCAGCCCTGCCGGTAATTGTTTGGTTTTTCTTAAAGGGTACACCATTCGCTAAAAGAAACGAATATATGTCTCTCATGCTGTTTGCGTAATGACCAATAGGGTTATTTAGATACTCAAAACCAATAATTAGATTAGTGGAAAGGTCTACTGCAATACGCATTGTAAACATTTTCCTAGACCAGTCTTGTCGAGTTGGTTCAGTAACTTGTTGCTGTAAAGCACCTGTTTTATCTATATAAACATAAGTGGAAGCTGATGTTAAAGTGGTAACGGTAATATCTGCCGCCCCTGCAAAGATAATAGCAAAGTAGCCCTCATCGCTATTGATCTCGCCAGTAAGTGCTGGCTGTGAGAAGGTTGTACCGCCCACTACGACTGTAGAGACATAACTAGCAGTAACTCCTGTGCCTCTGTCGCCTAATGCGGTTAACTCAGCGGCAGCGGCTGATG
>Ga0209710_1001991_pt1 | contig 14702 bp, 10 predicted proteins | sample ArcticOcean_MG_C_5_FD_187436 | JGI IMG/M metagenome (GOLD analysis project Ga0209710, IMG submission 187436) | Marine microbial communities from western Arctic Ocean - ArcticOcean_MG_CB4_138 (SPAdes) (version 2) | ecosystem: Environmental > Aquatic > Marine > Oceanic | place: Arctic Ocean...
TAAAGGAGATTTTCAAATGAGTTTAGCTGAAAAAATTAATATTGATGTAAAAAATGCTCTAAAAGCGGGTGATAAAAAACTTTTAGCCGTATCTAGAAACGTTTTATCTGAACTTAAAAACCTTTTAATAAGAGAGAATCTGCCTAGAGATATATCTGGTGTATCAGACGATTCTTTTCAAAAAGTTATTAAAACTATAGTTAAGCAAAAAAAGGAAACTAAGGAGTATTTAGTTCAAGTTAATGATCAAGAAAAAATTGACATTATTAACTACGATTTATTATATCTTGAGTCGTTTATGCCAAAATATTTAAGCGATAAAGAAACTGAGGATTTAATTAAAAAATATATTTCTGAAAATAATTTCGAAAAGAAAGATTTTGGTAAATTAATGGGTTTGTTAAAATCCAATCAAGGAAATGAAATTGATTTGTCAAAAGCGGCTAAGTTTGCTAATAGTTTGCTAAATTAGATAATGTCAAATGACACAGTAAGAGAAATTATAGATAGAATATCGATAGTAGAGATTATAGGTAAGCATATATCTCTTACAAAAAAAGGTTCAAATTTTTTTGGTTTAAGTCCATTTAAAAATGAGAAGACACCTTCATTTTCCGTAAGTGAAGAAAAAAAAATTTACAAATGTTTTAGTACTGGCGAGGGAGGTAACGTATTTGATTTTTTAATTAAAGTTAAAGGATACACTTTTAAAGAAGCTTTAAATGAACTAGCTGATAAATCTGGAGTCCAACTCCAATCCTATAAAGGAAGTCAGGATTATCAGAATATCTATGATATCAATGAGTTTGCAAAAAATTATTTTCACAAAGAGTTATTTAATAATAAAAGTCATTTAAATTATTATAAAAATATAAGAAAATTTAATGAAGAGAGTATTAATTTTTTTAAATTAGGATCTCTTTTAAATCAAAAAGATTTCACAAAAAATCTAATGAATAATTTTAGTGAAGATGAACTTCTTAAATCATCTATTCTTAAAAAAAATAATGCTAATTTATATTCCTTTTTTTCCAACAGGGTAATTATTCCTATTTTCAGTAGTTCCAATAAAGTTTTTGGTTTTGGTGCCAGAACAACAGGCGAAGATATGCCTAAATATATCAATAGTAGTGAAACTAAAGTCTTTAAGAAAAAAAATATTTTATTTAATGAAATGGCTATAATTAAAAATTTAGAAAAAAAAGTAATTATCACAGAAGGTTATTTCGATGTTATTAAAATGCATCAAAATAATATTAAAAATGTAGTTGCACCTCTTGGAACTTCTATTAATCATGAAAAAATTATAGAAATTGTAAAAAGAGGTTTTGAATGCATTATTTGTCTTGATGGTGATATTGCTGGAAGAAATTCAATGCTTAGATTGTTAGATAATTTAATTAAAGATAATAATTTTGAATTAGGGGTTAAATTTGTTTTATTACCTAAAGATGCAGATCCTGATCAATTAATAGACAATAATGAAATTAACTACCTTAAGGATACTTTAAAAAACCCCTTAACAATTGAAAAATTTATTGAAAAATATTTAGAAAAATTTTCGTTAAGTGAAAACTTAGAAACTCAATACAAAGGAAAGAAATTCCTTAAGCAATTAATTAATAACACGGCCAATAAAGACTTGAAAGATGTTTTGAAGTCCCATTTTAGAGATTTTCAAAGTATTAAAAGTAAACCAAATACTTCAAATAATATTAAACTTAATATTAAAAATGATCTTAAATCAAAATTTAGCGCAGGTATCATTCTGGCTTTTATTGAAAATGCAAAGGGCAGGGAACAGATATACGATTTACTTTTAATATCAAATTTTGAAGGGGTTTTTGAAGAAATTAGATCTTTAGTTACAAAAACCATGCATTTCAATAAATCACCATTAGATTTATTTGAATTACTTGATTTAAAGGGATTGAATTTTACTAAAAATCAACTATTTTCAAGAGAGATTCGCAGATTATGTAGATTTGCCAACTCTTCTTTTGAAGGTGATTTCTACTTAGAAGTTAAAAAAGCATTGGAATACATAAATAAGACAAAATCATAAATGATTAAAATTAAAGAAAATAAAAAAAAATTAGTAAAGTCAGATAAGTCTAAAGCTAGTAAACCATCCGTTTCAGCTAAAAAAAAAAAATTAACTAAATCTAATAAACCAATAAGCGTTGAAGATTTACTGCTAATTGAAAATGAAAAAAAATTAAGCGATCTAATATTAAAGGAATTTGATAAAGAGATATTAGTTAAATGTGAAATTTTTATAAAATCATTCAGCAGAATTGAAGATGTAATAATAACCACTAAAGATTTTTTAGAATATTTAGAAAATATTGATGAAGATCTTCATAAACTTTTAATTAAGTATGCATCCACTGATTCTGATAGTGCTGATGAGTCTAAAAATGATGATTCTGAAGAAGAGGAAAAAGCTCCAAGTGTCAAAAGTGATGACCCTGTCAGAATGTACCTAAAAGAAATGGGTAATGTCGAACTACTGTCAAGAGAAGGTGAAATTGCTATCGCAAAAAGAATTGAATCTGGATTAGATAAAATGATGAATTCCATTTTGGAATGTCCTGCTTCCTTAGATATAATTAAAAAATGGGTTCAGGAAGTAAAGAATAGTGAAATTAATCTTAGAGAAATTGTTGATTTTGATGAGTACTTCAATGAGGACAATGACCCTTATTCCAATTCATCAAAAAGAAAAGAAATTCAAAAAATTATAAATGATAAAAAGAAAGCCCTAGTTAAAGAAAAACAACAATTACTTAAAGACCAAGGTCTAGAGGTAGAAAAAGAAAAACTTGAAGAAACGACTTCTGAAGATTTAGAGAATGAAAGCTTTTCAATTTCTGTTATTGAAGATTTCTATAAGCCTGAAATTCTAAAAAAATTAGATAGGGTTTTAGCTTTATCAGAAAATATAACAAAAATTAAAAAAAATAAAAATATTACTAAAATTGTAGATGTTAAATCTCTAAAAGATTTAACAAAATATCAAAATGAAATATTAGCATACTTTGTTGAGATTAAAATTAAGCCTCATAAACTCGAAGAGATTATCCTTCATTTGTATTCAATAAATAAAGAAATTCAGTCAAAAGAGCTCCTCATTCTTAATTACTCTAATCAAACTAAAATACCTAGAGATGTTTTTTTAAAACATCATAGTCTAAAGGATAGTTATGCTATTTATCATAAGTTTATGTCTTCTTCAGACGACCGATTCAAAAATTTATTTTTAAAATATTCTGATCAAATCAAAGATGTTTATAAGGAAATATTGGATCTATCAAAAATTGCAAATCAAAACACTATAGAATTTAAAGAAAAAGTTAGAGAAATACAATCCGGTCAAAGAACTGCTAATCAAGCAAAAAAAGAAATGATTGAAGCTAATCTTAGGCTAGTTATCTCTATTGCAAAAAAATATACAAATAGAGGTCTCCAGTTTTTAGATTTAATTCAAGAAGGTAACATCGGATTAATGAAAGCCGTAGATAAGTTTGAGTATAGAAGAGGTTATAAGTTTTCTACTTATGCAACTTGGTGGATTAGGCAGGCTATAACTCGTTCCATAGCTGATCAAGCAAGAACCATAAGGATACCAGTCCATATGATTGAAACTATAAATAAAATTGTAAGATCAAGTAGACAATTAATTCTTGAATTGGGAAGAGAACCAACACCTGAAGAACTTTCAGTAAGATTAAAGATGCCTATTGAAAAAGTAAGGAAAGTTTTAAAAATAGCAAAAGAACCAGTAAGTCTTGAAACTCCTATAGGAGATGATGATGATAGTTTCTTGGGTGATTTTATTGAAGATAAAAATGCTGTAATTCCTGAAGAGGCTGTAATGCAGTTAAATTTAAGAGAAACTACTACTAAAATTCTATCCACCTTGACTCCTAGAGAGGAAAGAGTGTTAAGAATGAGATTTGGTATTGGAATGTCTTCTGATCACACTCTGGAAGAAGTTGGTCAACAATTTAGTGTTACCAGAGAGAGAATTAGGCAGATTGAAGCGAAAGCATTAAGAAAATTAAAGCATCCAATTAGATCTAAAAAACTTAAATCCTTTATGGATTCATAAGTATAATTTGCTTGAACTTCTGATTTTTGTAATCTATTTCTAATATACATTTTCTAACCCTTCCTTGTGGAAATTGTGAAAGTAAGATCAGCACTTCTGATCGGTAGTAGCTAAAAGACAACAAGGGCCTGTAGTTCAGTTGGTTAGAACGCGGTGCTCATAACGCCGTTGTCGCAGGTTCGAGTCCTGCCGGGCCCACCAAAGTCTAATTAAGAGTTACTTCTCCAATAGTTTTAGTTAATTGAGATAAATTTCCTTTATTATCTCTTAAGATTTTAGAAAATTCAGATTTTTTTGTAACATAATAAGAAGTATTTTCGATAATTACATCCAGCACTTTAGGTTCGTTTTCAATATAAACTACCCTCCAAACAATAGAATAAAATTTATCTTTATATTCTAATTTACTGTAAATCAAAAATCCATTTACATCTTTTTCAATTTTATCTAGCCTAATTATCTGACTGTCATATCTTTCAACTAAATTATAAAGAGTCTTTGATAGGTGAGATAAAAATGCTTTTTTGTATTTATCTAAATTTTCTTGGTTATTTTTTTTAGAGATTTTTCCTATTAAACTCATACTTATTGAGTTAACTGCAAATTTTTTCTCAATTAGGAAACTTAGCTCTTTTTGTAAACTAGATTTATCAGCTCTTTTAACAATTTGTATAAAGTCATTAGACATATCCGTAAACCAAATTTCTAATTCTTCATTGGCATTGATGAGTAACGGTATAAATAAAATAATTAAAAAATATTTAATTGTTTTTAACATTAATCTTTAGTCTATATAAATCTCTGGTACTGGTAAATCTTTAAGGTGTTCAGTATTAATGTCTCCCATTCTACGTTGATGGTAAATTAATTTTAAAGAATCATAAAGGTCATTAGAATTTAACTTCAAATCATTTAATTCACTATCATATTCAGCTCTCACAGATAAAGTTGAGGCTATAGTAGAGTTCACAAAGGAGCCTGTATCAATTATATTTATTGGATTAATTGAGAAGTCTAAGACTTTTCCAGTTAAATCTCTAAAGTTTGTTGGTCCTATTATAGGTATAATTAAATAAGGACCTGAATTAATACCAGCTTTCCCAAGTACTATTCCCATATCACTTTTATTTTTTTTTAAACCTAAGTGTTTAGAAGTATCGTAAAGTCCTAATGTTGTTGTTGTATTTACAATAAAACGCCCCATAGAGTTCATAGAATTTTTTATATCACCCTGAAATAAAAATGTAATAGTTTTTAAAGGTTCTTTTAGGTTATAAAAAAAATTCGATATACCCTTTTCCGCAATATCAGGCGTAATTACCTTATATGCACTAATAACTGGTTGAATTGCTATGTCATCAATAGCCATATTAAAACTTAAAACAGCACGATTAATTCCTTCATAGGGATCATATACATATTTGCCTTCAGATATTTTATCATCATTGATTATTATTTCTGCAGCAGATATATATAAATTTATAGAAAATATAAAAATCGTATTTAAAATAATGACTTTAATGTAATTAAACATAGCATTTATATAACATGATTCTTGATAACCTCAATACAGAACAGTACGAAGCGGTTGTTTATAAAAATGGTCCAATACTAGTATTATCTGGTGCTGGAACTGGAAAGACAAGAGTTTTAACATCTAGATTTGCTTATCTTGTTCAAAATAAAGGAGTGAATCCTCAATCTATTATGGCAGTTACTTTTACTAATAAAGCTGCTGGCGAGATTAAAAATAGAGTCTCTAAAGAGTTAAATTTATCAATTAATAGTCACTGGATTGGAACATTCCATTCCATCTTTGCAAAATTCTTAAGAAAGCACTGCTCGATTGTTGGTTTAAAACCTAATTTTACTATACTTGATATTGAGGATCAAAAAAAATTAATTAAACAGGTTATCTCTTTTTTAAAACTAGATAACGAATTAAATGAAGGACTTATATTAAGTGAGATACAAAATTTAAAAGATGAAATTATCTTAAGCACGGATAATAAATCGGTCTTAAGACACAGTTCAATTAAAGATATTGACTCAATTTATAATTTATACCAAGAAAGATTATTAGAAATTAATAGTGCAGATTTTGGAGATTTACTTCTTCATAGTTATAATATTTTAAAAAATAATTCACAAATACTAGATAGTTATAAAAGTTATCTTGATCATATACTAATTGACGAATTTCAGGATACCAACGTCATTCAGTATGAGTTAATTAAATTGCTCCTTAATGAGAATAAAAATATTTTCTGTGTAGGGGATGATGATCAATCTATATATGCATGGAGAGGAGCAAAAGTAGAAAATATTTTAAATTTTCCAGATGATTTTAAGGCCCCCGTAATAAGATTAACTAAAAATTATAGATCGAATGATTCAATCTTAAGTGCTGCATCAGAAATTATTGGTCACAATAAAAATAGATTGGGTAAAAAATTAGAATGTGCAAACAAAGAAATTGAAAATAATAAAATAATTCTTCAATCATTTTACTCTCAAGAGGAAGAGTCTCTTTGGATTGCCGATACAATATCAAATCTAATAACTCATAAAGATATCTCTTTTTCTATTCTTGTTAGAATGACTGCTCAAATGAGAAGTATTGAGGATAAATTAATTAAATATGCGCTTCCTTACGAAATAATAGGAGGACCTAGATTTTTTGAACGTAAAGAAGTTAAAGACATTATAGCTTATTTGAAGTTAGCGCATTCAAATGATAGTGACCTTTCATTTGAAAGAATTATAAATTTACCAAGGAGGGGAATAGGGGAACAAACTTTAAATCTTATAATTCAAAATGCTCGGAAAAATAAGATAAGCTTCTTAGAATCCTCAAGAGAATTATTGAGTAAAAATATTTTTCCTCAAGCTGTTTCGATAAAAATTACAGTTTTCCTGTCATTGATTGATAAGTGTAAAGATCTTATGTCTAAAACTAATTTGGAAGATCTTGGTATTTTTATTATAGAGGAATCAGGGTATATGAAAATGTTAGAAATTGAAAAGAACACAAAAAAAAAATTGGAAAATGAAACTAGAATAGAAAACTTAAAAGAGCTAGTAAATGCAATGTCAGAATTTTCTAATCTGGAAGAATTTTTAGAGCATGTAGGTTTAGTAAATGACAATATAAAAAATAGAGAAAAAAATAATATCACATTGATGACTTTGCATGGAGCAAAAGGACTTGAATTTGATCATGTTTTCTTACCGGGTTGGGAGGAGGGAATCTTTCCTAGTGCTAGAGCCTTAGAAGAAAAAGGCAACAAGTCATTAGAGGAAGAGAGAAGATTGGCTTATGTTGGTATAACTCGAGCTAAATCAAATCTGTATATGTCTTATGCGACTTCTAGATATACGTATGGTGTTAACAATTTTTCTATACCTTCAAGATTTTTATCAGAAATGAATAATAGTGCATTTAGCACCAATATTTCAAAAGAAGGTTCTTTTAAATCAAATTTAAAATATATTGATAATGAGTCTTTATCTCCTGGTAAAAAGAGGATGTTGGAATTTTTAAAAAAATATAAATGAACAATAATTTAATAAAAATGATTAGATCAGATTTAGAAAAAAATAAATTAGATGGTCTTCTAATAACAAATAGCGATATCCACCTTAATGAGAATACTAATTTATTATTAAAACCAGTTTTTCAGATTATTAAATTCGATAGTACTTTTTGTTATTTAATAATTTTAAAAAAAAATATGGCCTTATTTACAGATAAAAGATATTTGCTCCAAGCCAAAAAACAATTTTCTAAAAGTAATATTAGAATTTACGAATATAGTTATAAGAACATAAATTTATATTTAAATGACAATTTTCTATATGGTTCGATCTTAGGAGTGGACCCTAAAAGAATATCTTTAAATAAATTCAAAGAAATTAAAAAAAATATTTTTGAATCATCTTCGACATTATTACCAATTAATAATATTTTTTTTAATTTAGATAAAAATTTAAAACCAAATTTTGATAAAAGTTTAGCTTTTAGTTTGCCTAAAACTCATACACCAAGAACTCTAGATAAAAATATTAATTATATAAAATCTAAAATTAAAACTGATGCTATTTTGATATGGGATAATGCTCATATCGCTTATTTACTAAATATTAGATCTTTTGAATTAGATAATTCAACAAAGCCTTTTGCAGGACTTTTAATTTTAAAAAAAGGTAAACATGTCATTATATCTGATAATCCCTTAATTAAAAAAATTACTAAGTTTAATGAAAATTTTCTAATTAATTCCTATGCTAATTTTCTAAAAAAGATAAAATCATTGAAAATAAAAAAATTAGAAGTTGATTTTGATAAAATTAATTTGGATATATTTCAATCTCTTAGATTTTTATCTATTGATGTTTTTGATTCTACTGTCGATCTATCCAATTACATAAGCATTAAGACACAAAAAGAATACATGAATATTAATAAAGCTCATTTTGAAGATGGCTTAGCTATGACAAAATTCTTATTATTTTTTAAAAATAATAATATTTCATCTTATAATGAATATTCGCTATCATTAGTTTTACAAAATTTCAGAAAAGAAAGAGTGAATTTTATTAGAAATTCTTTTGATTATATTTCTGCTTTCGATGGCAATGCATCCAAGATTCATTATAAGCCTTTAAAAACTAAATCTCTTAAAGCTAAAAATTGTATAATTTACCTTATAGATTCAGGCGCCCATTATCTAGAGGGGACTACTGATGTTACAAGAGTAATAGGTCTTAAAAATATTTCTATTACTATTAAAAATGCTTATACCAATATTTTAAAATCCTTAATTAATATTGATTTAAAATCTTTTAATTATCCTCTACCAGCAAGTAAGCTTGATTTTCTAATTAGAAATAAATTGATATTAAATAAAATTACTTATGGACATGGTACCGGTCATGGCGTTGGGTATTTTAATGACGTTCATGAAAGACCTCCTATTATTAGTCCTTTAAGTCATGATTATATTAAGAATAATCAACTTTTTTCAATAGAACCCGGATACTATGTTGATAACAAATTTGGACTTAGGATAGAGAATTTATATTTTTCTAAACTTAAAAATAAAAATATTATATTAGAGAATTTAACTCTAGTCCCCTACGATCTAAAAATGATTAATGTTAATTTACTAACATCTAAAGAAATTAAGTTTATTAATAATTATCATTATAAAATATATTATTTATATAAAGATTACTTATCTGATTCTGAAAAAAAGTATTTTATAAAGTTTTTTACTATTTAATTAATTTTATAAATTCTTTTTCTGTTAATACTTTTATTTTTAACTCATTAGCTATTTTTAATTTTGAACCTGGATTTTTTCCCACTATTAAATAATCTAATTTTTTATTAACTGATGATAGAATTTTAAATCCATAATTTTTTGCTAATTGTTTTGCTTCATCTCTTGACAGCTCTTCTAAAGATCCTGTAAAAACAATATTTTTGTTTAAGTCATTAACAGGCCTTACTTCTTTTACACTTATTATTTTTATTAGTTGAATAATTTCTTTTTTTATTTTTTCTTTATTAAAATAATTAATAAAAGAATTGGATGCCTTTTCTCCTAACCCATCTATTTCTATTAACTCTTCTAATGAAATACCTTTTTCAATTGATTTAATGAAATTATTCTTACTTAGAAAATATTTAGATAATAATAAAGCATTATTTTCACCTATATGTCTAATTCCTAATGAATAGATGAATTTATCCAAGATAATATTTTTTGATTTATTGATAGATTGAATTGTATTTTCAAAAGATTTGATACCAAAACCTTCTAATTCAATAATTAAGTTTTTGTAATTTTCAATTTTAAAAATATCTAATCGATTCTTGACTAAACCAAGTTCTATAAACTTTAAAATTATTTTTTTTCCGAGTCCTTCTATGTTGAACGCTTTTCTAGAAACAAAATGAATTAAATTTTCTTGAAATTGATAAATACATTTTTCTTCCCCTGAGCATCTTAGAACTGCCTCTTTCTTATTTAATATAACTTTATTTCCACATAAACAAAATTTCGGTATTTTATATTTTCTTAATTCTTTAGTTCTTTTTTTAATTTCTACTCTATTTACATAAGGTATTACGTCTCCAGCTCTTTCTACCCAAACATAATCACCTATTCTGACATCTTTTCTTTCTAACTCTTCAAAATTATGAAGAGTTGCATTTGACACCATTACACCTCCCACATTGATTGTCTCTAGTCTTGCTACTGGTGTTAAAGCCCCAGTTCTACCGACTTGAATGTCAATGCTTTCTATTTTAGTTAATGCTTTATTAGAGTCAAATTTTGATGCAATAGCCCATCTAGGATATTTTGAAGTAATTCCTAATCTATCTTGAATTTCAATTTCATTAATTTTTGTTACTATCCCATCAATATCGTATTGAATTTCTATTCTTTGTGTTTCAATTTTCTTAACGTACCCATAAAGATCACTTATATTTTTAAATATTTTATAATGATCAGTTATATTAAAATTATTCTTTTTACAAAATTTTAAAAAATTTTCATAAGTTTTAAAATAATTTTTATCACTTATATGCCCATATCCATGTGGTATAAAATTTAATGGTCTTGAATAGGTAATTTCTTTATTTAATTGTCTAAGTGATCCTGATGCTGCGTTTCTTGGATTTGAAAATTGTTTTTTTTCATCTAAATTAGAATTTAATAATTCAAAATCTTTTTTATTGATAAATACTTCGCCCCGAATTTCAATTTCATGATTTTTGTTATCTAATAGTTTATGTGGTATTCCCCTAATTTTCAAAACATTTTCCGTAACATCTTCTCCAGTAGTCCCATCTCCTCTTGTTAATGCCTGAACTAAGTTATTATCTTCATAGTGAATAGATAAGGAGACCCCATCAATTTTTAAATCTGATATAAAAGTAAAGTGAATAGAATTATTTAAAAAATTATTAATTTTATCTTTAAAATCTTCTAGATCTTTTTTATTGAATGCGTTACCTAATGATAGCATAGGTAGTCTATGTTTTATCTTTGAAAATTTTTCAGATGGTTCAAATCCTACTGTTAATTTATCATATTTTAATAGATCCTTGTTATTTTTAATGAGATTATTATATTTTTTTTTAAGTGCATCATATTCTCCATCTGATATATTAGATTTTGAATCCTGATAATATAATTTATCTAATTCTAATATCTTTGATTGAATGCCTTTAAATTCTGTTATTAATTTTTTATTAATCACTTTTTTAAAAGCAAATCTCTTGCAACTCTTTTACTTGCTTCTGAAATATTATCACCAGAAAAGATATTAGCTATTTCTTCAATTCTTTGCTCTTCATTCAGTTCTAAAATACTACTTTCCATTAAGTTTGAATCTTTAATATTCTTTATAATTTTCCAATGTTTATCAGCTTTTGCTGCTACTTGTGGTGAGTGTGTGATTGCTAAAACTTGATTGTATTTTGAAATTCCCACTATCTTATCCGCAACAATTCCAGCTACTTTTCCACTTAGTCCACTATCTACTTCATCAAAAATAATAGTCTTATTTATTTCATTTTCAGATATGTATGATTTCATAATCAGAAGTAGTCTTGATAACTCACCCCCTGATGCTACTTTTTTTATAGAACTAAAGTCTGAGTTTTTCATTGTTTTAAAACCTACATCTATATTATCTATACCATCTTTAGAATAGTCACTTTCATTTTTTTTATGAAAATCAAATTTAATTTCACCTTGTTCAATATTTACTAAAGGTAAACTTTTATTTATTTCTTTTGAAATTACTAATGCAACTTCCAGTCTTTTTTTTGTTATTTTATTCGCTTCATCTAAAAAATACTTTTTATTTTCTTCATATATATTTTTGATTATTATCAATGTATTTTCATAATTATTTAAACTATCAATTTTATTTGAAAGACTAACAAATAGATCATTAACTTTTTCTGGCTCTATATTATTATTTTTTGCTATGGAGTTATAAGCATAAATCCGATTATCTACTTCTTCTATCGTGGCGGTCTCTTCTTCGTCAATTGAAATATCATTTCTAATTTCATTTAAATTATCTATTAGTAATGATAATGACTCGTTAAATCTTTCATTAATTTTTTTATATTCAGTATTAATTAATAATAATTTATTGAGATTTTTAGATATATTAACCAGAATGTCAGATGATTGTTCATAATCATCTAAAAGTCTCATTAAATCATTATTTATATTAATTAATTGTTTTCGATTCTTAAGTAGGTTTTTTTTATTTATTAAATCTGTGTACTCACTCTCTTGTGGATTTAAATTTTTTATTTTTTCTAAATTTTGATTGAGATAATTTATTTCTTTATCTACCTCTTCTTTTCTATTTAAAAAGTCATCATATTTATTTTTAGATAATTTAAATTTTTCAAAACTTACTATTAGTTTTTCTTTATCTAATTTTGCAATTTTGTCGATATATTCTAAAAAATATAAATTATTAAATAATTCTTGCTGTTCATAATTATCTTGAATCTCAATAAATATATTTGAAATTTCCCTTACCTGACTTTGAGTTGTTAATTCATTATTAATAAAAATTTTACTTTTCATTTCATGATTAATTTCTCTTTTAATAATTAAATAGTCATCTTCAATTATTATATTATTTTTTTTTAATTTTTCTGAAACATCGTCATTTATACTAAAAACTATATTAAGTACTATATTGTTATTTTTCTCTATCTTTAATTCCTTAAAATTTCTACCTCCAAGAGCTAATTTTAATCCCTCTATTATTATAGATTTTCCAGCACCTGTTTCTCCTGTGAATGTATTAAATCCTTTATCAAATTCTATTTTAAGATTTTTAATAAGTAAGTAATTTTTAATCTCTAGGGATTCAAGCATGTCATTTTAAAATAATTTAAATTTTGGTTTTTTTGGTTCAAACCATTTATCTTCTTTGTCTATTTTTTCTTTTAATAATAACTTAATTGGATTGAATTTTTCATACCATTTTTTATTATTTACAGTTTCAGGAGAAATATTTTTTAATAAGTTATAGCTTTTTTTATACCACTTACTTTTTGAATAGTTATAACCGAGTATTGATGCGTATTTTATTGCAAGTTCTTCCTCTTCTAATTTAATATAACTTTTTATTATTAAATAAAGTGTTTCTTCAATTATTAATGTTTTCTCATAATCATCAAATATTTCCAAATAATAATTTAACGCTGCAGAATAATTTTTTTGTTCTTTATAGAAATTACCTATAATTATTAGCTGATTTGCCAGTGAATTATCTATTATATTTAATTTTAAGTTTATATCTTGTTCATATTTATTTTTTGGAAAAGCATTATTTATAAATATAAATTTATTTTTTGCTTCGATAGCATTTTTTTGATCATAATTTGGTTTTTTAATCAAAACATAGTTAGTCATAGCATCCAAATAATACGCATAAATAATATCTGTATTTCCTGGGTAATATTTGATGAAACTTTGAGCGTTTGCTCTTGTTTTTTCATACTCACCTTGAAGAAAATAAATATAAGAATTAATCAATCTTGCTTTTGATGCATATTGACTATTTGGATAAATAATTTGTATTTTATCAAATTCTTTCATTGCGTTCAATAAGTCGTTCTTTACCATTAACTGATTGGCCAAATTGAATAATTCATAGTCTTTCTTTGTATTATTTTCATAGGTATTAGATTTGTTTTCTATAATTGTTGATTTACTGCAGGACAAAACTGAAAAAAAACATAAAATAATTAGAATCTTGTTTCTCATAATATGAATTATAGTACTAGAAATATAAACAAAATAGTTAAATTTATAATTATTCACTATACTGGTATGAAGTCTTTTAAATCATCATTTTGTAGACTTAGCAGCCTTAATTCAGACGTTAGCTGCCACTACCTCATTTCTAGAAGTGGTAAAATTTATAATATCCTTAATCCTGAAATTAGAGCTTGGCATGCTGGTTATTCAGAATGGAAAACATATAAAAATTTAAATGATTACTCTATAGGTATAGAGCTTGAAAATAAGGGTCATGAATTTGGATATACAGAATTTACAAAACTTCAGTATAATTCATTAAATAAATTACTTAATTCGCTTTGTTTCCGATTTAATATTAAGCCAATCGATATTTTGGGCCATTCTGATATTTCTCCAAATAGGAAAAAAGATCCCGGTGAGTTATTTAAATGGAATTTAATTAATCTAATTAAATATTCAAAGAATAAAAATTTGCCTATATCAATAAATGTTATGTTAAAAAAATATGGATTTTCTTCGAATTATATCGAAAAATTTAGATCTCAATGCATATTGGCTGTAAAAAGAAAATTAGGGTATAGGACAATAAATGACTCGATTAACCAGAATTTTATTAACGATTTTAAAGATATAATTAACTAAATTTTAATATAAGTTCACATTGGGTAGCGTGCAATCGCTTTTAATTTATTAAAAGAGGAAAGTCTGAGCTCGTGTAGAAAGTGATAACGGATAACTTCCGTCGGGGGTAACTCTAGGGAAAGTGCAGC